>ENA-OSEO01002794-OSEO01002794.1-sediment-metagenome-genome-assembly--contig:-NODE-2794-length-22984-cov-5.528572_pt1 | contig 22984 bp, 21 predicted proteins | sample MGYA00237883_ERZ534232 | MGnify/ENA metagenome assembly ERZ534232
GCACCGATGTGTCCAAGGAAGCCGCCCACATGATCCTGCTGGACGATAACTTCGCCACCATCGTCAAGACGGTGCGAGAGGGGCGGCGCATCTTTGACAACATCCGCAAGTTCATCAAATACACCATGACCAGCAATTCGGGGGAGATCTGGACAATTTTTCTGGCCCCCTTCCTCGGTCTGCCCATTCCCCTTCTGCCGATTCACATACTCTGGATCAACCTGGTGACCGACGGCGTTCCCGGTCTCGCCCTGGCCGCCGAGCCCGGCGAGAAAAATATTATGCGGCGGCCCCCCCGGCACCCGCAGGAAAGCATCTTCGCCCACGGCCTGGGCGTCCACATCATCTGGGTGGGGCTCCTCATGGGGGCCGTTTCCATCATCACCCAGGCCTGGTTCATTGACAGCAGCCACACCCACTGGCAGACCATGGTTTTTACTGTGCTCTGCCTGAGCCAGATGGGACACGTGTTGGCCATTCGATCGGAAAAGGAGTCCTTTTTCAGCCAGGGGGCACTGTCAAACAAACCGCTTCTGGGAGCCGTTCTGCTCACCTTCGGCCTGCAGATGGCCACTGTTTATGTGCCTTTTTTGAATCCCATTTTCAAGACCGAACCGCTCAGCGCCGAGGAGCTGATCATAACCATACTCCTGTCATCCATAGTGTTCCTGGCGGTGGAAATTGAAAAAACCGTCAAACGTTGGAAGCTTAAATCCTGACCGGTATGAAGTGCAGCTCCCCCTATGGCGGAGCGTCTCGCCCGCCAGGAAGTCACTGCACTCCAGGGGGAGAATTAGAAGTAATTTTAAAAGGATTGCCATGAAAAATATTATGTGGAGCAGCCTAAAAAGGGCAAGAAAAGTGATGGTTGCGGCGGTCGGCTTTCTGGTACTGCTGATCGGAGCAGCCATGATCGTATTGCCTGGACCAGCCTTCCTGGTGATTCCGGCAGGTCTGATGATTCTGGGGACGGAATTTGTCTGGGCCAGCCATCTGTCGACCGGCGTTAAACAAAAATTCCGCCCCAAGGCTTAAATAGCAGGACGCTCTTGCATAGAGAGCTGTTCCAGGAGTATTGTGAAAATGCTGAAGGGAGAGAGCCGTGAAAAAATTAGGGACAAAATTTTTTTCCTGCCTGCTCATCATGTTTTTCGCGGCGACGTTGGCGGGCTCCTTCAGCTTGTTTGCCGAGGCTGCCGGCGAGATTAAACAGCATTCGATTTCGGTCAGCCAGTTCATCAAACATCCCGCACTGGACGCACTGCTGCGTGGCTTCATGGACCATCTGGAGAGCAAGAACATCCCGGTCAAGTATACCGTACACATCGCCAACGGCGACCGGAGCCTCAATGAAAGCATCGCCCGCAGCATAGCCGATGAAAATCCGAATCTGGTTCTCACCATCAGCACACCGTCTTCACAAGCTTGCTTCAAAGCCCTGCCCAATGCCACCATCCTGTTCTCGGCAGTCACCGATCCGGTCGGCGCCGGTTTGCTGGAAAGTCTGAGTAAGCCAGGGCCGAGAATCACTGGCATGACCGACATGAGCCCCATCCAACAGCAGATCGAGCTCATCACTGGATTAGTCCCCCAACTCAAAACTATCGGCGTAATTTACAACAACAACGAAAGCAATTCCGTCAGCCTGGCAAAGATCATTGAAGAAGAGTGTGCGAGGCAGGGAATCCATCTGGTGAAAAAAACCGTCAGCAGTGGCGAAGAGGTCGCCCCGGCGGCACAAAGTCTAGTCGGGAACTGCGATGCCATCTATGCGCCGGCCGACAATACGGTTGTTGCGGTCATCGAAAGCGTGGCCCGTATTTGTGCAAAGAACCGCCTGCCGCTGTTCGCCGCTGACGTCGATTCGATTCCCCGGGGGGCAGTCGTCACTCTGGCGATCGACTATTACAACCTGGGGCGGCAAACGGGGCGGATGGCCGAGCGCATTTTCAACGGCGAGGCCCCTTCCTCCATGCCGGTCGAATCGCAGGAAGATCTGCGCATTCACGTCAATACAAAAGCAGCAGAAGTGATGGGTGTGGAGCTGCCGGTGGATCTGCTGCAGGCGGCCGATGTCATTTACGATTCGTTCCCCGAATAGGCAAGGGACCGGTAGCGCGCCCCGGAGATAAAAGAGCAGGATTTCGGACCCAACAATAAGGGAGACAACATTGTTTCGCTCCATCAAGACCAAAATACTTCTGCTTATAGTCGGGATTATGCTGGCTACGGCTTTGATCCTGGTTTATTTCACCAAAAAGGATGTCGGCGAGGCAGTCCTGGGAATGGAAGAGAAATCGATCAGAAACGCCATGTATTTGATCAAGCTCAATGTTGAAAATGAATACAAGAGCCTGCTTTTCCATAAAATCTCCATGCTCACTGAGCGCAAGGAGCAGATGAAGACATTGGCCGCCGTCGTGGTCGCGGGGATAAACGATTATCAGCAAATGGCTGAAAATGGCCGGATTGCGGAAGAAGAGGCGAAAAGACTGGCACTCGGTTGGATCGAAAGCCTCAGGTATGGAAACGGTGCGCATTTCTTTGTCTACGACGAACAGAGTGTTGTTCTGGGCCATCCCAACGCCGCTTTGATCGGGAAAGACCTTTCCTCCGTCAAAGACGTGAAGGGTCTCTCCCTGTTCGGCTCCATGCTTGAAAAATCAAGGAGAGAAGGGGAGGGCTATGCCAGCTTTTCCTGGGATGATATGAGCAGCGGAAGCACCACCAAGCAATTGGGTTATTTTGTATTCTATCCGAAATGGAATTGGATGATCGCAACGGCGATCCAAACCGAAGACCTCGAGCTGGAAGCGGCCAAGAAGCTCAATCTGGTGATCAAAGAGCTGAAAAGCACTTTTGATAAGACCCGGATTGCCAAGACGGGCTATCTCATTCTTTTCAACGGCAAAAAAGAAATTCTCATCGATCCGAGACATTCGGCGGATGCCCTGTTGACTGCCAAAGATCCCAAAACCGAGGAACTGCTGCTGGATAAATTCATGGCGGCGGCAAAACATCCGGAGCAGCCCGTCAAGTATCTGTGGAACGATCCCTCGGACCCTCAACATGGGCTTAGCCAGTATGAATCCTATGGGGAGTATTTCAAGACCCTCAACTGGTACATTGTCTCCGTTGCCCGCGAGAGCGAAATCCAAATGCCCGCCAAAACCGTCGTGCTTCGACAGACTCTTATAATCGGGCTCATTTTCGCAGCCAGCATTCTCATCGCTTACTTTCTGGTGAAGGGCATTTCTCAGCATTTGAAGAAACTGACCGACCACGCCAAGGAGTTGCCGGCACACGATTTTTCCGCACCCGAGGCGGACTTGCCCGAAATCGAACAGCTCGCGGTGAAATACAAAGACGAAGTCGGCAAACTGGCCGAAGCATTCCTTTTCATGGAAGCCTCTCTGCAGCAGTATATAAAGGACCTGAAGGAAACGACCGCCGCCAAGGAACGGATCGAAAGCGAACTGGCGATCGCCCGCGATATTCAAATGAGTATTTTGCCCAAGCTTTTCCCTGCTTTTCCGGAAAGACCCGAATTTGACATCTACGCCACTGTTCAGCCGGCAAGGGAAGTGGGCGGCGATTTTTATGATTTCTTCTTTGTAGATGACGATCATTTGTTCTTTGCCTTGGGAGACGTGTCCGGAAAGGGCATCCCCGCTTCTCTTTTTATGGCCGTATCGACGGCCTTTCTGCGCGCCAGCGCGACTAGAGGAGTCAAGCTGGACGATGTTATGGCACGGGTGAACACGAAGCTTTGCGCAGGGAACGACACCTGCATGTTCGTCACTGTTTTTTGCGGCTTGCTGGATATACGTACCGGCGAAGTCATTTGTTCGGACGGCGGTCACAATCCGCCCTTGCTGATCAACTCCAAAAACGGTGTGGAGTATCTGCATGCACGCAAAAGTGCGGCACTGGGTGTGTTCGAAGATATGCGCTACTACACGCAGGAGTTTGTTCTGAATAAGGGCGATGCCATCTTCCTCTACACGGACGGTGTGACTGAAGCCATGAATGTGAACGATGAGCTTTATTCGGAAGAAAGGCTGAAACAGGACATTATCGAGCTGCGTGACAAGCCTGTGAAGGAAATCAGCCGGCAGATGATCGAAAGAATCGAACGGTTCGCGCAGGGAGCTCCGCAGGCCGATGACATCACCATGCTGATTCTAAGATACACCGGCCCGGTTTCTTGAACCTCATTCCTCCACGATCTTGTCACAAGAGTTGACAAGAAAGTTATCGAAGTTAACCCGGACGCGGCAGCTTTGGCCTTCCTCTTCGTCGCTTCCGGTCTGCAGCTTGAAACGCACCCGGAGCTTCTCCGGGCAGGCTTCCTTATAGTCGTATACTTCGCTCCATTTACCGTCGACCAGGCACGAAAATTTCACCCGACCGCCCTGCCGGGCGACTCTGAGGACGCCCTTTGACGGCGCCGGGCCGCCCTTTTTACTTTCGATGTTCTGCTCTCCGAAACGATCGAGGCGGGCGCGGAAAAACGGCCCTTTGCCGGGAGTCATGGCCACATAGGACTTGTAGCTCTTTTCATCCCCCAAAGTCTGCAGAACGAGGCCGGCGTTGAAGCGGCACGATGGTTGCCCTTCATTGCCGACATCATAGTCCACCTGAATATCGAAATCTCCCTCAAATGTGAAAAGGGAATAAACCTGGACCTCGCAAGGCTCGCTTTCCGGGCTTTGGAGCATCAAGCGGCCGTTTTCGACTGCAAAATCAGCGGGAGCTTCGGAATAGAGCAGCACTTCCTGCCACCTGTCGGCGCGGTAGGTATCAAATCGGTCAGAGTATTGGGCACACTCTTCAGGGGACGCTCCGGCCGGGGAAAAAACCGGAAAGCCAATAACGAACAGCATCAACAAAACGGAAACGGATTTTACCATGAGTCACTCTCCTCCTGTGCCGCGATAAATCGGATAGAATCTTCCCGTCGCTTTGATATTCATGGCGGTAGAGATTGTTCAGAAATTTGCAGCCGAGAAAATCCCCGTTTGCAGACCCACTCGCTACCCACCTGCAACCGACTTTCCGGTTTTCTGTTTGTTGCACATTGGCTGTTCCACTGCGTTTTCGGAATGAATCCGAACAAGTTTTCAAAGAGTTTGATTATAAAGCAACTTTCTGCTGAATGTCTTGTCAAAGTTCTTAATGATTCGGACCGCGCTATGACTGCATCGCAAGGACAGCCGCAGCTGCCTTTTCAATCTCGTTCGAAAACATCTTTCCGCGATGATAATGAAGCTACCACCCTCCAAGCATCCGGCAGCTTGTGTGATCAGTGCCCGCCTGCCCGGCCGAGCCCGCTTGATCCATCATGCTTCCGGTAGGTGGAGGAGAGAGGCTCGCCTCCGCCCGAACAGGCGTTTTTCAGCGAGACGCTAAAATCTGCAAAATTTGTCTTGACAACTTAACCAATTATAGGCAACATGGCATCACCCTGACAACGAATATAATGAAGACAGTGACCGAATCATGCTCAACCCGAACTCGCCCGTTCCCTTGTATCATCAGCTGGCGGATATCATCCTGGCCAAAATTCGCTCCGGTGAATATCCGCTCGGCTCCAGAATTCCATCGGAGCACCAGCTGGCCGAAATTTACCGGATCGGGCGGCCAACCGCCCGCCAGGCAACCGACCTGCTGGTTCGAAGACGCATCCTGGTGCGGCGAAGAGGCTCGGGCACCTTTGTACGAGCCGATGACAGCGAGGTGGATCTTTTTTCATTGGCCGGAACTATTTCGTCCTTTCACAAGCGGGGAATTTCCCTTATCACTCGGATTCTGCATCAAACCGAGCTGAGGCAGATCGGCCAGGATGCGGAAAATCCTTTCTCAAATGGAACGGCTTACTTTGTTTCCCGACTCAACCGCGTCGAAGAAATGCCGGTTCTGTTGGAAGACATTTATCTGCATCCGGAAATCTTCGCCGGGATCGATGCGGTTGACCTTGTCGGCCAGTCACTTTCCAGGATCGTTGATGAACGCTACTACATGAGGCCAACCGGCGGAAAACAGAATTTCAGAATCGGCTACGTGGAGGGAGAAAAAGCCCGGCGCCTGGCTGTGACCCCGGCTACGCCGATCCTTTTGGTGAAGCGCTTTCTGCACTTCGCACAGGCCGAAAACGCTATCTTTTCAGAGCTGTATTGCCGAACGGACCAATTCGTATTTTCACAAACCATCAGAGGAATCACAGATGATTGATCGAGGCTATTACGCCGGCTTCGGAGGAGCATATCTTCCGGAAATCCTGGTGGCCACCTTCGACGAGCTGGTCGAAACATTCAACACAGCCAAGAACGACCCCACTTTCTGGCAGCAATATGTTGAGGTGATGTCCAGCTATTCATGCAGACCGACCCCGTTGACCTTCGCCGAGAACCTTTCGCGGCATTTCGGCGGAGCTCGCATCTACATCAAGCGGGAAGATCTGAATCACACCGGCGCCCACAAAGCCAACAATGTCATGGGGCAGGGACTGCTGGTGAAAAGGATGGGCAAGACCCGCGTTATTGCCGAGACCGGCGCGGGGCAACACGGGGTGGCAACCGCCACCATGGCCGCCAAATTCGGGTTCAAGTGCACCATCTACATGGGTGAAGTCGATGTGGAGCGGCAGCGCCCCAATGTATTCTGGATGGAAAGGCTGGGGGCGGAGGTCGTTCCGGTGCGGGAGGGAAGCCGCATTTTGAAGGACGCTATCAACGAAGCCTTCCGCGACTGGGTGTCCAATATGGACACCACCCACTACGTGCTCGGAACCGCTTGCGGCCCGCATCCTTTCCCGGAAATGGTTTCATATTTCCAATCCATAATCGGCCGGGAAGCACGCAGCCAGATTTTGCAGCGGGAGGGTAGACTGCCGAGCCGGGTTTATGCCTGCGTGGGCGGTGGCTCGAACGCGTTGGGCATCTTCAGCGGCTTTATGGACGACCCGGTGGAGCTGGTCGGGGTCGAGGCGGGTGGCAAAGGTCTCAATTCGGGACACCACGCATCGCGGCTTTGCTCCGAGGACGCCAGTGTTGGAGTGGCTCAGGGATATAGAACTTATTTTCTGCAAAACGCCGACGGACAGATGCTGGAGACCCACAGTGTCGCTGCGGGCCTGGATTATGTGGGGGTTTCGCCGATCCTTGCACACCTCAAGGAAGCGGGCCGGGTGCGCTTTGAGGCCGCAACGGACCGGGAAGTCGTGGATGCGCTCGCGCTCACTATTCAAAAAGAGGGGCTGATACCGGCTCTGGAATCGGCTCACGCTTTTGTCCAGGCCTTTAAGGAGGCGCCGCAACTGTCCGGAGAGGATATTTTTTTGATCAACCAATCGGGAAGAGGCGACAAGGACATTTTCACCATCGCCGATGCGTTCAAAGATCCCAAGTGGCAACAATTCATCATAGAAAAAGCGGAGAAATACCGTGCTTGAATCATACTTGCGAGCTCGACTTGCGGAAAAAGAAATCCTGCTGATGACCCACATCGTTCTGGGCTACCCGTCATTTGAGGATTCTTACAGAATGGTCGAAGCAATGGTCGCTGCAGGGGTGGATCTGATGGAGCTGCAGGTTCCTTTTTCGGAGCCCATTGCAGACGGACCGGTCATTCTGCATGCCAGTCAACAGGCTCTGGCGGCGGGAGCAACGGTGCAAAACAGTTTCGACTTTGCCGAAAGAGTCACTCGAAATTTCCCCATCCCTTTCCTTTTCATGACCTACTACAATATTTTGTTCAAGCACGGGGTGGCTCGCTTCGCTTCCGAAATGGCCCAAGCAGGCCTGCGGGGCGCCATCGTACCCGATCTGCCGCCGGAAGAGGGGAAAGAATATCTCGCCGCTATGGAGGCGCATCGTCTGGACCCCATCTTCATCTTTTCCCCCACCACTCCAATTGAGCGCATGCGTTATCTCGCATCCTTCGGACGAGGTTTCATTTACTGTGTGGCAAGGAAGGGAGTGACAGGCGCAGATACCAGCTTCACCGCCCAGTTGCAGGACTACATCGGCCGCTGCCGTCAAGCTGCCGATCTGCCGTTGGCGATCGGCTTCGGGGTTAAAGAAAAGGCGGATATCGACTTTCTGAAGGGCAAGGCGGACATCGCGGTGATCGGAACCCAAACCATTCGGGTGATGGAGCATGCCGGAGTCGAAGCGGCGGGGGAATTTATCCGGGGGCTGCGGTGAGTGAGCGGTGAGCAGTGTGCAGCCGGTTGTTGGGTTTCGCTTCGCTCAACCCAACCTACGCGGCTGTCAAGGCCCGGTTGGTTCAAGTCTGCGACTTGAACCATTCTGACATTAACACAACTCCGTTGTGTGCAAGGCCGAGAGCCGGCTGAGAACGAGTTGCTCATTTCCGCAGTGGCAAAGGAGTTATCCGAAGGCCCAAGTAGCTCAAGTCGGAGACTTGAGCCAACGGCCGTGTTGTGTGGATCGACGGCCATGTTGGATCAACTCGACTGCCGCCATGCGAGTGGAGCTATGCTTCGAGATTCGATATCCCGAATTTGCTCATAAGCGATGACGGTCATTTTGACCAGTCTTCGACCATATGAGCTGAAAACTAGGTCGAGGTGTTTTGGTCGTTCATAAATTCATCAGAGGAGGGTTAAGCTAATGAACAAGCGTTTTGCAGGACTGGTGTTCGCTTTGTTGTTGGTGACCGGGAGCTACGCTTACGGGGCAGAGCAGGTCAAAATCGGCTACATTGCCACCATGTCGGGACCCACCGCCAGCCTGGGCACGGACATCCTCGACGGCTTCAAGCTCGGGATCAAACATTGCGGCGATAAATTGGGAGGTCTCCCGGTGGAGCTGGCGATCGGTGACGATCAGCTCAAGCCCGATGTCGGTGTGCAGGTGGCGAACCGAATGATCGAAAAAGACAAAGTCGATCTGATTACGGGGATCGTCTTTTCCAACGTAATGATGGCGGTGGCCAAACCCGTCACCGATGCCGGTCTTTTCCTGATCAGCGGCAATGCGGGTCCGTCGCCGCTCGCCGGCAAAGACTGCCTGCCGAACTTTTTTGCCGTATCCTGGCAGAACGATCAAACCCATGAAGCGATGGGCAAGTATCTCCAGGATCAGGGCGTCAAGAGCCTGTACCTGATGGCGCCCAACTATCAGGCGGGCAAAGACGGATTGGCCGGTGTAAAGCGGTACTTCAAGGGCGAAATTGTCGGTGAAGTCTACACCGCGATCAACCAGCCCGATTATGCGGCAGAGCTGGCACAGCTGCGCGCGGCCAAGCCGGAAGCCTTGTTCGTGTTTTATCCGGGCGGCATGGGCATCAATTTCGTCAAGCAGTATGCTCAGGCCGGTCTAAAGGAAGAAATCCCTCTTTACACCACGGCGTTCACTCTGGACCAGTCGGTTTTGCAGGCAATGGGAGATGCGGCGCTGGGTCTGCTGAATGCGAGTTTTTGGAGCCCCGACCTGAAAAACCCCGTCAATGAAAAGTTTGTCAGTGATTTCAATGCAACATACAACCGCCTTCCTTCGCTGTTTGCCGCTCAGGGCTACGACGCAGCGCTGCTGATCAACAGCGCCATTGGAGCGGTGGGGGGAGATTTAAGCGACCAGGACAAACTGCGAGAGGCTTTCAAAAAGGCGGATTTTCAGTCGGTTCGGGGAGCATTCCGCTTCAATAACAATCATTTCCCCATACAAGATTTCTATATCCGCGAAGTCATAAAAAATGACGCCGGTGTGTTGACCAACAAGGTGATCGGAATCGCGTTCAAGGACCACGCTGATGCTTACCACACTCAATGTGAAATGAAATAGTTGCGCGGCCATTATTGTGGATCCTATTCTTATCTTCATCCAGGGTCTGAACGGTCTGCAACTGGGCGTTATGCTCTTTTTGATGGCGGCCGGACTGACACTCGTCTTCGGGGTCATGAATTTAATCAATCTGGCTCACGGATCGCTATACATGCTGGGCGCTTATCTGGCGGCAACCTTCCAGCAGCGTACCGGTTCGTTTCTGTTGGCGGTCTTGCTGGCGATACCCTTAACCATCCTGATCGGCATGCTGATCGAGGTGATTGTCCTGCGCGCACTTTACGACCGGGATCATCTCGATCAGGTGCTGGCCACCTTTGCACTCATTCTGTTCTTCAACGAACTGGTTCGCATTGTCTGGGGTCCGCAGGCTTATTTTATGGCCGCTCCCGCTCTGCTTTCCGGATACATCCGGATTTTACCGGGAGTGACTTATCCGCTGTTTAGACTGGCTATCATAGCAGTCGGCTTGGTGGTCGCCCTGTTGTTGTATCTCCTGATCGCTCATACCCGGTTGGGGATGCTGATTCGAGCGGGGGCAACGAATCGGGAGATGGTCGGTGCCCTCGGGGTGAACATCCGCTTGCTGTACACGCTGGTTTTCGGCCTTGGTGCGGCCCTGGCGGGCCTTGCCGGAATGATGGCGGGGCCGATTCTTTCGGTTGAAGTCGGCATGGGAGAATCGATCATCATCCTGACCTTTGTGGTGATCGTGATAGGTGGTATCGGTTCCATTCGGGGAGCCTTCATCGCTTCGATTGCGGTTGGAATTGCCGACACCTTCGGCCGCGTACTGCTGCCTCCGGCCCTTGCATCAATGGTTATCTATGTCCTCATGGCAGCAGTGCTTTACTGGCGCCCCCAGGGTTTGTTTCCCGCCCATGGCTAAGAAGAGATATCCCGATTTGCGGCAGATCGTTCTTCTGGTCGTGCTTGCCGCCTTCCTGACAGTGCCCCTGTTCGGCGAGTTGTTTTATACGCGGCTGTTTACCCGTATCATGATCTACGCCATCGTGGCCCTAAGTCTGGATCTCATCCTTGGCTACGGGGGCATGGTCAGTTTCGGCCATGCCGCGTTTTTCGGCCTGGGCGCCTATACGGTGGGGATTCTCGCCCAGCACGGGGTGCAAACTGCATTCGTTGCATGGCCTGCAGCCATCGTGGGGAGTGCCTTGGTTGCCGTGGTCATAGGTGCGATCAGTCTGCGCACCAGCGGAGTTTATTTCATAATGATCACGCTGGCTTTTGCTCAGATGCTCTATTACTTCTTCTTCAGCCTTGAAGAGTATGGCGGAAGCGACGGCATGCCGCTGGTCTCGCGCAATACTGTGGCGGGATTGATCGACCCGGGCGATCACAATTCTTTCTACTATCTGGTGCTCGTTATTATGCTGCTGACTCTGTTGGTTTCGCGACGCATGGTGCAGTCACGTTTTGGCATGGTGATCCAAGGTGTGCGCGAAAATGAGAGGCGCATGCGCGCTCTCGGGTTCGCCACATTCCGCTACAAGCTGGTCTGCTTTGTGATTTCAGCCGCGATTGCCGGGTTTGCCGGGGCGCTTATTGCCAACCAGACACTTTACATAAGCCCTGCCTTCATGCATTGGACGCGCTCCGGCGACATTTTGGTGATGGTGATCCTGGGCGGCCTGGGCAGTTTATTCGGACCCATGCTGGGGGCCCTTTTTTTGTTGCTGGCAGAAGAGGTCCTGGCCGGCTTTACCGAACACTGGATGATACTGCTTGGGCCGCTGCTGATTATCGTGGTCGTGTTTGCCAGGCGCGGCATATACGGTCTGCTTGCCGGAGCAAAGGATGTTGACTGAGCCACTGCTGGAAATCAGGCAACTGGTGAAATCTTTCGGCGCGATGATGGTGAGCGCCGGGATTGATTTGTCCATCGAGCCGGGGGAAATTCACGCCGTCATAGGTCCTAACGGTGCCGGTAAAACCACTCTTATTGCTCAGCTGGCAGGCGAGTTGAGGCCCGATTCGGGGACAATCACCTTTTTGGGCAAGGACATAACCCGCTTGCCGATGCACGTACGCTCAAATCTCGGTATCGCACGTTCTTTTCAAATCACCAGCATCTTTCCGGGGTTCTCCGTGATGGAAAATGTCGCGCTGGCTTTGCAGGCGAACAACGGGCACAATTTCCGCTTTTGGCGGGACGCGAGAAAGTATCCCATCATCCGTCGATCCGCACTGGAAGTGCTTGAGCGGGTGGGATTGGCGGATCGGGCGCACGTCATCGCCGGCAATCTGTCTCACGGAGAACAGAGGCAGCTTGAGGTCGCAATGGCCCTTGGCACCCGTCCGAAGCTTCTGCTCCTGGATGAGCCGACGGCCGGAATGGGGGCTGAAGAGTCGGAGCGCATGGTTTCCGTGCTGCGTGGCTTGAAGCGGGAGCACACGCTGGTTTTGGTGGAGCATGATATGGATGCCGTGTTTGCCCTGGCAGACCGGGTAACGGTCCTGGTTTACGGTCGGGTGATTGCCGGCGGTACGGTGGACCGGATCCGCGCCAACCCGGAAGTGCGTGAAGCCTATTTGGGCTATGAAGAGGCCTTGTCCATCTATGCTTGAGGTAAAGGATATACAAACCTGCTACGGCAGGAGCCAGGTTCTTTTCCAAATGAGCCTGCAAGTGCGGGAAGGGGAAATGGTTGCATTGCTGGGGCGAAACGGCATGGGCAAAACAACCACCGTTCGCTCCATAATGGGATTGACCCGGGCGAGGTCCGGATCGATTCGATTCAACGGCCGGGAAATACTTGCTCTTCCCTCTTACCGTATTGCCCAGCTTGGTCTTGCATTGGTGCCGGAGGACCGTCAGGTGTTTCCGACGCTGACGGTGCGAGAGAATCTTATCGCTACAGCGGCCAATCATACGGCCAAAGCCGAGCCATGGAGCTTGGAAAGAGTCTTCAATTTGTTTCCCATCCTTGCTGAGCGCAAGGGTCACCCGGGCAGCCGCTTGTCTGGAGGTGAGCAGCAAATGGTCGCCATTGGCCGGGCTTTGATGACCAACCCGCGCTTGCTGATCATGGATGAAGCCACTGAAGGCCTGGCGCCTCTGATTCGTGCGGAAATCTGGCGCTGCTTGAATGATTTGAAAAACTCGGGGCAGTCCATTTTGGTTATAGACAAGAACGTAGAAGCCCTTATGCGTATTGCCGACCGGCATTATATCATCGAGAAGGGCAAAGCGGTGTGGAGCGGAACCTCCAAGCAGCTGCAGGCAGATTTGCTGCTGCGGCAGAAGTTCCTCGGTGTTTGAAGGTATAATCATCATGCATGTCTATAAACACTACACTCGGGAAGATCTTGACAGGCAGTACAACGCACGAGCGACCGTACCCGATTTTGCGCTGATCCTTGAATGTTGGAACCGGCGCAGCAAAGAGCTCAGGAGATACGCTCGTATGGATGAAGGTGTGCGATACGGTGCGGGCCAACGCGAGCTGATGGATGTCTTTCCGGCCCCGAAGCCGGATTCGCCGCTTCTCGCTTTCTTTCATGGCGGATACTGGCAGGCGTTGGATAAACGGGTATTTCATTTTGTTGCAGGGGATTTCATCAAGCGGGGAATCACTGTAGCAATGGTAAACTATCCATTAGCGCCTGCCGCGTCCCTGGATGAAGTCGTGACATCCTGTCGGCAGGCAATGGCATGGCTTCACCGACATGCGGTCGATTACCGCTGCAGCCCGAACAGACTGTTCGCTTGCGGTCATTCAGCCGGCGGGCACATAACCGCCATGTTGATGGCAACCGCGTGGAGTCGGGTTGCAGATGATTTGCCGGTCGACCTCATCAAAGGAGGATGCGCCCTGAGCGGTCTGTTCGATCTTCATCCCATTCGCTTGTCATATTTAAACGATAAGCTCGGTATGGATGAAGCCGCGGCTCAGCGAAACAGTCCTTTGTATCTCAAACCCGCGTGCGTTTGTCCCCTTGTTGTAAGCGTGGGCGCAAAAGAATCGGATGAATTCCATGCTCAGAGTAAGGATTTTGTATCAGTCTGGACTGGTGAGGGCGTGCCCGTCAACCTGATGATTGTCGACGGCGCCAATCATTTTTCAATGCTGGATCACCTAACTGACGAAGACTCGCCGTTGTTTCGAGCAATTCTCCAACAGATTAGTGCGCATCCTTGATGCCTGGATGGTTCGGCGGAAACAGGCTATCCAGAGCTGTCAAAAACCATCCGGACCACACGAGGCTGTGGGAGGCCGCAGAAAACTTGTTCTCTTCTTACTCGGTTTCTCTATTATCGCGGCTTTTTCGGCGGTCAATGCCGAGCCCGCCCGAAGGTTGTTAATTTGCTTTGTCGGTCCCCAGGGAAGCCGCGGAGACTGCTCGCACGAGCTCATCCGCCTGAGGGTTGGCTACATTGTGCAGGACCAAGATGTCCGTCGGTGTAGCAACCTTTCCGTAATAGGCTTGATTCAGGCTGTTGCGGGCGGATATCACGGCCCCTTCAAGGGAGATGCCGCCATAGAGTCCTTTGGACAGGGCATAACTGACGATGTCCGCGCTCAAATTGGCGGTCGCAGCTTCAGCTCCCATGCCAACCGGCCCTGCAGCAACGCCGGCATCGATGCCGAGTTTGAGGCTGTTTGACAGGAAAGCCTTGACGCCTCTGTCGGTCATTGCCAGAAGAATTATTTGCGAAGCCTTGCCACCTGCCTGGATCCCGAAGCTTACTTCACCAACGGTGTAGAACGCCGGATTGCTCCATTTCCCGGTTGTCGAGTCATAGGCAAGAAACGCACCCGTACCGCCGGCAACCCCCAGCAGAAAGGCTCCCTGGAGCACCTGCGGGGAGATGAATACGCCTCTGGCGCTCTTCATAAGGTTACGAAAGGCTTCCATTTCCGAAGCGGCCATAAAGCTTTGAAAAGTCATGTTTGCTCTCTCGATTAGCTGAGCTGCCTCCATGGCGTCATCTGCAACGGCGCGAACACTCGAGAGAGTGCTTACCAACAAGGCAAAAACAATAATTAGAACGAGACTGGGCTTTTTTCGGCATAATTTTTCTGTTTTCATTCCCTCTCCCTTTTCTGACCTTCTCGACCTCCCAATGAGCCGTCCGCAATCCTCGCATTAAAAGAAGCCGAGCCCACATAAATGTCGACAGCTCAAGAATAACCATCAAAAGAATATATTTCTATTCGGTCATTCCAGGCACCTGGTCAAGCATAAATCAACAGATTCAAGAATTTTCAACGGGCGATGGGGCTATGGAGGGTGGGATTATAGGCGGCTCATCGCGGATTAACGGGATAATTGATCCAACGGGGTATCCACTTCACTCAAGTTGCTATGGCCTTTGTCTTCCTGGCTCCCACGCTCCTGTGTGGGAACCCTGGTTTGAAATGCTCGACTGTCTGTTGCGCTGATTTTGCTACGTTAAAGACAGTAGAGGGCGCAGGAGCGCCCAAGAAGTGAGCTCCCACGCAGGAGCGTGGGAACGAGAGAAGGTACAACTTCCTCTGGGGTAACTTGAGCGAAGTGGATAGCCCAATTCGACTATTGAAATCCGAAACAAATTCAAAATTCGAATTTTCAAAGGCTTAAAATAGGATATCCCCAATCTAGATCGCTGGATTCGGGCAAAAAAAAGCCGGAGCTTATACTCCGGCTTTTTTGTTTTCGTGATCACCTGGTCGGACTATTTAAAATCGGACTAGATTTTCTTTACGTTGACTGCTTGAGGCCCTTTGGAGCCCTGCTCCTCGGAAAAGCTCACTCGCTCGCCTTCGGCCAGAGACTTGAAGCCTCCACCCTCAATAGAACTGTAGTGGACAAAGACGTCCTTGCCCGCATCAGATTCGATGAACCCATAGCCCTTGCTGTCATTAAACCACTTTACTCGACCTTCCGCCATTTTTAAATCCTTTCCAAATTCTTTGGTTCTTAATGATTTGCAGTACGTTACTTTGAAGCTAATCTGGAAGCGTTCTATTCGTAGCGAAAGACCGATTTCCTGCATACCTCAAAATATCGAACTTCTCCAACATAAACAGAATTATAAGCCTAAATTGTAAAAAGGCAAGGAAACAATGAATATGTGCTAAAAATAACAATCCCTCCAGCCGCAAATATAGACGATCGTGGGAGCTGGAGAATAGCGGAATTCAGGAGTCAGGAGTCAGGAGCCGGAATGCAGAATCAGGAAGAGGATTGCATTCAGGAAGACCATCCTTGCCGACCTGCTCGCGCAAAGCTCCGAAAGTGCCCATCACTTCGGGGATCTGTTCTTTCAGAGCAGCCATGCTCTCTCCCAAATCATACTTGGCAGCCATTTTGACCTCCCCTACAGAATCTCTCTTACGGCGGCGATCAGTTGCTTCTCATCGGGGATGTAAAAGCGCTCGAGGGGTGGACTTGCCGGCACCGGGATGTCCGGGCCCGTAACCCGCCTGAAGGGTGCCTTGAGACTCGAGAAGGCCTCCTCCATCACCACGGCGCAGACTTCCCCGGCGAAGCCTCCGGTGCGGGTGGCTTCATGAAGTACGACCAGGCGGCCGGTCTTGCGGACCGAAGAAAGTATGATCTCCTTGTCAAGCGGCGCCAGGGTGCGCAAATCCACGATCTCTGCTTCAATTCCTTCCGGCGCGAGCTGTTCTGCGGCTTTCAACGCAACACCGAGCATTTTCGACCAGGTCACCACGGTCACATCCCTGCCCTGCCGCTTGATCTCCGCTTTGCCGATGGGAGTCAGGTACTCCTCGTTCGGGACCGGTCCCGGAGCAAAGTAGAGCATCATGTCCTCTATAAAAATAACGGGATTGTCATCGCGGATGGCCGCCTTGAGGAGACCCTTGGCATCGGCCGGAGTCGACGGCATGATCACCCTGAGCCCCGGACAGTGCGCCACCCAGGCTTCCAGGTTGTGTGCATGCTGGCACCCCGCGCCGAAGCCCGCTCCGCTCTTGATGCGCACCACCAGAGGAAAAGTCGACTTGCCGCCGGATAGATAGCGCAGCTTGGCGGCATGATTAACGATCATATCTGAGGCGAGGGTAAAGAACGGATTGAACATGATCTCCACCACCGGCCGAAGCCCTGCCGCTGCGGCACCCACCGCCAGCCCCGCAATGGCTGCTTCCGATACGGGTGTGTCCTTAACCCGCGTGGGTCCGAACTCCTTGAGCAGGCCCGCCGTGGGAAGCATCGGATTGTCGTGGATGCTCACCCCGACACCTTCCCCGGCAATGAAGACTCTCTCGTCTCGCGTCATTTCTTCTCGAAGGGCCTGATTGACGGCCTGTCCCATTCCTAACTGCTGCATGGCTTCGTGTTCCTTTCCTTATAATCCTTGAGCGTTCGGACATCCTCATTCGACAAAGACATCTTCGAGGGCCTCTTCCGGCCCGGGGTAAGGGCTCTCTTCGGCGAACCGCACGGCATCTTCCACTACCGCATTAATGGTTGCTTCCATGGCCGACAGTTCTTCAGCGGTGATCAGCTCCTGGGCGAGCACTTCATCGCGGAATCTCGGGATGGGGCACTTTTCCTGCCACGCCGCAATCTCGTCTTGGGGCTGGTAAAGCTGGTGGTCGCTTTCTCCGTGGCCCCGGCAGCGGTAGGTCTTGCATTCGATGAGAGTCGGGCCGTCCCCTGCAATGGCGCGCCTCCTGGCTCTCCGGGCAGCTTCATACACTGCCGTCACATCATTGCCGTTCACGACTTCCCCCGGCATGGCATAGGCGATGGCCCGATCCGCAATGTCCTCTACCCGGGTGTGCTCCTCGTAGCGCTGGGCTCCCGCATACAGATTGTTCTCGCAGACGAAGATGACGGGTAAATTCCAGAGACTTGCCAGATTCAACGACTCGTGGAAGGAGCCCTCATCGGCGGCCCCGTCGCCAAAGAAGCAGACCGTCACACACTCTTCCTTTTTATACTGCTGCGAAAACGCCACTCCAACGGCTATGGGCAGTCCTCCTCCGACCACGGTGGTGGTGCAGGGCGCATTAATCTCCGGCACGGCAAGGTGCAGAGTGCCGCTCTTGCCCTTATTGCAGCCGGTGGCTTTGCCGTAGATTTCCGCCATTATCGCCCGGGGATCCGCTCCCTTGGCTAAAAGGTGGTTGTGGCTCCGGTGGTTTGAGATGATCACATCCTCCGGGCTGAGCGCCGCGCAAACGCCGGAGCCCACCGCCTCCTGCCCCGTGCACAGGATCATCATGCCGGGAATTTTTCCCTCGACTTGGCACAGCTCCGTCAACGACTCCTCAAACCGCCGAGTGAGGAGCATAGACTGAAGCATTTCGATTTTCTTCTCCCTCGCTATCTGCATCGGTTCTCCTTATATTCAAGTCCCCATACAATTTTTCATCAACGCCCGGTCTTGCACGCAAGCATCCGAGCGGGTGTTATCAATATTGAAATCAGATTGAACCGGTGCAAACCTGCCTGTCGGTTCGAGTTGTGACCTCCAGTCAAGCTGCATACCATCGGTATCATTGTAGGTAGCTACATAGAGCTCATCCGAAACGCCTTAAGCGAGTGCATTCGCTTGTCACGCTGAGCGCTCGACTGAGCTCTCGCCGAAGGCTTGTCGAAGCGAGCTCCCGTCGCCCTTCGACAGGGCCTGTCCCGAGTGCACCGAACGGCTCAGGGTGGCATTCCTGCCGGCTGGTACCGCAAAACACGTGAGTTCCGGATGGAAGCCAGTTATGATTTTGCCGGTCTCCGCCTCGGTACGGCCTGCAGATCCTTTTCTGTTCCGTCCAGTTTTGCTAATCGCTTGCTGCTTTCACGAGCAACCAAGGCTTCCAAACCGAGCCTGACCAGGACGGTTTTTTCTCTGATCCCGGTCAAACGAGATGCCTTTTCCAATAGGTCGTCGTCTATATTCAGCGTTGTTCTCATGTGGATCAATATGTATGTGACATGCGCACATGTCAAATTGAAAAGGCTCTTCGCGGACCATCGGGACATAGGTCCGGTACTCGTTCCCTTGGTTGGTTCAAGTCGGAGACTTGAACCAGCCTGAATTCCACTAATCCATGGAATCCATTAAGATTGGGCGAAAAGTGCCAATTCGGCGGTCGTTAACGACCGCTGTACCGAATAACATGCAGCCTAGAGCGCTCCGACAGTGAAAGTCGGAAAAGAGAGTGGTTTCATCCTGATGCAAAAAGTTGTAAAGTCCATGGATGAAGTTATGGTTGTTGCATGCATGCAGAATCTGTTCGTTTAACAGACTGGCTTATCGATACCGAGCATGAAGACAGAAGAACTTAAACAGCTTGAAAACGATCTGTGGCGCAGCGCCGACACGCTGCGGGCCAATTCCGATCTGAAATCCAGCGAGTATTCCACTCCTGTGCTGGGGCTGATCTTCCTTAAATTCGCCGACAATCGATACCGGCGCTTCGAGAAGGAGATTCTGAGGGAATACAGCAGGCTCAAAGGCACTCGGCGGGAAAAGCCGTTGAGCGAGATCGCCATCGAAAAGTGCGGCTTTTACCTGCCGGACCATGCCCGCTACGATCACCTGCTCAACTTGCCCGAAGAAGAGGATGTTGCCAGGGCCATCAAAAAGGCCATGGAAGCCATCGAAGATTACAAACCGGAACTGCGCGGCGTACTGCCACAGGACGAGTATTTCCGGTTGACCCGCACCGATAAGACCATCCCCGCCCAGTTGCTGAAGAATTTTTCCAATATCCCGCGAAATGCCGATGGCGATATGTTCGGCCAGATTTACGAATATTTTCTGGGCAACTTTGCCATGGCCGAAGGCCAGGGCGGCGGCGAGTTCTTCACGCCCCGTTCGGTGGTGCGGTTGATGGTGGAAATCATCGAACCGTTCGGCGGCACGGTATTCGATCCGGCCTGCGGTTCCGGCGGCATGTTCGTGCAGTCGGCCAAGTTCATCGCTCGCCATCGGGAAGAACTGGTCAACGGCAGCGGCGGAGACATCTACGTCTACGGTCAGGAAAAGACCCTGGAAACGGTCAAACTGGCCAAGATGAACCTTGCGGTCAACGGCCTGCGCGGCGATATCAAGCAGGCCAACACCTATTACGAGAACCCGCACGACAGCTTCGGCCGGTTCGACTATGTGCTCACCAATCCGCCTTTCAACGTCGATGATGTGAGCCTCAGCAGCGTGGAAAAAGACCGGCGCTTCAACACCTACGGCATTCCCCGCAAGAAGAGCAAGGCCAAAAAGAGCGATCAGGGCAAGGAAACCGTCCCCAACGCCAACTACCTATGGATCAATCTCTTTGCCACCTCTCTGAACGAAAAAGGCCGGGCCGCCCTGGTCATGGCCAATTCCGCCTCCGACGCCCGCCATTCCGAAGCCGACATCCGCCGCACCTTGATCGATAACAATCTCATTTACGGCATGCTGACCCTGCCCTCCAACATGTTCTACACCGTCACGCTGCCGGCTACTTTGTGGTTTTTCGACAAAGCCAAGGAAGACGACCGGATTTTGTTCATCGACGCCCGCAACATCTTCATCCAGATCGATAGAGCGCATCGGGAATTTTCCCAAGAGCAGATCAACAACATTGCCATCATCAGCCACTTGCGCAGAGGCAAACACCACAAATTCGTGCAGCTCATCGACGGCTATTTTGCGCAGGGCATAGCCAAGCTGATTGAAAACAAGGCGCGAGTCGAGCCCGTTTCCGAACAGCTGCTGGAGGTGCTGGAAAACGGCGGCGGCAAGGCGGCCGTGGCCGACCTGATGGCGCAGTGGGCGGGGCTCAGGAGGCTGCAGGCCCAGTATGACGAGTATCTCGCCAAGTACGCCGAAGAAACATCCATCAGCCAAAAGAATTCGGCGCAGCATTCGTTGCGGGCAACCTTCGATCCCTTCTTTACCGCCTTGCATGATGGGCTGAAGCAGCTCGGCAAGATCATCCGTCGTCACGAAAAGGAGCAGGGCGAGGCCGCCAAAAAGGCGAACAAACGGCTGGCCGTGGACCGAAAGACCAAGGCACTGAAAGCCACGCTGGAGCAACTGCAGGCCGAGGTGAAGAACGCTGAAAGTTTTTTCAGGCACATCCACTGGCTGCAGGAACGCTTTCCCAAGGCGGAGTATGAGGACGTCACCGGACTCTGCAAACTTGCCACTCTGTATGAGATCAAAGAGCAGGATTATTCCCTCAATCCGGGCCGCTATGTGGGGGTGGTGATCGAGGAGGATGGCAAGACAGAGGAAGAGTTTATTGAGGAATTGTTGGCGATGCACGACGAACTGACACAGCTGAACGAACAAGCCAGGGAATTCGAAATGGTGATTGCCCATAATGTCAGGCAAGTTGCGGAGGACATTTGATGAATCAGCAGGATCTCGGGTGGAGGCGGTTCAAAATTAGCAACCTTATTGAGCAGAGGTTACTCGAAATTGGTGACGGATACCGAGCGAAAAATATAGAAATGGACTCCATCGGGCTGCCTTTTGCAAGGGCAGGCAATATTAATAATGGATTCACTTTTGAGGGTACTGATCTTTTGAGTGAAAAAAGTGTTTCTCTGGCAAAAAGTAAAATTTCACGGTCAAATGATTCAGTGATAACCACAAAAGGAACCTTTGGCCGAGTAGCATACGTTCGTCCTGATACTCCCAGGTTTGTGTACTCTCCTCAACTTTGTTATTGGAGGGTGAAAGATCTGTCGGTAGTCCACCCAAGATTTATATATTACTGGCTGCAAGGCCCCGATTTTCTGGCTCAGGCATTTCAGGTAAAAAGCTCAACTGATATGGCCGACTATGCGAGCCTCAGTGATCAGCGGCGTATGTCGATATTCGCGCCTAATGTCGGCACCCAGAAAAAAATCGCTGCGATTCTCTCCGCTTACGACGACCTGATCGAAAACAACAAACGCCGCATCGCGCTGCTGGAAAAAATGGCCGAGGAAATCTATCGGGAATGGTTTGTGCGCTTCCGTTTTCCCGGCCATGACAGGGTGAAGTTCGAGAAGGGTGTGCCCGATGGGTGGCAAGTCAGGAAACTTGGTGAACTGGTTCAAACACAATATGGATATACGGCGAGTGCACAGACAATCTGTGAAGGGCCGAAATTCCTCCGCATAACCGACATCGTGCCTACTGCAATCAACTGGGATTCTGTACCTCATTGTGAAATTGAAGAGAAAGATAAAGAAAAATATTTACTCCAGGAAGGTGACATTGTGGTTGCTCGAACAGGTGCTACCGTCGGATATGCCAAGCGAATTAGCAGGTATTGCCCTAAGGCAGTTTTTGCTTCATATCTGGTACGGATGATTCCCAAACGAAAGAGCGATGCAATTTTCTTGGGCTTATCGGTGGAACGTAACGCTTTCAAAAATTTCATTTTGATGTTCATTACGGGTGCGGCTCAGCCACAAGCGAGCGCCATAACCATGGCGCTTTTTCCAATTTTGTACCCACCAGAATCATTGCTCAAGGAGTTTAATCGAATTATCGAGCCGATTTTGAACGAAAAGGAACTCCTGCTAAATCAAGCTGCGGTTGTTTCACGTACGCGAGATCACCTACTTCCCCGCCTCATCTCCGGCAAACTCTCGGTTGAAAATCTAGACATCCGTTTTCCGCCCAGCATGGAGGAGGCGGATCGTGAAGCGTGAAAAGGAAGCAACGATTTTACAATTCCCAGGGGTTGAAGACCTGCGGGTAGGCCGTGAAGTCCTGTACGTTGCGGGTGACGATGGTGAGGCCGTGGCATTGGGCGGTGGCCATGAGCAAAGCGTCCATCACCGACACGGACTGGCCGGCGAGCTCGGCGCGGGCGGCGATTTGCGCCCAAGCATGGAGCTCGGCGGCATCGAGCGGCAGGATGCGGCCGGCGAAGCGCTGTTCCACTTTGCCCAGCCAGGCGGTGAGCTTCCGGCAGCGGGGCGGGTCGACGGCAGCGAGTTTGAGAATGCCTTTTTTGATCTCACCCAAACTGATGACGCTGATGAAAAGGCTTTCTTCGTCCTGCTCGTCCAGCCAGCCGATGACGTGCGCCGCCGGGGCCTTCCTGGCGTATTCGGAAAGCACGCAGGTGTCGAGCAGCCAGCTCATAGTTCCAGATCGCGGCCGGTGTCGCGGCTGCGGGCGAGGTCGAGGTCGTCGATGGCAAGCTCCGGATCGAGCAGCGCGCTGGAGAGCTTGTCCCGATGGTGGGTGAGCCGAGCGTATGCGTCCACCG
>ENA-OSEO01002795-OSEO01002795.1-sediment-metagenome-genome-assembly--contig:-NODE-2795-length-22980-cov-4.692922_pt1 | contig 22980 bp, 19 predicted proteins | sample MGYA00237883_ERZ534232 | MGnify/ENA metagenome assembly ERZ534232
TCAGGCGCTCAGGCGCTCAGGCGCTCAGGCGCTCAGGCGCTCAGGCGCTCAGGCGCTCAGGCGCTCAGGCGCTCAGGACGATTATATCCAACAGCCTGATTACTTGTTACTGATTACTTGTTACTGATTTTTAATCACCAGAAAACAAGCGCGAAGCAAAAATACGGAGTTAAAACATGAAAGCACCCCTATCCTGGATTAAAGAATATGTAGACATTGACATGCCGCTGGACAAGTTGACGCACCTGATCACCATGGCCGGCATGGAAGTGGAAGAAGTGAAGATCATCGGGCTGCCCATGCCCGAAAAGATGGACGCCAAGGTGACCGGTTTCACCTGGGACCGCGACCTGATCGTGGCCGCCTCGATCAGCGAGGTGCAGCCGCATCCCAACGCGGACAGGCTGACGCTGTGCAAGCTGTTCGACGGCGAACGCGAGCACCTGGTGCTCACCGGCGCGCCGAACCTGTACGACTACAAGGGCAAGGGTCCGCTGGAAAAACCGCTCAAAGTGGCTTACGCCAAACAGGGCGCGCAAATCTACGACGGGCACGCCGAGGGGCTGGTGCTGACCACCCTCAAGCCCGCCAAGATCCGCGGCGTGGAATCCTACTCGATGGTGTGTTCAGAGAAGGAACTGGGCATCTCTGACGAGCATGAAGGCATCCTCTTCCTCGAGGACGACGCCGTGCCCGGCACCCCGCTGGCCGACATCCTCGGCGACGCGGTGATCGAGATCAACCTGCTGCCCTCCTTTGCGCGCTGCGCCTCCATGCTTGGACTCGCGCGCGAGATCGCCGCCATCACCGGCAAACCGCTCAAACCGCCCAAATGGGATGAGCAGCCCCCGGTCGGCAAGGCGGATTTCTGCTCCATCGAGATCACCAACCCCGACATGAACCCGCGCTTCATGGCCGGACTGATCCGCAACGTTAAGATCGGTCCCAGCCCTGAATACGTTCAGAGGCGCTTGAAACTCTACGGCATGCGCCCCATCAACAACATCGTGGACGCCACCAACTACGCCATGATCGAACTGGGCGAACCGCTGCACGCCTTCGACTACGACAAACTGGTCAAACGCGCCGCAGGCAAGCCGGTCAAGATCATCACCCGCGCCGCCCGTCAGGGCGAGATCATCCGCACCCTGGACGGCGTGGACCGCAAGCTGGAACCCTTCACCACCCTGGTATGCGACGAGGCGGGCTCCGTCTCCATTGCCGGCATCATGGGCGGCGAAGAGACCGAGGTCGGCAATGATACCGTCAACGTGCTGCTGGAAGGCGCGGTATGGAACATGATCAACATCCGCAAGACCGCCAAGGCGCACAACCTCAATTCGGAGGCCAGCTACCGCATGTCGCGCGGGGTGCATCCCGTAGTGGCAGAGCGCGGAGAGCGCCGCTGCCTCGAACTGATGCGCGCCTGGTCGGGCGGCGAAGTGGCCCCCGGTCTGGTGGATAACTATCCGCTGCCGATCACAGACCCCGTAGTGGAAGTGAGCGAAACGGACGTGAAACGCTGGCTGGGCATCGATATCCCCGCGGCGAAGATGGCCGAACTGCTCGGTCGCCTCGAATTCAAGACCGAGGTCAAGGGCAACGTGGTGACTGCCACCTGCCCCGATCACCGTCTGGATATCAACGAAGGCGTGGTTGGCCGCGCCGACCTGGTGGAAGAGATCGCGCGCGTTTACGGCTATGAGAACATCCCCGAAGAACGTTTCGCCGACACCCTGCCTCCGCAGATCGGCAACCCCGTGCTGGTGAAGGAAGAACGCGTGCGCGACCTGCTGGTTTCGCTTGGACTGCAGGAAGTGATCAACTACCGCTGGTCCACGCCCGAGCGCGAAGGCCGCCGGTTCACGCCGGAAGCCGAAAAGGACGACAAACCTTACGTCAAGATCGCCAATCCGTTGGCTTATGAAAAAGCATTCCTGCGCCACTCCGTGCTGGCCAGTGTATTAGATGTGGCAGAACGCAACTCGCGCCATCACGAAAGCCTGGCCTTCTTTGAGATCGGGCCGATATTCATGCAGTCCGAGGACCCCAGCGGCCTGCCCGACGAACTGAAACGGCTGGCCGTGGTACTGGCCGGAGAACGCAACGTGGCCGGCTGGCAGCCCGCCGATACTTCCGCCATGGATTTCTACGACCTCAAGGGGGTCGTGGAAGGCTTGCTGGAAGGCTTAAGGCTGCCCAAGATCGCCTATGAGACCGCCGAACATCCCAGCTTCCACCCCGGCAAGTGCGCCCGCGTGCTCGTGGGCGAGCAGCAGGTCGGCGTAATGGGCGAGATCCACCCCAAGGTCAAGGCGCAGTATGAATTCCCGACCACCTTCAAGGCGCCGGTGTTGGCAGCCGAGTTCGACCTCGACCTGCTCATCAGCCTGGTGCCCCCGCTCTACCAGACCGTGGACGTGCCGGTCTTCCCGCCGGTGATCGAGGACCTGGCCTTCATCATGGAGGAAGACGTGCCGGCCGTGAAAGCCGAAGCGCTCATCCGCCAGACGGGCGGCAAGCTGCTGGCCGATGTGAAGCTCTTTGACATCTTCCGCGGAGAACAGATCGGCGCGGGCAAGAAGAGCCTGGCATACAAGCTGACCTACATCGCTCCCGACCGCACCCTGGACGCGCAGGAAGTCTCCGCGCTGAGGAAGAAGATCATCAAACGCATGGAATACGAACTGCAGGCCAAGCTGAGAAGTTAGCAGCATCCACGCAGCCGTATTTAATTAACAAAAAATAAGCCGTCCGAAAGGGCGGCTTTTGGTTACGTCCCCTGGTCCCCTCCCTGTTTTGGCAGGGAGGGGATGGAGGTAAGGCATAAATATGTAACCTTATCAATCATTGTCGTGTATTTTTCTGAAAACTGATATGTTTATGAAAATGTTATAATCTCTGTCGATCTCTAGTCGGGGACAGGAACATTCAAAGCCATCCATCGGGACAAAACCAATGCAGACCTCAACGAATCATGAATCTTTTTCTATAAAAGCAAAAAGCGCGCTCTCACGCACCGCCAACTGGATCGAGCGGTTCGGCGGACGCCTGGCGGGCAGCGAAGCCTGCCGCAAGACTGCCGAAGCCATTCAGGCGGATTTTTCTAAACTCGGCGCGTCCGTCCGGCTCGAGGAATTCCAAACCCACCCCGCGGCGTTTACCCTTTTTTACCGGATCGATATTCTTCTTTATGTAGTGGGAGTGGTTCTGCTTTTCCTTGACCAGCCTCTGGCGGCCGCGCTGGTGACCACCTTCATGATCAACGGAGCGGCTCTTGAATTCGGATACTACGTGGAGTTCTACGACCGCCTGTACCCGAAGAAAACCTGTCAGAACGTCACCGCCACGCTGGAGCCACAAGGGGAGGTGCGTCAGCAGTTGATCCTTTCAGGTCACCACGACTCCGCGCAGGAACTCAAGTTCCTGAAAGGCAGCCAGAAAACATACGGCTTAAAGATCCTTCTCCCGGACGCCACGCGCATGCTGGCTGTTGTTTGTTCCTGGTGCTGGGTATTCTGGGAGCTTTTCACCGGTCAGACGCCCATTTTCATCCCATCCGCCCGCATCCTGCTGGCCTTTGGATTTATCATCGTCTTCAGCAAGTTCTTCCTGTTCAGCAAGGAAGCCGTCCCTGGCGCGGGGGACAACCTGATCGCCTCGTCCATGCTGGTCGACCTGGCGCAGCATTTTCAGTCCGAAAAACAACCTGGAATCTCAACACTGGCACATACCCGCTTGGTCTTCGTCAGTTTCGATGCCGAGGAAGCCGGTTTGCGCGGATCGCGCGCCTGGGTCAACGCCCACCGTCAGGACTTGACCGGTCTGCCGACCTTCGCACTCAACATCGACAGCATCTATCACCTGTCCGATCTGCAATATCTGACCAGCGACTTGAACAACCACTAAAAATTGGATCTCGATCTTGCGCAAAAATGTATCGGGATTTCACGGAATCTGGACATCCCTGCCAAACCGACAAAGATGAAGTTCGGCGGGGGCGCCACGGATGCCTGCGAACTGGCCAAAGCAGGCGTAAAAGCGACCACGCTGATCGGTATGTCCACCGATCTGGTGCGCGATGGGCTTGTTTATCACACCATGCGGGATACCGTTGATGCCATTGAACCCCAAGCCGTGGAAGCCTGCCTGGCGGTTGCCGGCGCGCTGGCGCTGGATCTGGATCAAGCCTGCTAAAGATTTGTCCATAAATAATAAGGGGATAAAAAAAGAACCGGCTGCTTTGCCGGTTCCTGAAGTTCATCATTTCTTGTTTTTCAACGCTTCTTCCTGCACATGCCGGTGGGTGCCGTCGCAGAGGGGCTTCTTTTTCGACCCGCCGCAGTTGCACAGGGTGACGCGGTTGCGCGTCTCGAAGGGCTGGCCGTCCGCGCGCTCGACGGGGATGTAGCCGGTTGCCCACAGCGAGCCCTCGATGGGACCTTGCGAGGTGATCTCGGTGGTAGCGGCGATCTGAACGGGCAGGTCGGCTTCCACATCTTCGCCTTCGGGGGTCATGGCATAGCTGAGCGTGCCGGAGGGGCAGCGGTCGATCATGGCCATGATCTCGGCGCGAACCTTGGGCTCATTGGTCTCGGATAACATTTTGTGGTAGTTGGTGAGACGGTTGCCGCAGAAACCGGAATCCATGCAGAGGGAGTAATCCGTTTTGACTACCATGCCCTCGCCGCGGTCGAGCACTTTCTGTCGATCCGCGAAGGTGTTGGCGGGGGCGGTTTCGGTGCCCTCAAAATCCGTCTCGCAGTGCGCGCCGTCGCAGAAGGGCTTGTTGCGCGAATTGCCGCAGCGGCAGAGCGAATAAGGGCCTTCCTCTTTGATGATCTCATCCAATTCCCAGTTGAGCGGCTCGCCGTGTTCGGAGACGATCTGGGTCTTGTGCACGAGAGGGATCTTGCCCTCCACTTCGTAGGGGCCGCCGGGTTCAACCCTGATCTTGCCCTTGACTTTTCGTTTGACGCTCACATTTACTCCTGGTAATTGGAAAGACAGGCAAAGATGCGGTCGATATCCAGTTCGGTCAGCTTCTCGTAGGCTTCAGAAGCGCCCAGGTTCTCGTCCAGTTGTTCGAGGCGGGTCGCGCCGGTGATCACACAGGAGACTTCCTTGCGCCGCAGGATCCAGGCGATGGCAAGCTGCGCGGGGGTGATACCCAGGTCGTTGGCTACAGCGGTTAGCTGGCGCACGATCTCGATACGCTGAGGAGTAATACGCTCCTTGATCCAGGAATAGTCTTCCAAAGAGGCGCGGCTGCCCTGCGGGATGCCGTCATTGTACTTGCCTGAAAGGATGCCGTTATAAAGCGGGCTGAAGGTGGTCAACCCGATGCCCAGGTCACGGCAAACGGGCATGACCTCATCTTCCACGCGTTTGCGGTGGAAGAGACTGTACTGCGGTTGGTCCATGCTGGGCGGGATCAATCCGTATTGGCGGGCGGTGCCGTGCGCCTGCACGATCTGTGAGGCCTCCCATTCGGAGGTGCCCCAATAGAGGATCTTGCCCTGGTGGATCAGATCGGACATGGCACGCACCACCTCTTCCACAGGTGTGTCGGGGTCGTAGCGGTGGCAAAAGTATAGGTCCACGTAATCGGTGCCGAGCCGCTTCAGGCTGGCGTTAATGGATTCGGTAATGTGCTTGCGCGAGAGTCCGCGGCCGTTGGGGCCTTTCCAGGTCGGCCAGAAGACCTTGCTGGAAATGACCAGTTCCTCGCGCGGAAGCTGCTTGACGGCTTTGCCCATTACGGTTTCTGCCAGGCCGTTGGCATACATGTCCGCGTTATCAAGGAAATTGATCCCCTGGCTGAAGGCTTCCTTGATCAAAGAGATCGCCACCGTCTCATCGATCTGGTTGCCAAACGTCACCCACGAACCGAGTGAAATCTCACTTACCTTAAGGCCTGAGTGGCCGAGTCGTCTGTAGTGCATTTATGCCTCCATAATCGAGAGTGGAAATCAGTAATCAGTAATCAGTAATCAGTAATCAGTAATCAGTAATCAGTAATCAGTAATTATTGTAACCACTTTTTACTCATCACTGATATCATCATCGGCAGGAATGTTCATTTGAGTTGTTGAATAGTAATGAACGCCGGGTTCGCTAATACCCTGTTTTGTTTTTTTCAAATATTTTATATATCCGTTTATTAACCGTCGGATTTCTTCAATCCGGTTATTGATCAAACTAAATTCATCGCTAGTAATATATGCCATTTGATGAGCAAATTGCACATGACTCCGTGTTTCTTCAAGAGAGCCTCGGGCAATATACGCAAAGCGAATACCTTCCTGATAATAGAATCTGCCATAGCCTTCGGCAATATTTGCAGGAATACTTTGACAGGCTCTACGCAACTGTGAAGAAAGAGCGTATTTTTCCTCAACAGGAAATTTCTTAATTATCTCTCCTGAAAGAAAAACGGCAAATTGAAGAGCTTTTTTCCAAACGACAAGACTCTCTAATCCCTGTGCATGATCAGGTTCTGCCATTCAAAACCTCTTTCCGCCTGATTCCTGAGCGCCTGATTACTCGTTACTGTCCTTCCCATCCCCAATCCCCAGCGGCTTCCATTTGTCGGTGTCGGCGCGCAGACGGTGCTGACCGCCGCCTCGGTTGTGCAGGCTCTCGAAGTCCTTGGGTTCGATGAACATGGCCTCGCCATCCAGCAAGCCGTGCACACCGGACTGTCCCGGTTCGACGCGTTTGTTGCGGCAGTAGGTGCAGGTCTTGGGATCGTGCGCCTTGTAATCCTGTGGTTCTTCGTAGGTGGTGATGAAGCCCTCGTAATTGCGCAGCACGAATTTATGGTCGGAGGAGCTGATGTGATAATTGGGCATGACGGGGATCTTCCCGCCGCCGCCGGGGGCGTCCACCACGAAGGTGGGCACGGCGAAACCGGACGTATGTCCGCGCAGGCCCTCGATGATCTCGATGCCCTTGGCAACGGGCGTGCGGAAGTGTCCGGCGCCCTCCACAAGGTCGCATTGATAAAGGTAATACGGACGTACGCGGATGCGGATGAGCTTCTGCACCAGGTCTCGCTGGATGTGTACGCAGTCATTGATGCCCGCCAGCAGCACGGACTGGTTGCCCAGGGGCACGCCGGCACGGCAGAGCTTGTCCGTGGCGTCGGCCAGTTCCTGCGAGATCTCGTTGGGGTGGTTGACGTGGATGTTCAGCCACAACGGGTGGAACTTCTGCAGCATGTCGGTCAGTTCTTCCGTCACGCGCATGGGCATGAAGACCGGCACGCGCGAACCGATGCGGATGATCTCAAGGTGCGGAATCTCGCGCAAGCGTGTCAACAGGTCTTCAAGGACTTTGGGCGCCAGGGTGAGCGGGTCCCCGCCGGAGAGCAGCACATCCCTCACCTGGGGAGTGCGTTTGATGTAATCAATCTGTGCTTCAAAATCAACCTTCGAAAACGTCTGAGTGGGGTCGCCCACGATACGCGCGCGCGTGCAGTAGCGGCAGTAGGAGGCGCACTGCGTGGTCACCAACATCAGCACCCGGTCGGGATAGCGGTGCACCAGTCCGGGCACGGGGCTGTGGCGGTCTTCGGCCAGCGAGTCTTCCATCATGCCGGTGAAATCATCCACCTCACCCGCGGTGGGGATGATCTGCCTACGGATGGGATCCTCAGGGTCGTTGGGGTCGATGCGCGACACATAATAAGGCGTCACGTCCACCCTGAAGAGGCCGGGGGAGGAAAGCGCCTTCTTTTCGCTGTCGGTCAGGTTCAAAACTTTGGCAAAATCTTCCACTGAATTCAGGCGGTGAGCCATCTGCCAGCGCCAGTCATTCCACTGTTCATCAGGGACGTCTTGATATATGGGTGCTCGTTTAGAATCGAAAGGTTGAGGGGACATACTCGCTCCAACTGTTACGAAATTTAATTTGTGTTCATTTTAAGAGGGAATCGGAAGGGGGTCAACTCCCCTGTTTTTGCGAGTTTTTGACAGCTTAATCCGCTACAATCAAAAGAAAATCATTTCTCGCAAAGACGCCAAGGGCGCAAAGAAAACCTAATACTATCTGAACAAACCTTAAGGAGCAAAAATGACCGATCTGGTAGTCAATCAGGGGAAGGGTAAACGCGACATTGTGGTGACCGCGAAAGCCAGTTCCATTGAAAAATGGCGCAAGCAGGCCGTAGCCGGGCAGCCCGAGACCGGCCGAGAATACGCTTTCATCAGCGACGAGGGCACCTACATCCCCGGCGGGGAAGGCACCGCCCCCAGCCCGCTGACCTATTTCGTCTCAGGCATGGCGCTCTGCCTGATCTCTCACATCACCCAGGTAGCCAACAAGAAGAAACTGGACGTACGCAATGAAAAGGTAACCGTCACCGCCCACTTCCATGAGGAGGGGTCCGTATTAAGGGGCGACGCGGAGGGCTTCTGCGACCGGTTTGAAATTAATATCGCACTGGATTCAGACAGCGACCTGGAGGAAGTTAAAACGCTCATCCGCCTGGCGCACAGGCTGTGCTTCGCGGAAAAAGCCGTGGCCGGCAACGTGCCGATCGAGCTCAGTCAGCAGGTGAATGGAAAAGACTTGCCAATGAACTAATTTTATAAATTTCGGGTGACGATATCGGCAATGGACAAACCGTGCCTGCCCGTTAATTGCGTATTCATCATCTGGATCTGTTTGCGCGGAGAATAAAACACTTCGCTCCAGCCGTAACCGGCACAGGCTGTATCAGCAATGGCATTGCCGTCTTTATCGATGCCCCACCAGGCGCGGTATTGCTCTTCAAGTTCAGGGCAAATGTGGAAGCGCGGGTCATTGAAATGCGCAGAATAATAGAAATCGGGCGGCAGGGCATTGAGCGGTGTTTCAAAGATATGAATGCGCACCGGCTTATGGATCATGGCCTCGGATTGGGCGATGCGGCAGAGTCCGCGGATGGTCGTTAACGGGGAGATCACCTCGATCTGTTCCAGATTCTCAAAGCGTTCACTCACCCGCAGAACAACCTCCTTCATTACCAGCCCGCTGGCAATACTGTCCGCGAGATAGGCCACCGAAATGTGTTCCTTCTGGGAATGGTCGAGGTCCTTATCCTTGAACAGGGTCAGTTCCACCGTGCGGTTGTAGACCGGTACGGAACTGTCAAAGACGTGATGGGCATCCAGCAGCACCTCATCACAGAAATAGCCGTAATTGGAATAGAGAGCGTCTGAAACCTGGTACTTGAGTCCCTCTCTCGCGATCGGGAAGACTGCCAGGTTATGCTGTTTATATTTTGAGATCGTGGATGCAAAGGGCGGCGCGCCGACAATATTGGCCAACGCTTTGCCGATCAGTTTCGCGCGTTCAGCGCCCAGGCAAAGCTGCCCCGGCAGTTTCTGAAGGGATGATGGTTGAGAATGCGAATCCAGTCCGATGATCTCAGCAAGGTTTTGATCCAGCATGCAATCACGCAGGTATATGAATTTGGATGTTTCTTCAGTATGGTAAAAGACAATTTCCAGAGGCGGCATGCCGTTTACAGATAATTTGCCAGTACGGAAAAAACCGCCTCCTGCATGATGTTTGTAGGGAAGCGGTTCGTCTAGCTCGAGGGAGCCTTCTGTCTTCTGATTGGCATCTTCTGTAAAACAAAACGGATAAGTGAACCGAGACATTGTCTCTCCTTTATGGTTTCAATTGACTAGGCGCACCAAAAAGAAGCTAATCTCAGTCAAAATACCATCACGGTCCGCCTGAAAGATTTTATCCGATATTAGGTTTTTTGTGAATTCGTTTTCACTTAAAAAAACAGGATTGACAGCAAATTGCGACCAATCCTGCGTATTTTCTTTTAACGGAACGATCAAACCTGATAAGGAACTTCCAGGATCACCAGGCCGGGTTTGAAGATCAGCGCAAAACGCAGCAGCAGCGCCGTCTGACTGTGCAGCAAGTTCTCCCACCAGTGGGAGGGCACAAACTGCGGCACGACCACGGTTAAAACTTCGTTGGGAGCCCTTAATGTGAGCAGCTTTTGAATGTAATCCGATACAGGTTCCACCAACAAACGATAAGGTGAATTGAGCACCACCAGCCGCACGCCTTCACCATACATCTCCCACTTCTCTCGCACCTTATCGGATTCCTCCGGATCGGTGGAAACGTGGATGGCGGTAACGTCCGAGCCCAGGGACCTGGCGTATGCCAAAGCGGCCAGGGTTCCGCGATGTACGCCCGCAACCAGCAACAGTACGCGGTGTCTGTCCACGCGGATGCTGCTTTTATAGTGCTTCAAAGATAGCTTGTCGGCCAGATTCTTGTAGTGCCGGCGGATGCCGTAGAAAATGGTCACCATCAAGGGGATCAGGATCACAATGATCCAGGCGCCGTCTTTGAATTTGGTCACCGCGAATACGATCATGACAATGAACGTACAAACCGCGCCAAACCCGTTGATGATCATTTTGAATTTCCACTTGGGATCGAAACGTACTGTGGAGCCGGGTTCAACCAGTTCTTCATCCTTTTTAAGATGGCCCGACTTCCACCAGCGCCTGGCCATACCGGATTGAGACAAGGTAAAGGAAAGGAAAACTCCAATAGCGTAAAGCGGGATGATCCGGGTCACATTGGCCTGGAAGACGATGATCAACAATGAAGCCAAAATTGCCAGTGCGGCAATACCCTTTGAGTAGACCAGACGGCTTCCTTTATAAGTCAACTGGCGGGGCAGATAGCCGTCGGTGGCCTGGATGGCGCCCAGCCGCGGAAAATCGGCAAAGGCCGTGTTGGCAGCCATGATCAGGATGACGGCAGTACCGGCGATCAAACCAAGATAAAAAATTCCCTGTCCGCCGTAGATCGTGCGCGCAAGCTGTGAGATGACGGTTTCCATTTCTGAAGGCACAGCACCGATCCTGCTCGAAATGAAGGAAATGCTCAGGAACAATGAACCCAAAATGAACGCCATCCATACCAGCGTGATGCCCGCGTTCTTGCTGCGCGGTTCCTTGAAAGCGGTGATGCCGTTGGAAATGGCTTCAATGCCGGTCAGTGCCGAAGTACCGCTTGAAAAAGCGTGCAAAAGCAGGAAGGGCGTTACCACCGTCAATGTGCCGACAATTGAAGCTTCAGGAGGATTGATCACGGTTCCAAGCGAACCGGTGAAATAACGGAAGAATCCGACCCCGATAGTCAGGATCATCGAAAATAGGAAGAAGTAGGTCGGTATGGCAAACATCACACCGGACTCTTTCACACCGCGCAGGTTAATGGTCATGACAAAGAACACCAGGATCACCGCGAAAACCACACGGTACGGATAAAGAGCCGGAAAAGCGGAAACGATCTGCGCCACACCGGATGAAATGGAAACGGCCACGGTCAAGACATAGTCGGTCAGCAAAGCCGCGCCGGCTGTTTGTGCCTGCAGTTCTCCCAGGTTATCCCGGGCGACAATATACGCGCCGCCGCCGCCCGGATAGGCATGGATGGTTTGTTCGTAAGAGATGGTCACGATGGCCATGAGTACCGTAATTGCCAACGAGATCGGAAAAACATACTTCAGGGCGCTGCCGGCTGCAATGGCCAGGATGATCATGATCTCCTGGGTGGCATAAGCCGTGGAAGACAGCGCGTCAGAGGCAAAAACGGCCAGGCCGATGGCCTTTCCGATGGTTTGTTTGGGAGCGTCCGCGGTTTGCAGGGGATGCCCGACGAACAATTGATGCCAGCTTTTCCTCGGCGCCTCATCCGCAGGCAGGTCTATTACAGTCGTTCCATTATCCGCTTCATTAATCATTTTCTTCCTCTAATCACAATAAATCTTTCATTCTCTTTCAGGAACAAAAAAAGACTTCCTGAAATAACTTTCAAGAAGTCTAGTCAAAACTGATAAAAATCAAACAAAAATTAGGTCATAAAAATAAATAAGAAATAAAGATTTTTACCCCTATTCCGAAGTCTTAAAACGGTATCCAATGCCCGGGTCGGTCACCAATATTTGCGCGTCGTCAGGGTCCACCTCAATTTTCCTGCGTAATTGTCCGATGTAGACCCGCAAGTATTCTATGTGGTTTGCTTCTTCGATGCCCCATACATGCGTCAAGATGGCCTGGTGTGTGAGCACCCGGTCGGCATGCGCTGTCAGGTAAGAGAGGAGCTTGAATTCGGTGGCGGTCAGTTTGACCTCTTCGCCATCCAGCGTGGCGATATGGCGGGCCAGGTCGATGCTCAGCCGGCCGGCCTTGATGACAGACTCTTTGTTCCCCAGGGATTGAGCGGAATGACGCAGGGCCACCCTGATGCGGGCCAGCAGTTCTTCTATATTAAAAGGCTTGGTCAAATAGTCGTCCGCTCCGTTATCAAGCGCGGCCACCTTGTCTTTCTCGCTGTCGCGCACCGAAAGCACGATAATGGGAACAGCCGACCACTGTCTGATCTGGTCGCATACCTCAATACCGTCCATATCCGGCAAAGTCAGGTCAAGAATGATCACATCCGGCGACTGAGAGGCCGCCAGCGCAAGACCCTGTTCACCATTAATTGCAGAGATGACCCTGAAGCGGCCGGCGCCCAGGATGGTCTTCAACGCCCTCAGAATTTGGGGCTCATCATCGATCAACAGGATTAACGGGTCTTTATCCATCCAATTCATCCTTTGGGATATCCGGCAAATTGCCGTCAAGCGTGATGGGGAGCGTAATCATATAGGCGAACCCCTCCGCGTGGTTTTCCGCCCATATTTTACCGCCATGCGCCTCAATAATACCCCGGCAAATGGAGAGTCCAAGGCCGGTGCCGGTGACCTTGTCCGATTCGGTCACTCTGAAGAATTTATCAAAGATGTGCTCAAGGTGTTCCTCAGGCACATGCGGACTCTGGTTGAGCACCTTGATCCATACACAGCCATCTCTTACTTCGGCTGAAAAAGTAATGGGAGTTTCTTGCGGCGCGTATTTAATGCTGTTGCTGATCAGGTTGGTAAACACCTGCCCCATCATCACGTAATCCGTGGGGATAAAAGGCAGGTCCTTTTCGAATTGATAGACCACGGGGTGGTGTGACAACTGTCCGCGCATTGACGTGACGACACCCTTGATGATCTCTGCGATCGAATTCCACTGGATCTTCGGTTTGAGCGCGCCAGCTTCGATGCGCGACATATCCAAAAGGTTGCCCACCAAAAGGTTGAGCTGATCCGTCTCCTCCTCCACCGTGGCGAGCAGTTCGGCGCGCGCCTCCGTATTCCAGTCCACCGCGCCGCTCCTCAAGCTGGATGCCGAAGCCTTGATGGCCGCCAGCGGCGAGCGCAGCTCATGCGACACCGAGTTCAACAGAGATGTTTTAATACGGTCGCTTTCTTCCAGCACCTTGGCAATGTTTTCTCGTTTGATCAGGTGAATGCGCTCAATCGCCAAAGCCCCCTGGTTGCCAAAAGCCGCCAGCAGGCGGGTCTCTTCAACAGAAAGGTCATTCTGATCGAACCACAGGCGGATCTCGCCTTCCATGTTCCTGGCAGTGTACATCGGCACGGAAAGTTCGTAGGGCTGTTTATCATCGACAATTGCCTGCGTGCTGTAAACCAATTCTCCCTCAGATTCACGGTCATTGACCCTGATTTCCACCTTGTTGAAATGGAAAGTTTCAATGATCTTTTCGGCCAGGGTATGCATGATGATCTGGACGTCGGTCAGACCGGCCAGGGCGGAGATCAATTCATACATGCGTGTGGCTTCCCATTCGCGCTTTTTTGCCAGCACAACGGCCTCACGGGCCTGCGCGATGAACTGGCTTAAGACGACCGCCACGATCAGGAAAATGATGAGGGTGATCAGATCTTGCGACTGGTGAACGTGCAGGGTGTAGTAAGGTTGAATAAAGAGGAAATTAAACGTCAAAAACGCCAACAGCCCGGCCAGGATGCCCGAAGTCAGCCCCCATAAGACGGTGCAAAGCAAGATGGGCAGCAGGAAAAGCAAGGCAATGATCTGGATCTGGAGCGACTGTTCCAGTATTTTTAAAAGGAAAGTCGCCAATCCAATGATCACGATTGTGCCGAGATAGCTCAAGACCAGGCGGGTGATGCGGTTTTTCATTGCGCCAAACATTTTTCCTCTTGCACATTATTATATTGCAGACATCCGCCTTTATAGTGAATCAAAAATACTCGCAATACCCAAGTGTTAATAATTTATATGAATTTGCGTACAGCCAGACGCCTTTCTTGACCCTGTTTTCCAGGCATGGTATCATTATTCTCAATGATTTAGCACTCTAAGCCTCCGAGTGCTAAAAATGAAGAAAAATGAACGAGCTGACTGAAAGACAACGATTTTTACTATCCCTCGTGATCCACGAGTATATCCGCACGGCCACGCCGGTCGGATCGAAACACATGGTGGAGCAGTATAACCTTGACATGAGTTCGGCTACCGTGCGCAACGAACTGGCTGAATTGACCGAACAGGGTTATTTAAGGCAGCCCCACCTTTCCGCGGGCCGTGTGCCCACAGAAGACGGCTACCGTCTCTTCGTCGGAAGCATCGTACGCGAGTCGGAATTACCCGATTCCACGCGCCGTACCATCAGTCACCAGTTCTACCAGATGCGCCAGGACGTGGAACAATGGACGCGTCTGGCAGCTTCGGTTTTAGCGCATCAGTCGCGCGCCGCTTCACTGGTCACCGCGCCCCACCCTGATGAAGCCCATTTCAAACATCTTGAACTGATCGCCTCACGCGGTCGTCAGGTTTTAATGGTTTTAGTCTTAATGGGCGGCGAGATCCTGCAGCGCTTCATTACACTGGCCGAGCCTGTTTCTCAACAAGACCTTTCGGCGACGGCCGCCCGTCTCAGCGCGCTTCTGGAAGGGAAATCCATACAAACCCTCGAGAGCTTTAACGTTTCGCTTAACGCGCTTGAAAAAGACATCTTCACCATTGTCAGCGACGAAATGAAACAGGCCGACTCGATGGTCTCCGGTGAAGTGGTGTTGGACGGCTTTACCAACGTTCTGGCTGAACCGGAATTCGCTGGTTCAGAAGACGCCCGACGCGCGCTGCGCGTTTTGGAAGAAAAGCCCCTGCTTCACGACATTCTTTCACGAACAGTACTGCACGGCTCGTCGGTTGGGGGCGTGCAGGTTTTGATCGGCGGAGAGGGCTTCTATGATGCCCTTTCTCAATGCTCCATCGTGCTGGCACGTTACGGCACGCCCGGCCTGGCAACAGGAACGCTGGGGGTACTTGGTCCGATGCGTATGTCATACGGCCATACCATATCCGTAGTCCGGTTCCTTTCAGGTCTCTTAAGCGAGTTGGTCGCCGATACCATAACCGAATAAATCAACACCATTGAGGTGAAACATGGAAGAGCATCACAAGAAATCCAAATCGTCTAAAGTGCCCGAAGAATACAAGGAAGCCGCCGAAAACGATAAAACCGGCCAGACCTTCCCCGTGGAAGACACACAATTCACACCGGAAGTCACCCTTGAAGCCTACCAGGCATTGCAAGATGAGCTTGAAAAAGCAAAAGCCGAAGCCACCTGCAATCTGGACGGCTGGCAGCGGGAACGCGCGGAATTTGTGAATTATAAAAAACGCATCGAGCGTGAAAACGCCCAACTGCGCAACAATATCACCGGAGAGGTGATCAAAAAATACCTGGTCATCATGGATGACCTGGATCTTGCCTTGAAAAACCGTCCCACCGGAGCAGAAGGCGCCGGCTGGGCTGAAGGCATTGAATTAATCGTACGCAAACTGCAAGCGGTCATTGAAGGTGAAGGTATTGAACGTATCAACCAGAACAAGGTTCAGTTTGACCCCAACATGCATGAAGCCATATCAAACGAAGACAACCCCGAGTTTGCCAGCGGAGAGATCATCGAAGTCGTCCGTCAGGGCTATAAACTTGGAGAACGAATTTTGCGCCCGGCAATGGTACGGGTAGCCCGATAGGAGAAGAAATCATGGGAAAAATCATTGGAATCGATCTCGGTACCACAAACTCAGTCGTAGCAGTTATGACCGGCGGTGAGCCTGTCGTTATTCCCTCCGCGGAAGGCGAAAGGCTTATCCCCTCCGTGGTGGCCGTCAACAAGAACCACGAACGCGTGGTCGGTCGGACGGCGCGCAACCAGGCCATCGTCAACCCGGAAAACACCGTTTTCTCGATCAAGCGTTTCATGGGACGCAAGTTCAGCGACGCAGAAGTGCAGCGCACCGTCAGCCGTGTACCCTACAAGGTATCTGCGGCGGCAAACGGCGACGTGCGCGTCACCCTCGACGGCAAGGAATACAGTCCCCCCGAGATCAGCGCCATGATCCTTGGCAAGATCAAAGCGGACGCCGAAGCTTATTTAGGCGAGACCGTCACGCAAGCAGTCATTACCGTGCCCGCGTACTTCAACGACGCGCAGCGTAACGCAACCAAAGACGCCGGCCGTATTGCCGGTCTCGAAGTGCTGCGTATCATCAACGAACCGACTGCCTCCTCACTGGCATACGGCCTCGATAAAAAGAAAAACGAGATCATTGCCGTTTACGACCTGGGCGGCGGCACCTTCGATATTTCCGTGCTGGACGTGGGAGACGGCGTCTTCCAGGTGCGCTCGACCAACGGCGACACCTTCCTGGGCGGCGACGATTTCGACCAGCGCATCATGGACTATTTGATCGACGAGTTCAAGAAATCCAACAATATTGACCTTCACAGCGACCGTCAGGCGCTGCAGCGTTTGAAAGAAGCCGCGGAGAAGGCCAAGATCGAACTTTCCACCACCCAGCAGACCGAGATCAACCTGCCCTACCTGACCGCGGACGCCAGCGGACCGAAACATCTTGTCCTCAACCTCAGCCGCGCCAAACTGGAGCAGCTCACCGGGGACCTCATCCAAAAGACCCTCGATCCCATCCGCCACGCCCTCTCTGACGCCAACCTGAAACCCTCCGAGATCAACGAGGTAGTGCTGGTAGGCGGCATGATCCGTATGCCCGCCGTACAGGAAGCCGTGCGCAAAGAATTCGGCAAGGAACCCCACAAGGGCGTCAACCCCGACGAAGTGGTTGCCGTAGGCGCCGCCATTCAGGCTGGTGTCTTAGGCGGCGAAGTGAAAGACATTCTGCTGCTCGACGTCACTCCCCTGACTCTCTCCGTGGAAACCATGGGCGCCGTTTCGACCCCCATCATTGAACGCAACACTACAGTGCCGACCCGCAAGAGCCAGATCTTCTCAACTGCCTCAGACGCGCAGACCCAGGTGGAGATCCACGTGCTGCAAGGCGAACGCCCCATGGCAGCCGACAATAAATCGCTGGGCAAGTTCATCCTCGACGGCATCCCCTCCGCGCCGCGCGGCATCCCGCAGATCGAAGTGACCTTCGATATCGACGCCAACGGCATCATCAACGTGACCGCCCTCGACAAGGCCACCAACCGCAGCCAGCACATTACCATCACGGCATCCAGCGGTCTATCTGAAGAAGAGATCCAGAAGATGAAAAAGGAAGCCGAGGCGCATGCCGAGGAAGACCAGAAACGCAAGGAACTGGTGGAAAACCGCAACAATGCCGACAACGCCGTATACACGGCCGAAAAACTCCTCAAAGACAACGGCGACAAAGTGCCTGCCGAAGTTAAAAAGGAAGTTGAAGACGGCATCAGCGCGGTAAAAGCTGTGCTCAATGGTGACGACAGCGCCGCCATGAAAGACGCCACCGAAAAACTGCAGCAGACCATTCAGAAGGTCGGCGCGAGCATGTACCAGCAGACGGCCACACCTCCCCCAGGAGGCCCCGAAGCCGATGCCGGAGCGGCCGGCGACAGCGGAGCTGCTCCCGGTGAAGATTCAGGTGATGTTGTGGATGGTGAATTCAAGTCCATCTAGTTTGTTGATTTGATCCTTATCAGTTTGGCAGTCCCAATTTGTTACGCGGGAGTGCCAAACTGAAATTTGTTATTTCCGGACTGAATGGTATGGATAAACAAAAAAAGACCACAACCATAAAGAACGTGTTGCGCTTGCTCGTGGCGCCCTGGTACCTTTTGGGCTGGATGACGCATATCTATTTGGTATTAACTTCGCCGGAATCGTACCGGGCGTTCGGCGCGTCGGCAATCTTCCCGGCGTACACCAACTTTTGGAACGAGTTCGTCATGCCGCATATCACCTTTTTCGCCCTGCTGTTGGCCGTCTTTGAGATCACGGTCGGCTGCCTGATCGCAAGCAAAGGCAAATGGGTCAAGATAGGGCTGGTGTTCAGCGTTCTTTTCGGTTTGTTCCTCATTCAAATGGGCCTGAGTTATACAACCCCTGATGTTTGGGCCAATTTTGCCGGCAATCGGCTGCCCAACATCCTCTTTATCGCACTTGAAATCCCCCTGTTTTGGGGCAGTTTTGAACAAAACCTGCCTCAGGCAGTTGCAAGCTGGTTCAAGAAGAAATAATATAAACCATCATGTTTTTAACATTGAGCTAACAGGAACCACAGGAAAGGTTTGGTGGAATGGCAACTCAACGAGATTATTATGAAATATTGGGCGTTGCCCGCAACGCCTCCGCGGAAGAACTGAAATCCGCTTTCCGGACGCTGGCGCGCAAATATCATCCTGACGTGAACAAGGATGCCGACGCCGAGGAAAAATTCAAAGAGATCAACGAAGCATATGCCGTGCTCTCAGACGCCGACAAGCGCCGCGCCTATGACCAGTTCGGTCACGCGGGCGTGAACGGCGCCGGCGGCGTGCCCGACTGGAGCAACATGGACTTCGCCGACATCATCGGCGACCTGTTCGGTTTTGGCTTCAGTGGAAGCCGCGCGCGCCAAAATGCTCCGCGCCGGGGCGCCGATCTCAGCTATACTGCCACGCTCACCTTTGAAGAAGCCATCTTCGGTGTGGACAAGCAGATCGAGATCACCCGCGACGAGGTTTGCAGCCACTGCAAAGGCTCCGGCGCCGAACCCGGTTCCACGCCGGTAAAATGCAGCAACTGCGGCGGACGCGGAGAAGTGCGTCAGGTCAGACAGACCTTCCTCGGTTCAATGGTACAGGTCACTACCTGCCCCAACTGCGGCGGACGCGGTGAGATCGTCTCGCATCCCTGTCAGACTTGTAAAGGCCGCGGACTTGAGCGCAAGACCGTCAAGAAGACCGTGCCCATCCCCGGCGGCGTCGACAGCGGCACGCAGATCCGCCTGGCGGGTGAAGGTCAGCCCGGCGTCAACGGCGGTCCGACCGGCAACCTCTACATGGAGATCAGGGTCAAAGACCATCAATACTTCAAACGCAAGGGCAACGATATTGTGCTCAACCTCAACATCAATATCGCCCAGGCCGTGTTAGGTGCTGAACTGGAAGTCCCCACCGTAGACGGCAATGCCAAGTTGAGCATCCCGGCCGGCACTCAGCCCGGCAAGATCTTCACCATGCGCGGCAAAGGAAGTCCCATCTTGCGCTCTTCAGGGCGCGGCGACCAATTGGTAGTGATCAATGTGGAAGTGCCCAAGAGCCTTTCCCCTGACCAGCGAAAATTGTTCGAGCAGCTGGCCGTCACACTGGGTACAGAGGTCAAACCCCAGGAGAAGAGTTTCCTGGACGTGCTGAAGGATGTGCTCGGTGGATAACGCGAAATGGCTTGAGATCTCCCTCACCGTGGACGGTGAACTGGCCGAAGCGGTGGCCGAAGTGCTGGACCGCTACGCCGCCAACGGCGTGGTGCTGGAAACCAATGTGAAATATAACGATGCCGAAGACCGCGGCACCCCCTACGGGCCGGTCAAGGTCTACGGCTATCTCGCGATCGACGATCAACTGGAAGAGAAGCGCAGCAAGCTTGAACAGGCTCTCTTCTACCTGAACGCCATCCGTCCCCTGCCGCAACCGGTCTTCAAAGAGATCGCCGACCAGAACTGGATGTCTTCCTGGAAGGAGCACTACCGTCCCATCCCCATTGGCAAGAAGCTCATTATCCTGCCCGCATGGGTTGAGCAGACCGATTTCTCACGGCTTGCCATCAAGATCGACCCGAGCATGGCCTTTGGCACGGGCACGCATCCATCCACGCAGTTATGTCTTGGATTGGTGGAAGATTACACCCCCGCCGGCCAGCCCGTCATCGACGTGGGTTGCGGATCGGGCATCCTTTCCATCGCGGCGCTCAAGCTGGGCGCAAGCCGCGCCCTGGCAGTGGATATTGACCAGGAATCCGTCAAGGCCACCCTGGAAGCGGCAGCCGCCAACGGCGTCGCGGAAAACGTGGAAACGGGCGCTGGTTCGGTGGACGAGATCAAAAAAGGCAGTTTCAGCCTGACGCAGGCCCCCCTGGTAATGGCCAACATCCTCGCGCCGGTGCTGATCCGCCTGTTTGAAGCGGGCATGGCCGACCTGATCAGCCCGGGCGGCGTGATCGCGCTGGCAGGCATCCTCGAGGAGCAGGGCGACAACGTGCGCAAATGCGCCGAAGATCACGGCCTGACCTTCGTGGAAAAGAGACAATCCGGCGACTGGGTGGCGCTGGTGATGAAGAAGGCAGAACGTTAAGAATAGAGAATAGAGAATAGAGAATAGAGAATAAAGAATCGTAAGTTCAGCGGTATTGAATACTCAAATTCTTAATTCTACACATCAATTCCGGGAATCGCGCAGATTTCCGGAATCTGCTTTAAGAATATAAAAATAATCTATGAAAATCGCAAACTGTGGAAATTGACTGCGATAACCCTTTATAATCAATGCAAAACAGATCCGGAAAGTGAGCCATGAACCACGAACTGATCGTCTTAACCACCGTTGTAGCCGCCGTTGCCTTCGGCATTCTGGCGCAGGTGATCGCCCACCGCTGGCACTTGCCCGCCATCGTCCTGCTGCTGCTGTTCGGCATCCTCTTCGGACCGCACGCAATGGGCGTCGTCCAGGCTGCCCAACTGGGGGACGGACTGAACATCCTGGTCAAGCTGGCAGTGGCGATCATCCTCTTCGACGGCGCGTTGAACCTCAACCTACGCGCGCTTAAAGACAGCGCCCGCGAAGTGCGCAACCTGGTCACCGTGGGCGTGTTGGTCTCGCTTGTGCTGACCACTTTGATCGTCCATTTCGTGGCAGGTTTTGAATGGCGTCTGGCCCTGCTCTTCGGATCGCTGATGACCGTCACCGGTCCCACCGTGATCCAGCCTCTGCTGCGGCGCGTCAACATCCCGCGCCAGTTGAAGACTATCCTCGAAGGCGAGGCCATCCTGATCGACCCCATCGGCGCGATTTTGGCCATCGCCCTCTTCGACGTGCTGCTGGCCGCCGAGGTGCACGGATCCACCAGTATGGGCAGTGTGGCCTGGGCTTACTTCGGACGCATCCTCATCGGCGCGCTGGTGGGTATCGCGGGCGGCTTGCTGATGTCTCGGCTTTCCAAAAACAGCCGCCTTGTGCCTGCTGAACTGGGCAACCTGGTGGCGCTGGCTTTCGTGTGGGGCACCTTCGGCGTGGCCGAGTTGATCGAAAGCGAAGCGGGCATCGTCTCTTCCGTGGTAATGGGGCTGATCGTGCAAAAGGCCTCCCTGCCCGGAGAACGACAGCTGCGCCGCTTCAAGGAAACGCTCACCACCCTGGGCATCAGCATCTTATTCATCCTGCTATCCGCCAAACTGGACCTGCATACCCTCTGGGCGCAAGGTTTCAGCGGCGTGTTCACCGTGCTGCTGATCATGTTCGTCGTACGTCCGGCAGCCGTGTTCCTCTCCACCATGAAATCCACGCTGGACTGGAAAGAACGTTTTTTCATCTCGTGGATCGGTCCGCGCGGCATCATCGCCGCCTCGGTGGCTTCCATCTTTGCTATCACCCTGGACGAAATGGGCTATCCGGGCGGAGAACAACTGCTCGCCATGACCTTTTTGGCTATCATCCTGACCGTGGTGCTGCAGGGCTTGACCGCCCCGCTGCTGGCCAGACTGCTCAAGCTGGACAGCATGTGCGGCAAGCGCGCCATCGTCGTGGGCGCCAACAAGCTGGGTTTTGCCATCGCCAGGCTGCTAGAAGACAACTGCCGCCCCATCCAGCTTGTGGATACCAACCGCACCTCCATTGAAGAAGCCAACAAACTCGGCTTTTCAGCCGTCCAGGGCAACGCGCTGGACGAAATGACCCTTGAGAACCTGCACGCCGAAGACGCCGACACGCTGGTCTCGGTGACCTCCAACTCGGAGGTGAACGGCAGACGGAAGAAAATGGGAATTTATTGGATGACAAGCGCAGAAAAATGTCAATAAAAATAGTCCCCGGCCAGAAGTTCAAGGCCAGGCCAGGCTGGGAGGGGGGTATCAAAAATAGAGGGATGCGGTTCCGGTTGGGCACCCTGGCACGGGGCAGACTATCTCCCTTCGGCAACGATTTCGCTTGCCGGCTTTCGAAACGCAAGGTCGAGATAGAAGACGCCGGCGTCAATTTCTCTCTTGATATCGAATGTCGTGTTCTCAAAGGAGCGGAATAGGTGAAGCATGGCGTGGTTGTCCACCAGCACTTTGGCCGTGAAGCCACTGAGCCCTTGCTTTTTTGCCATAAGGGTCAAACAGGAAATCAGTTCCCGGCCGATACCCCGGTTGTGGTAGTCATCCCGTACCGTCAGCATGATCTCGGCGGTGCGTTTGTCGCCGTCGACGTAGTATCGGCCGACCCCCACGATCTGCTCCTCTCCTTTATCCCCTGTCAGAGCGACCACTGCGGCCTGTTTCGTCGGATCGACGGTAGCCAGCCTGTGGAGGAATTCCTCGTCAAGTCGGGCGTGTCTGAAGAGCTTGAAATAAAGGCTCTCCTGGGACAGGGACGCCATGAAGATCCTCACCTTGGGCTCATCCGAGACCGCCATGGGCCTCAAGTCGATTTCGAGCCCTGTTTTGGTGATCGTGTGCATCGTTAACGATTCAGAAGACTTCCTTTTTTTCCGTGAATGCCGGAGGGGGCAGGTACTATGGCTCTCAGGCGAACTGTGCCATTTTAGATCCGGATTTT
>ENA-OSEO01002796-OSEO01002796.1-sediment-metagenome-genome-assembly--contig:-NODE-2796-length-22977-cov-4.710830_pt1 | contig 22977 bp, 20 predicted proteins | sample MGYA00237883_ERZ534232 | MGnify/ENA metagenome assembly ERZ534232
GCCCAATTGGTTGGCAGCAATGATGGCCACCAGGAGATAACCGGCGTGGGCGATGCTCGAATACGCCAGCATACGCTTCAGGTTCGTTTGGGCAACCGCCACCACGTTGCCAACCAGCATGGTCAGAGCAGCCAGTGCCCAGAAAACAGGTGTCAGGCTTTCGGCAAGAGACGGGAAGATCATGACAAACACGCGGATCAGCGCAGCAAAACCGGCCGCCTTTGCGCCCACCGACATGAAAGCTGAAACCGGAGCAGGAGCGCCGTGATAAACATCCGGCGTCCAGGCATGGAAGGGAACCGCGGCCACCTTGAAGCCAAAACCGGTCAACATTAATCCGCTGCCGATGGTAAGGAACAAAATATTCGCGTTTCCACTGCTGACAGCACTGATGATCTCTTTCAGGTTGGTGGTTTGGGTGCCGCCAAAGACCATGGCTGTGCCAAAAAGGTAGAATGCGGAAGCAAACGTACCCAGCAGGAAATATTTTAGTGCAGCTTCTTCGGAATATGCCTTTGGTGAAGCGAATCCAGAAAGTATGTAAAGCGGGATCGAGAGCAGTTCAAGCGCGAGGAAAATAACGATCAAGTCACCCGCGGAAGCCATCAGCATCATGCCGCTGATGCTGAAAAGCAGCAGCACGTAAAACTCTCCGCGTGCAATATCCATACGTTTCAGGTGATCGTAGGCCAGTCCGACAGCCAAAATGCCCGTGATGGCAAAAAGAGGCACCAGGAAGCGGCTGAAGCCATCCACCAGAATGAATCCGCCGAACCCCGCTGTGGTCTGCCCCGAATAGATCACTGAGGCAGCCATCGAAGCCAGTAAACCGAAAACGGTCAAAATGGGGGTCATCACCGGCAGATGCTTTGAGAACCATAAATCTGCCAGCAGTAAGACCAAAGCCCACACGATCAGGACTGCAGCCGGAAGAATGGAGTAAAAATCGCTCAGGGTCATGAATTCACCTTCCGTTAATGCGCCATCAGCGCAGCAGATTGAATGAGTGAAACCAGTTTCTCAACGGATGGGGCCATCAAAGCAAAGAAAGGTTTTGGATAAAGCCCGATCCAGAAAGCCATGATCAAAATCGGCGCGAGGATGATCACTTCCCTCACCGAAACATCCTTAAGACTCTTATTCTCTTCCTGCGTGACAGGCCCAAGGAAGAGCTTCTGGAACATATGGAAGAGATAAACGGCCGCCAGGATAACGCCCAGGGCTGCCGCACCGGCAAACCATGGGCTGCCGATCGCTTCGGAACTGAATGCTCCCACCAAAATGGTGAACTCACCCACAAAACCGTTCAATCCGGGCAGTCCCGCCGAGGAGAGCATGGTCACCAAAGCCAGCGAGCCCATCAAAGGAACCACTTTCCACAGACCGCCGAATTTTTCCATCAAGCGGGTGTGCCGTCTTTCGTAGAGCATACCCACCACCAGGAACAGGGCACCGGTGGAGAGACCATGGTTGACCATCTGCAAGATGGCGCCCTGCAGCCCTTGCAGGTTGAGCGCGAACACACCCAGCACCACAAAGCCCAGGTGGCTGATGGAAGAATACGCGACCAGTTTCTTGACGTCCTTTTGACGGAAAGCCACCAGCGCGCCGTAAATGATGCCGATCACGGCCAAGGCGGCCATCCAGGGAGCCATTTTGACACTTGCTTCAGGGAAAAGCGGCAAATTGAAGCGAATAAAACCGTATGCACCCATCTTCAATAACACGCCGGCCAAAATGACCGATCCGGCTGTGGGAGCTTCAGTGTGTGCGTCAGGCAGCCAGGAATGCAGCGGGAACATGGGCACTTTGATGGCAAAGGCCAGTCCGAAAGCGCCGAAGAGCCACATCTGCGCCACCGCAGGGATCAACCCGCCGCCGACCAGTTGGGTCAGGTCGAAACTTCCGTACTGTAAGCCGATCCACAAGATGCCGGCCAACATGAGCACCGATCCGGCCATGGTATAGAGGAAGAACTTGACCGCCGCGTAGACACGCCTTTCGCCACCCCATAACCCGATCAGGAAGTACATCGGGATGAGTGTGAATTCCCAAAAGATGTAGAAAAGCACCATATCCAGTGAGAGGAAAACGCCCAGCATGCCCGTTTCGAGCAGCAGGAAGAAGGTCATGAAACCCTTGACCTTTTCCTCCACTGCCTTCCACGTGGACAGGATGGCGAGAGGGGTCAGGAAGGTAGTCAACATCACCATCAAGACGCTGATGCCGTCCATACCGATGTGGAACCCGACCGTACTCTTGCCCAGCGTGAGCCAGGGCAGATTCATTTCAAACTGCATCTCGGCCATTCCGGTTTGATACTGGCTCAGCATCCACAAGGAAAGGCCAAAGGTGACCAGTGAGGTGATCAGGGCCGTCCAGCGCAGGGCGTTCTTCCAACTAGATTTCATCAGCAAGAGCACCACTGCCCCCACTACCGGGAAGGCTGTAATTATGAGAAGAGGATTAAGACCATTATTCATCGTCTGTCCTTTAGCGCAAGAATAACCAGGTCATAATTGCGGCCAGGCCCAGCAGCATCCACAACCCGTAAGTTCGAATATAACCATTTTCAGCTTTGCGCAGACCCTCGGCCAACACGCGCGTGCCCGCGGCCAGACCACCGCCAATGCGGTCGATCATGCCCAGGTCAACTGGTTCGGCCATGAACTGTGCGAAAGCCTTGTATGGGTTCAGCACTACGGCAGTATAAAATTCATCAACCCACCATTTGTTCTCCAAAGCAGTGAACAGCGGACCGAGTGCTTTCTTCAGCGGATCGACGTAGGGGCTGTCTTTTTTCTTCGAGTAGATCAGCCAGCCCAGTCCAAGCCCGAGCAGCGCCAGCACCAGTGAGGTTCCGGCTACCAGCCATACAAAATGGGCAGGTTCGCCTTCGCCCAGTGTATGCGCCAGCCAATGTTCCAGTGTGTGCAAGCCGGGCAAATTGAGCGCACCGCCAATCACTGAAAGTACGGCCAAAATGACCAGCGGAACGGTAACCACTTTGCTGCTCTCGCTGGCTTTTTGGGCCGCTTCAGAGCGGGCCTCACCAAAGAAGACCAACACCAGTTGGCGTCCCATGTAAAAAGCGGTCAAAAAGGCAGCAGCAGCCAGCACGATAAACGTGGCCGGATGCGCATGCCAGGCGGCCGCCAGAATTTCATCCTTTGAGAAGAAACCGGCCAGTGGCGCAATGCCCGAGAGGGCCAGCGCGCCTGCCAGATAGACCCAGAAAGTGACCGGCATCTGCTTGCGCAGGCCGCCCATCTGGCGCATGTCCTGCGGGTCCACGTCGCCGTGAGAATGGTGACCCATGCCGCGTTCAACTCCCTGGATGACCGAACCCGCCGAAAGGAAGAGCAATCCTTTGAAGAAGGCATGCGTCACCAGGTGGAACATACCTGCCACAGTCGCGCCCATACCCACCGCGGCCACCATGAAGCCCAACTGGCTGATGGTGGAATAAGCCAGCACCTTCTTGATGTCGTACTGTCCCACCGCGATGGTGGCGGCAAAGAGCGCCGTTGCGGCGCCCACCCACATCACCACCGTCTGGGCGGTTGGCACCAGCACGTAAAACGCGGAACTGCGCGCCACCAGATAAACACCGGCGGTGACCATCGTGGCGGCATGGATGAGGGCCGAAACCGGGGTCGGACCGGCCATGGCGTCCGGAAGCCACACATACAAAGGAAGTTGGGCCGACTTGCCTGTCACACCCAGCAGCATGAACAAAGTGATCAAAAGCATTACGCCGGGCTTGTCGGCAGCCACTGCCGCGGCCTGGCTGAACACCTCGTTGAACTGGAAGGTGCTGAAATTGACAAAGATCAGGAACATGGCGATCAGCAGGCCGAAGTCTCCGATACGGTTGGTGATGAAGGCCTTCTTGGCGGCATTGGCATTGCCGATTCCGTCTTTGCCCTTCTCAAACCAGAAGCCGATCAGCAGATAAGAGCAAAGGCCGACGCCTTCCCATCCGACGAACATCATCAAGAAGTTATCGGCGCTGACCAGGATCATCATGGCGGCGATAAAGAGGTTCATAAAGACAAAGAATCGAGTAAAGCGTCCTTCGTCTCCGTTGTGGCGCACGTCATTGTGCATGTACCCGATGGAATAGATGTGGATCAAAGTGCCCACACCCGAGACCACCAGCATCATCACCACCGAGAGTGTATCTACGCGGAAAGCCCAGCGTACAGTCAGGCTGCCGATTGTGATCCAATCGGCGAGCGGCACCGTCACCCCTTCAGGATGTCCTGCCAAAGCGACAGCCAGAATAACGGCAACTACAAAAGCCAATCCGGCGGCCAGGCTGGCGGTGATGCCGGCAAAGAGTTCTCCGAATTTGCGTCCCACCAGCAGGTTAATGCCCAGCCCAATCAGGGGCAGAAAGACCACCCAGGGGACCAGATTAAAGGAAAGACCAGATTCCATAAGCGGCTCCATCATCCTTTCAGGCTGTTCATTTGGTCGATATCAACGGTGTGTTTGGTGCGGAAGATGGCTACCATTAAGGCCAACCCCACAGCCACCTCGGCGGCGGCCACCGTCATCACAAAGATCACGATCACCTGACCGTCGATCAACTGGAATTGATTGGCAAAGGTGATGAAGGCCAGATTGGCAGCGTTGAACATCAACTCCAAACACATAAAAATAACAATGGCATTCTTGCGTAGTAGAAACCCCAAAATGCCGATACAAAACATGACCACCGCAAGAGAAAGAGGATAGACTATTGGGACCATCTTAGTTACCTGAACCTTTCCTTGATTTTTGGGTCAACACAACGGCACCGATGGCAGCCACCAGCAGGATTACCGAAGTGATCTCAAACGGCAGGGAATATTTGTTATAAAGGCTGAGCCCAAGGGTCTCAGGATCGGACAATATGGCTGTGCCGGGGTTGGTGGTGACCTTCAGCGCTACGCGGGTGATGAGGGCATAAACCCCTTCGATCAGCACGGCGGCAGCCAAAACAATGGCCAGCGGACGCTGCCATTTGATCTGTTCCACCTCTTTGGGTTTTTCAGCGCCCAGCATCATGATCACGAACAGGAAAAGCACCATGATGGCGCCTGCATAGACTGTGATCTGTGCCAGCGCAATAAAAGAAGCACCCATTACCAGGTAAATAGCGGCTACGGCCAGAAAATTGATGATCAGGAACAGGGCCGAATAAACGGTATTCCTGCTTAAGATTAACCCCAGGGCGGCCGCGATGGCGACCAGTCCCAGGAAAATAAATACCAGCAAATTAACGATCATGCATGCCTCCCTAATTCTCGGGGTCTTTCATTTCAGGCACCGAGCGAGTATAGAGCCCCGGTTCAGTTTTTTGCGGGGTCGGGCTGCCTCCAACAGGTACCTTCACAAGCAGTTTGTCCTTGTCGAAAATTGCTGAAGCCCGGTTTTCGTAGGCCAGTTCATAGTCATGTTCCAAAACAATGGCTTCGGTCGGACAGGCATCCTGGCAAAAACCGCAGAAAATGCAGCGCAGCATGTTGATCTCATAAGTGCTGGCGTAGCGTTCTCCGGGTGAATAGCGTTCTTCATCCGTGTTTTCAGCTGCCTCCACAAAGATGGCGTCGGCCGGACAGGCCGCCGCGCACAGGGCGCAGCCGATGCATTTCTCGAGCCCGTTATCGTAACGTTTCAGTTCATGGCGTCCGCGGTAGCGCGGTCGTACAGGCCGTTTCTGCTCGGGATATTGAACGGTTACCGGTTTTTCAAAGAACGCCTTGAGTGTGGTGAACATTCCTCTTAGCATCTCATCCTCCTGTCAGGGTGACCACCAATGCGGTGACCATTACGTTTAAGAGCGCCAGCGGAAAGAGGATTTTCCAGCCAAATGCCATCAGGCGATCATAGCGGATACGCGGCAGAGTCGCTCTGATCCATACCAGCACGAATAAAACAGCGACTACCTTGACGAAGAACCAGATCGGTCCGATCCAGGGATGAGCCGCCACGCCAGGGCCCCAATATCCGCCCAAAAAGACGGAAGCGCCGATCATGCTGATGGCGATCATCTTGATATACTCGGCCATGAAAAACAGCGCGAACTTCATGCCTGAATATTCAGTGTGATAACCGGCCGTCAGTTCCTGTTCGGCTTCGGGCATGTCAAATGGGGAGCGGTTGATCTCGGCTACGGCAGCGGTAAAGTAAATGACAGCCGCCACAGGCTGCAGCACGACGTACCAGACGTTCTTCTGGGCGGCGATAATATCGTTAATTCCCATTGAACTTGCCAACAAGATCGGACCCACGAAAGCCAGTCCGAGGGCCAGTTCATAACTGATCATTTGCGCTGTCGCGCGCAAGCCGCCCATGGTGGCGTACTTGTTATTGGATGACCAACCTGCCAGCGTGATGCCGTAGACCGAAATGGAGGTCACGGTCAAAATATAAAGCACACCAAGGTTGATATCTGCCACCGAGAGGGTGAAGGTCTTGCCGAACAAGTTGATGGGCGGACCCCAGGGCACCACGCCGGTGATGATCAGGGCCGGGATCATGGTGATGACCGGCGCCAAAATGAAGATCAGTTTATCGGCTTTCTCGGGGATCAATTCTTCCTTGAAGATCAGTTTCAAGGCGTCGGCCACAGGCTGCAACAACCCTTGCTTGCCTGCCCGGTTCGGACCGATACGCACCTGGAACTTGGCCAGCACGCGGCGCTCGAACAAGGTCACGTAGGCAAAACCTATTGTCAACGCCAAAATGACCACAACTGATTTGATGAACCATTCCAGGAACAATGCGAATGTCATAATGAACCTCGCTCATGCGTCGGGGTTTCAGATTCCACGATCATCACTTCCACTGCCTCAGGTTTCCAGATGGGCAACCCGTTGTTGCGTGTGACCAGAATTCTGCCCCTTGGGATTGCCTGTGAGACGGAAACGGAACCTGTATATTCCTCTCCCTTGACTCTCAGAATAATGGAAGCGCCATCTGATGTTTTTAAGGCTTCGGCATCTTCAGGGTTAAGTCGCACCGTACTGGCAACGCGCGCTTTCAAATGACTTTCCCGCACGGGCAGGCTGTTATCATACAACCCGCTGACGGGATAGGCAGGCCAGTGGTTGCGCGGAGGCCTGAGCAGGTCGGGCATGCGGGTCTTGCTCGGCATTCCGTTCTCTCCGGTTGTCAGCGGCAGGACGACGCCCAGACCAAAATTGTTCTCATAACCGGTGCCACCGTAATAGACTTCATCACGTCCGACTTTTGGCCATTGGTCGTGTGTGACGGAGAGTGTTTCATAAGAAAGACCGTCGAAAATAGGTTCTTTTTCTGCGATCAGGTTGAAAACGGCTGACGGAGTTCCTTCGATCTTTTCACCGAGGTTCTCCAGCAAGTCCAGCAGGATTTCATGATCCGCCCTGGTGCCCTTGGGGGCGGGGACGGCTGCCGCGAACTTTTGCAGGCGGCGTTCGCCGGAAACCATTGTTCCGTCTTTTTCAGTCGCGGCCTGGGCAGGTAATACCAGATCCGCCAGTTTGGCCGTTTCGGTCATAAAGAGGTCCTGAACAATGATGAAACCGGCTTTCTGCATGGCCTGGCTGAGGGCAGGGTCGTCTCCGGCCGGGTCGGCGCCGATCACGTAGAGCCCCATGGCGGCGTTTACGCTATCCGTCAGGGTCGGATCAGGCAGCAATCCTAGTTCAAAGGCGCCTTGATCATTGGCGCGCGGCCAAACCGGGATCAATCCGTTATTGGCCCGTCCGAAATGGTTGGTTTTCACCAGTCCTTCGGCAATCTGTCCGGCCAGGGCCGTGGTCTGTTCCAAGCCAAGTCCGTCGCTGCCAAGGAACACAACCAGGTTCTCTGCCTTGACGACAGCTTTTGTGATCGCGGAAGTTCCTTCGAAGATCTCCCGCAGGGCTTTCTCTTCGTCGCCATAAACATATGAAAGTGTGTGAGTGGCAAACTTATCCAGGCGGGTCTTGCGGGCACTGGCCAATACCAGGGTTGCACCACGTTCGGCTGCCGCTTTAACACGCAGCCACCACAGCGGAGCTTCCTGATGCAAGTCGGAACCGAAGACCAAAATGGTGGCGTCTTTGCCGAGTTTGGCAAGATCAGAACCGGCGGTCAAGCCCACGCGGCTGACCCACTCGCCGCCGCCCATGCGGCTGTAGAGCGTCACTTTGCCTTCCACATTGTTGGCAAGTGCTTTGGCCGCGTAAAGGTCTTCAAGGCTGAGTTTTCCGCTCACCAGTGAGAGCACGTTCGTTCCGGCGGCCTTGAGTTTTTCGGTGGCGAAGCTTATGGCTTCTTCCCAATCAACCGGTACCAGGTCGTCGCCCTTGCGCAGCAAGGGTTTGGTCAGACGCTCAACACTTTCTGTGTAGGAATAAGCAAAACGTCCCTTATCGCAGATCCAGATCTCGTTGACCTCTTCGTTCTGTCGCGGCATGGTTCGTTTGATAACCACTTTGCCGTTGCTGCGTGCCTCGCGGCGTACGTCGTAAGTGACGTTGCAGCCCACAGCGCACTGCGTACAGATCGAGGGTTTGTGTTTCATTTCCCAGGAACGCGCGCCAAAGCGGAAATCGCTGGTGGTCAGCGCGCCCACCGGGCAGATGTCGGTAGTATTGCCCGAAAAGATGGAGTCAAAACCCGGTTCCGAATAAGAGGTGATCTCCAGCGCTCTGCCGCGGTTGTAAAAACCGATCACAGGATCGTCGGCGATCTGTTCTTCAAAGCGGATGCAGCGCGCGCACTGGATGCAGCGTTCGCGGTCCAGGGTGATCAGTTCACCCAGCGCCAAATGTTTTTCAGCGTGGTTCTTTTCGTCCAGTAAAAAGCGGCTCTGCGGAGAACCGAATTCCATGGTCTGGTTCTGCAGCGGACATTCGCCGCCCTTATCGCAGACCGGGCAGTCCAGCGGGTGTGAGGTCAGCAGGAATTCAACGATCTCCTTTCGGGCGGCCATCACTTTTTCTGTGGCTCCCCATACCACCATCCCCTCCGAAACGGGGGTGGTGCAGGCTGTTTCCAGTTTGGGACCGAACATGATCTTGGGGGTGCCGTCTTCGTTCAGCACGGGCTTGCCGGTGGCGCGGTCGATCTGCGGTCTGCCGATATCCACCAGGCAGACGCGGCACATGCCTGCCGGTTTGAGTTTGGGGTGGTGGCAGAAGACCGGGATGGTGATTCCCACGGTTTTGGCTGCATCCACCACGTTCATGCCGGCCGGGACGCTGACTGTGCGTCCATCAATGGTTAGAGTGACTCGTTTATCCATCCGCTAGCTCTCCAGACGAGCTTCGAAATCGGCTCGGAAATGGTTTAGTCCTGACATCACCGCCATGGTTGAAAATTCGCCCAGGGCGCAAAAGCATTTGTTCTGCATTTGAGCAGCCACGCTTTTCAGCAGGTCAATATCTTCTTTTTTGGCATTCCCCGACTCAATACGGTCGCTGATATGGCTCATCCAGTAAGTACCCTCACGACAGGGAGTGCATTTGCCGCAGGATTCGTGTTTGAAGAAATGCACCGTGCTGTTCACCAGATGACTGATATTGACCGTCTCATCCAACACGATCACCGAGGCGGACCCCAGCGGCGCGCCCAGCGCGGTGGTGGATTCATAATCCATGGGGGTATCCAGCGCCTGTTCCGTGGCCGGGATCAGGGTGGAGGAAGCACCGGCGGGCATGATGGCCTTGATCTTGGCGTCGTTGATGATACCTTCACCGTAGTTAAAAATGAGTTCGCGGAAAGTGGTTCCCAGCGGAAGTTCATAATTGCCAGGTTTCTTCACGCGCCCGGAAAGGGAGAATATCTTGGTGCCGGGGCTTTTATCCGTGCCGTTCTTTCTGAAGGCGTCCGGTCCCTTTTCAATGATATAGGGGATGTTTGCCAGGGTCTCCACGTTGTTGATGACAGTAGGTTTGTCGAAAAGCCCTGCCACAGCCGGGAAGGGCGGGCGTAGCCTCGGCTGGCCCAGCTTGCCTTCGATGGATTCCAGGAGGGCGGTTTCCTCGCCGCAAATGTAAGCGCCCGCGCCCAAATGGGTGTGGATGCGCAGGGAATATTTGGTACCGAAAAGTTCATCTCCGAGATAACCCTTGGAGGTCAGTTCATTGATGCGCTCATCGATCTTTTTTGCAATTTGAGCGAACTCACCGCGGAAGTAGATATAAGCGTCGTTTGCCTGTACGGCAAATGAGGTCAGCATCAATCCTTCCAGGAACTGGTAAGGGTTATATTCAAGCAGTTCGCGATCTTTGAACGTGCCAGGCTCGGATTCATCCGAGTTGGCCACCACGTAATGCGGCCAGATGTCGTTGGGCAGGAAGGACCATTTTACGCCGGTCGGGAAGCCCGCGCCGCCGCGTCCGCGTAACCCTGAGGCTTTGACGCTGTTCAGCAATTCCTCAGGTTTTCCGCCTTTGACAGCTTTTTTCCAGGTCTCAAAACCGCCGTTTTCGACGTAAACCTTCAATAAATTCAATCCCTGAATATCACGATGACGCAGGAGGATCAGATCACTCATGGCTGCCTCCATCTTCCGCTTTGTCTTCTTCAAGCGGATAAGTTTTTAAGGGCGCTCCGCCCAGCGAGGCAGACATGGAACGCAGCCAGTCCAGTGTGCGTGCGGGGGTCTGGTTCTCGTGGTATTCCACTTCGTCCCCTATCTGCGCCTGGAACATGGGCGCCTTGTCGCAGGCTGCCAGGCATTTCACTTCTTCGATGGAGATCAAACCGTCTTGCGAGGTTTCTCCGGGATTCATGCCCAGTTGTTTGCACAGATCAACAAGATATTCCCTGGCGCCGCGCAAGTCGCAGGCCACATCCGTGCAGACCTGGATCCTGATCTTGCCGCCGGGAGCATCGTGAAAGAGGGTGTAAAACCCTACCACAGAAGCCACCTCGGTGGTGCTGACACCGGTGATCTCAGCAATCTCTTTCAGGGCCGTGCGAGAGACAAAGCCTTCTTCAGACTGTGCCAGGTGCAGCAACGGCATGACGGCTGCCTGTTTTCGATCCGCCGGGGACTTGGCAAGGATGCGTTCAATTTCATCCGGGTACTTTTTAAGTAACTGGTTCATCGGTCTGTATCTCCCAGCACGATATCTATACTGCCAATAATACCGATCAGGTCTGCCACAAAACAGCCCTGGGTCAGAATGGGCATGATCTGCAGCAGGGTCACGGACGGTGTGCGGTAATGCACACGGTAGGGTTTCGGGCTTCCGTCAGATTCAAGGAAGACGCCCATCTCACCGCGCGGTGATTCAATGGTCGTATATACCGAACCCGCCGGAGGATTGAAGCCTTCCGTCCACAGTTTGAAATGGTGAATGAGGGCTTCCATGCTGACGCCGATCTCCGAACGCGGAGGCGGGATGTATTTGCGATTATTATCGCGCACGGGCCCGTAAGGCAGCTTGTCTAGCGCCTGCTCAACAATGCGTACTGACTGTCGCATCTCTTCCACACGCACCTGGTATCGTCCGTATACGTCACCGCTGGTCTGCGTGGGAATGTCGAAATCGTATAAATCGTATCCGCAATAAGGGTTGGACTTGCGAATATCGTGAGCCAAACCGGTGGCGCGCAGGGTGGGGCCGGTTACGTCCCAGGCCAGCGCGGTCTTGGTGTCGAGTTTGCCAATGCCCTTGGTACGACTCATGAAGAGCGGATTTTTCGTAAGCAGTGCTTCATATTCATCAATGCGTTTCGGGAAGACCTTTATGATCTCCCTTAAAGCGCTTTCAAATTCAGCGGGCACATCACGCCACAATCCGCCAGGGCGGATAAAGGTGGTCATCATACGCTGACCCGAGACAAGTTCAAAAAGGTCAAGGATCATTTCACGTTCACGCATGGAGTAGAGGAAAACGCTCATGGCGCCCAGGTCGAGTGCCGAGGTTCCGATCCACAGCAGGTGTGATTGCAGTCGGGAGAGTTCCGCCAAAATGACGCGGATGGCGTCGGCCCGTGGAGGTGATTTCAAACCGGTCAACTTCTCGACGGCCAGGCAGTAAACCAGGTTGTTGCCCATGGTGTACATGTAATCCATGCGGTCGGTCAACACTTCAGCCTTTTGGTAAGTCTTGGCTTCCATGTTCTTTTCGATGCCGGTGTGCAGGTAACCGATATCGGGCACGCAGTTGAGCACCGTCTCGCCGTCAAGTTCAAGGATCAGACGCAGCACGCCGTGCGTGCTGGGATGCTGCGGACCCATGTTAAGCACCACCGTCTCGCCGGTCAGCGCCTGCGGGGTGAAAAGATGTTTCAACTCATCGAGGGTGAATTCCTGGATCTCTCTCATTTATCTCACCCCTTTCGGCTTGCGCAGATCGATCTCTTCAAGGTTGAAACTGTGCTGCACTTCTTCATAGCCGAGCGGATAATCCTTGCGCAGCGGGTGTCCTTCCCAATTGGGCGGCATGAGAATGCGCCGCAGGTCGGAGTGACCCTCAAACTTGATGCCCATCAGGTCCCAAATCTCTCGTTCGCGCCAGTTGGCGTTCGGATAGACCGTTTCCATGGTGGCGATGTTGGGATCATCTCCATTCAGGGCAGCCCTGAAGGTGAGATAAAGATGCGTCTTGGTCGAATAGAAAATATACACAATGTGGAAGCGCGGGGTGGTCTGAGGACAATAATCCACGGCGGTCTCGGCGGAGAGCATGTCAAAATCAAACTCGTCTCGCAAGGTCGTGGCAGCTTCCACTACCAGTTCGGCAGGCACCAGAATGGTCACGTCTCCGCGGAATTCAGAAGCCTGTCCATTGAACTTTTCACAAATGCTGTTTACTGCGGGGGTAAGGAGTTCATTCATGGCTGACCTTATTTCCACTTGGCGAATCGCTCGCCTTTGACTTTATTATGCAAGGCAACCACACCGTTGATCAGCCCTTCAGGGCGCGGCGGGCAGCCGGCTACGTAAATATCCACCGGGACAATCTCATCCACCCCCTGCAGGACTGCATAATTGTTATACACGCCTCCACAGGCAGCGCAGTCTCCCATGGCGATCACCCACTTGGGATCAGGCATCTGGTCATAAAGATTGCGCAGCACGGGAGCCATCTTTTGCGACACGCGTCCGGCCACGATCATCAGGTCGGATTGGCGTGGGCTGGCGCGCATGAGTTCCATGCCAAAACGGCTCATATCATAGTTGGCAGCCTGGGCTGCCATCATTTCGATCGCACAACAAGCCAGTCCAAAGAGCATCGGCCACATGGAGTTGGTGCGCGACCAGTTGACTGCATTTTCGAGCGTGGTGGTCACCACACCGGTATTGCCCAGTTTTTGCTCTATTCCCATTCCAGTGCTCCCTTTTTCCAAACATAAATGAAGCCGACCAGTAAAATAATGACAAAGAGGAACATTTCGATCAGTCCGTAAAGACCGAGTTTCTTAAAAGCCACCGCCCATGGCAAAAAGAAAACCACCTCAACGTCAAACAGGATGAACAGTACCGCTACCAGATAATAGCGGACCGACATCTTTCGCGTTCCGGGGCCATAGGGGATCATGCCCGACTCGTACGGCTGCCCTTTCTTTTTTGTGGGTCTGTGCGGTCCAAAATACCGGCCTAAAAAGAGCACCAGGAAACCGACCAGGGTGGAAATTATGAACAACAAAATAAGGGGGAGGTAGTCTAGTAACATTGAAAGGATCTCCGTTTTTCAGACTATTTTATGAAGAATAACGACCGCGTTGGACTTCTTTCAGGATAAATTTTACCGCATAAAAAATATATTTTCTATGGACAATATCCGCGCATTATTCAAAAAAACCCCCGCCTAGATGACGGGGGATTGGAAATTGAGGTAACCTTGATGGAGTGTTATTGAGTTGCCTGTTTATTTATTTGGTTTGCCCGCTTCCCCCTCATTGAACAGAACCGGAAAGTCAGGTTTCACTGCTTTACATCCCATCAGGGAGTCTCAAAGACTTACCTGTTTTTTGAATATTCGCCTTCCACAAAACTCCAGTTCACTACAGACCAAAAGGCTTTGATGTAGTCAGGGCGCCGGTTCTGATAATTCAGGTAGTAGGCATGTTCCCACACATCCAGTCCCAGCAGGGGGACATGACCTTCCAAATACGGACTGTCTTGATTGGCTGTGGAATAGACCTGTAGATTCTTATTGCCGTCCAGCACCAGCCAGGCCCAACCTGAACCAAAGCGGGTGGCGGCTGCGCCGGAGAATTTGTCCATGAAACCGTCCAGGGAGCCGAAGGATTTTTCAAGATCTGCCAAAAGCGTGCCGGACGGGCTCTTGCTGCCGCCGGGTGTCAGTACTTCCCAAAACAGACTGTGATTGGCATGTCCGCCGCCGTTATTGCGAACTGCCGTGCGAATGGCCTCAGGCACTTTGTTGATCTCGCGTAGAATCTGTTCAATTGGCTGAGAAAAATAATCCGGTGCGGATTCAAGGGCTTTGTTAAGGTTATTTACGTAACCGGCATGATGCTTGTCGTGATGGATTTCCATGGTGCGCGCATCAATGGCGGGTTCAAGTGCGTCAAAAGCAAATTTCAGCGATGGTACTTCAAAGAGTTTGTTCATTTTAGGTGCCTCCCAGAGCAACTTAATTAATATTATATTTAAGATAATAATACTCTTATTTATTATTGAATTCAAGGGGTTTTTGTAAGAAATGTATAAGAGTTATTGGTAGTAAAATTGAACCTGCCATGTCAACAATAAGCGCAACGCAGAACGTAGAAAAGAAACGGTTTCAAGCCGGCAACGTAACAGCCCTTTCCATCGGACACTGGATCTTCGATACCTACCAGGCCTTTCTGGCCCCCTTTCTGCCTATATTGCTGCAGACATTCGCGCTCACCAAACTGCAGGCCGGTCTCCTTTCATCCTTTAACCAATTCCCGTCCCTGATCCAACCCATCATCGGATATATCGCCGACAGGCGCAATTTACGCTGGGTCGTTATCCTTGCCCCAGCCATCAGCGCCGTTACCATGAGCTTGCTTGGCGTGATGCCCAGTTACTGGCTGCTCGCACTCTTGCTGCTTGTAGCCGGGTTCAGTTCCGCCGGGATGCACGCGGTTGGCCCTGCCATTACCGGAGAACAATCCGGAGACAAGATCGGCCTGGGCATGAGCTTCTGGATGGTCGCCGGTGAACTGGGCCGTGCAGTAGGACCCTTGGCAGTCGTTACAGCCATTAAATTCCTTGGAGTTAACGGCACACCACTCTTAATGGTCTTCGGCCTTGGAGCTTCACTATTGCTATACTTCAGGCTGCGCAAAGTGCCCAACCACAACCGGGTTCAAAGTGAATCGGTCGATTGGAAACCCGCACTTAAAAGAATCACTCCGTTTGTCGGTGCGGTCTCGTCCATCTATCTGTCCATGGCTTTTTTGCTTACCGGCATTTCCACTTTTCTACCGACCTACCTGACGGAACAAGGCTCCACACTGTGGTTTGCCGGAGCATCCCTCACCATCCTGCAGATTGCAGGAGTTGCCGGCGCCATGATTAGCGGCACCTGGAGTGACAAGATCGGCAAGAAACCTCTGCTTATCGGTGCCGCCCTCATCAGCCCTGCCATGTTGTTCGTCTTTCTCAACACCAGTGGCTTCATCAGCATTGCCGCTCTGCTCATTATGGGATTTGCCATGATCTCCGCCCAGCCGGTCTTGCTGGCCTGGATCCAGCAGGTCTACCCCGACCAGCGCGCTTTGGCGAACGGCATCTACATGGCCATCACGTTTGTGGTGCGTTCATTGATGGTAATTCTGATCGGCTGGATGGGAGACGTTTTGGGGCTGCGTATGACATTCATGATCAGCGCCGTTATCGCTCTGACAGCCCTCCCCATCGTGTGGTTGATTCCTTCCGTTCCCAGACAACAATAACTCCAAGGTTATACAAAGTCTTCCATATATCCTTTCTTTCACTATACTGTTAATTAATATATAGAAAGGATTGAAAATGGGTATTCTATTGGTTCTAAAGTATGCAGCAGTAGTTATCACGCTTTTAACAGGCTTTTATTCGCTTTTCGCTCCCCGTAAGATCAAGGGCTTCACCGGATTGGAGGCCTCAAGTCCGCGCGCCACCACCGAGATCCGCGCCGTCATGGGCGGCACCTTTGTCGGACTGGGCCTGGCAGCCTTGCTCTTTCCAGTTCGTGAAGTATTCATGACTCTGGCAATCGCGTACGCGGCCATCGCCTTGATCCGCACTGGGTCAATGTTCCTTGACAAAGCCGTTGAGAAGTCCAATCTGATCAGTTTGGCAACAGAGATCATTTTGGTGATCGTCCTGATTCTCTAGATTGTTCGGGTGTTTTTATTAATCACACATCCGACGAGTCTATGTTTTCCAATAATTCAGTAATTATGATCTCAATCAGGGGATTTTTATAACACTGCCCAACACACCTGTAGAATCATAAAGTGTGTCTTTATCCAATATTGTATAAACCTCACCCCCAAAGCGAATATCTTTATAAATAAACCGATTATGCCCCCTCTCCGACAGGAGTTAATCGTCTGGATAATTCAAATCATAACTGTCGGAGAGGGGGTTCGGGGGTGAGGTAAAAAAACTTTGGGACACCTTGATTCATAAACTTATAAAAGAGCAAAAAAAAATTCAAGTTCAGTTGTTGAAAAATCCAATTTGATCAGCCTGGCAACCGAGATCGTTTTGGGGATCATCTTGATGGCTTAATTACGCGTATTGAGGTAATCTTAAAAGTACCTGCGATCAACATATTCATTCAAAAAGGGGAAGAAATGAAAAACCACTTCAGCCAAAAACACTTCTTATTACTGGTGGTTATGCTGGGATTTCTTGGGGGGTGTGCAAAAACAACACCGCAAGTGACACCCACTTCAGCGCTACAAATGATCAGTAGACCAACACCAACACCAACCAAAGAAACTGTCTTTACCCCCACAGTCACCGAGAGCAATCCGGTAAATCCAGTTGAAGGAGTCTTTACTTCACTTTATATGGACGAACTTTTTAATTCCGTATGGTCAGATGAAGGCACGCTTCATTTTCAGGATTGGGGCGTTGCAATTGATATTCCGCCTTCTGAATATAACTTTCTTGAATTCAACTATGCAGAAATTAGTGATTTTGAGAAATTCGTATTCAGGCGAAAGGATTCTTTTTCAAATAATGACACTTGTCAAACCAATATCATTCTTTCCTTCTATTCAATTCCCGAAGACGCACCATTAGTCAATTTTTCCGGTGAGCTTCGCCTCTCTGAACCTACTTTTCCTGAAATAGCCAATATGTTTGGGTATGAAGGTTCTGTCTTGCCGCTTGACATTCCCGCCATTGGTTACATCAGTAAAGTCGATCAAGAATATTCATGTGTTGACTATATAATTCATTCCACAAATAATGATGTTGGCATTCAGCTTTTAATTGAATTTGATAGTAAGTCCTTTGATCAGGCTGAATCCGAGTTGTTTGATATCATGCGCTCCATCAGTTATGAAGAAAAAAGTCAACCGGACGTCGACGATCCCGTCTACGCGGAAACATATCAATCCCGGATGTCAGCGAATTATATTTCAATGGCTTTGGTGGAAGGCGCAGGGCTTGATTTGTCAGCGGGAATTGACGGAAAGGGGACAGGTGTTGACAGGTTGGGAAGAATAGAGAACTGTGCAGACCTTGGGGAAACGTTGGCAAATCTGGGTATTTTTTCGGTCACGGAGATCAATCTGCCAGACGAAATAAACCCTGAAGAAATATCCAAAGGAGACATTCTTATTTTTTCCAATTCCACGATTGATGGAATTTCAGACCATGCAACGAACGTGTACAGTATTGATAATGGAACAATCTATACGTTTGGGATTTATGGGCCGCGACCAGACACCTCGTATATGATAGGATATGATAATGTGCCAGTAACGGATTTCTTGAATACTATTTATTCAAAAATGACCATTTTCCATATTCCCTGATCTGAAAATATGTTTAAGGATTAAGACTGATCCTTCTTTCTTAAAATAATTTTTCTCTTTCTTTAAGATAGGGGTTTGCATTTTTTAATCTTAAAAATGCACTTAAAACGCCTAATTCTGCTTGTTATTCCATATTGATTAGGGCATAATCATATTCAGTTGACTGAACTTTACAAATCCACTTTTCAAGGTGACCCGCTAAACTCGGACGATAGGGCCGAACAGGTGGAAGCCGGTGTAAGTCCGGCGCTGTGCCGCAACTGTGACTGGAGAACTCTCCAGAAGTCAGAATTCCTGCCTTGAAACACTGCATAATCATCCTTCTCGAGCAAGAGGAAACTATGTTCATTACTTGTTTTCGTATCTAAATCAATTTATTGCTCAATTCTTTCGGATTGGGCTTTTTCTTTTCAGACCTCACACCGGCAGGTTGACCTGACCTACGTTTGCTTCTTCTCAGGTTCCCGAAATCCAAAAGCAGGAGGAAAAGATGGACCAAGATAATTTTGACCAACCTACAAACCAGATCATCGTGAACGAGAACGCCTCAGGAGAGAGATCCGAGGGGCCTTTTTATTGGATTCGAAAACGCGACGGTCGGGTTGTGGAATTTGATTTTGACAAGATATCTGAAGCCATCTTTAGAGCCGTAAAAGCCGTCGGCGGAGATGATCACGACCTTGCCGTTGAACTCTCCGATGTGGTGGTGCGCTACCTGGTTGAATATTCCAAAGAATCCATCCCCAACGTGGAAGAGGTGCAGGACGCCGTTGAAAAAGTGTTGATCGAACGCGGACACGCCAAGACTGCCAAGGCCTACATCTTATATCGCGACCGCCGCACACGCATGCGCGAAGCCCGTTCCGAATTGATGGACGTTGTAGAAGACATTCTGGTGGAAACCAACCGCGAGAATGCCAACGTGGGCAATTCGCCCTCCGCCAAGATGCTGCAAATCGCCTCGGCCGCCAGCCGGCAGTATTATCTCTCCAGGCTGATCCCGGAAGAGATGTCGCTGGCTCACCGCAGCGGTGACATTCACATCCACGACCTGGATTTTTACGGCAAAACGCTTACCTGCATCCAGATCCCGTTGAAACGACTGCTGGAAGAGGGCTTCAACACGGGCTACGGCTACATCCGTCCGCCCAAACGGCCTTCCTCTGCCACAGCCCTGGCAGCCATCATCCTGCAAAGTTCACAAAACGACATGCACGGCGGCCAATCCTTCTCCACTTTTGATACCGACATGGCTCCCTTCATGGACGGCGCCTCTGAATTCGAGGTTTATCAGGCCATGGAAGCCTTGATCTACAACCTCAACTCCATGCACAGCCGCGCCGGTGCACAGGTGCCTTTCAGCTCCATCAACCTGGGCTGTGACACCACCACCGAAGGGCGACTGGTCACCAAAAGCCTCCTGGAAGCCTATGAGAAGGGACTGGGACAGGGAGAGACTCCCATTTTCCCCAATATCATCTTCAGGTTGAAGAAGGGTGTCAACCTCAACCCGGAAGATCCCAATTTCGACCTCTTCCGCCTTGCCATGCGCGTCTCGTCCATGAGGATGAACCCGACCTTCTCCTTCATGGATTCTTCCTTCAACAGCGTGTATGACGACGAAGTGGCCTACATGGGATGCCGTTCCCGCGTGATCGCCAACCGCCACGGAGCGGAAGTCAGCACCGGCAGAGGCAACCTGTCTTTTACCACCATTAACCTCCCCCGCATTGCCATTAAGGCCAACGGACACATCGACGTATTCTTCAAGGAACTCGAGTCCGTCATGGACCTGGTAGCCCGGCAGCTTCATCACCGATACCAGATCCAGTCGCACCTGAAGGTGAAGGATATGCCATTCCTGATGGGGCAAAAGCTCTATCTCGATTCAGAAAATCTGCAGCCCAATGACGAGATCGGCCCTGTGATCAAACACGGCACCTTATCCATCGGGTTCATCGGCCTGGCCGAAGCGCTGATCAGTATGACCGGTAAACACCATGCCCAGGATGAAAGCTCCAGGAATCTCGGAGTTGAAATTGTGAGTTTCATGCGCCAGCAAATTGACCGCTATTGCCGTGAATATGACCTGAATTACACCCTGCTGGCGACGCCGGCGGAGGGTCTTTCCGGCCGCTTCATCGCCCTGGACCGCAATTCCTTCGGTGTGATCGAAGGCGTCACCGACAAAAATTACTACACCAACAGTTACCACGTTCCGGTTGGATACAAGATCTCTTCATTTGATAAATGCAAGATCGAAGGCGTTTATCACAAGTTCTGCAACGCCGGTCACATCAGCTACGTCGAACTGGACGCTCCCCCGATTCACAACCTTGAAGCCTATGAAGCCTTGGTACGCCACATGTCGGATTGCGACATGGGCTACGCGGGCATCAACTTCCCCATAGACGAATGTCTGTCGTGCTCGCACCACGGGGTGATCGAAGACACCTGCCCGGTTTGCGGTTCCTCGAATATCCGCCGCATCCGCCGTATCACCGGTTACCTCTCCACCGTGGACCGCTTCAACGACGCCAAAAAAGCCGAACTGGATGACAGAAAGCCTCACCTGATGCACCCCCTCTGGAACGAGGCCGACAAGTGAAAGTTCAATTAGCCGGGATCGTGGAGGAAAGTGTCACCGACGGTCCCGGCATTCGCACCACCCTGTTCTTTCAAGGCTGCGCCCACCACTGCAAGGGCTGCCACAATCCGCAAACCTGGGATTTTCAAGGCGGTACGTCCACAGACGTGGATGACCTGCTGGCCGGCTTACCCGATTCACCCCTGATCAAAGGCATTACCCTGACCGGCGGAGACCCGTTTTACCAGCCGCAAGCTGCCGTTCAAATCGCCAGGCAGGTCAAAGCGCGCGGCAAAGACGTGTGGACATACACGGGCTTCACCTGGGAGGAACTCCTCGCCGAGGCCGACCCCGCCCGCCTGGAACTGCTAAAATGCAGTGACGTATTGGTCGACGGGCCATTTTTACAGGCCCAGGCCGATCCCACGCTGCCTTTCAGGGGTTCGACAAACCAACGCATGATATTGGTTGCAGACAGCTTGAGCAATGGCGGAGTACAGTTACTGGTTTTGCCATAAAACAATCCATCAAATACAAGACAGGTGCGTTTTTGGCTTGACAACTTTTTTTCCAATCACTAAGATGAAGATGCTTTCTCCTTTGATCGTTAACCGGTTTTCATACAAAACCGGAGCGACCGCAATAAAACATTCCAGTTGGTCAACAGAAAGTCAGCCATGCAAAACATCCATCTGGTTTTTAAAACGCATCTTGACGTGGGCTTTACCGATTACGCATCGGTTGTAACCCATAATTATTTCAAGAAATATATCCCGGCTTCACTGCGTGTTGCCCGCCAGATGAGGGATTTCGACCGCGTTGACCGCTTTATCTGGACGACTGGCTCCTGGCTGATCTACGAATACCTTGAGCAGGCCGACAGCCTTGAACGCGCTGAAATGGAAGCCGCCATCGAACTGGGTGAGATCGCCTGGCACGCGCTGCCTTTTACCACTCACACCGAGTTGATGGACCCCGAGCTTTTCCGCTTCGGGCTCTCACTATCCCAGACCCTCGACAGACGCTATGGCAAGAAGACCATTGCCGCCAAGATGACCGACGTTCCCGGACATACGCGCGGGATCGTCCCGCTGCTGGCCGAGGCAGGCATAACCTTCCTGCACATTGGCGTCAATCCCGCCTCCACCGTCCCCGATGTGCCGCCGCTCTTTCGCTGGCAGGACGAGAACGGGTCGGAACTGATCGTGATGTACGAAAGCGGATACGGAGACGCTTTCCAGGTGGAAGGGCTTGAAGACGCCCTGGCCTTCGGACATACCAGCGACAACCTTGGCCCGCAGACCCCGGACCAGGTGCTGAGCGTATATCGCGAGAAACGATTCACTTTTCCGGACGCAAACGTCTTCGCCTCCACACTGGATGCTTTCGCCGAAAAGCTGGAACCCATCCGCCAGACTCTGCCTGTCGTGCGTAACGAGATCGGCGACACATGGATCCACGGCGTGGGCAGCGATCCGATCAAGGTTAGTCGTTATCGCGAACTATTACGCCTGCGTACTGAATGGCTGCAGCAGAAGAAAATTGATCCGCAAGATGAGGCTTTATTTAATTTCAACCGTTTTATGCTGCTGGGTGTAATCGTGCAGACTATTGCCATAGCGGGCACGACCCTGATTGCGTATGCCATTGGCCTATCGCATCCTGATCCACGCTACGCGGAAACCCTGGCATTTGTTACGCTGGTATTCTCGGAATTGATTCGCGCTTTTACCGCCCGTTCAGAGCGGTACCCGATCCTGAAGATCGGATTGTTCACCAATCGTTGGATGAATTGGGCGGTGCTAGCCTCAGCGGCGCTGATGATGCTGGTCTTATACGTGCCTTTCCTGCAGAACATCTTCAACACGCTGCCTATGGGTTGGGAAGAGTGGCGCTTGGTGATCCCCTTGTTCCTGGTACCTTCCATTGCGGCTGAGCTGGTGAAATATGTGATCAGCGCAAGAAAGCCTGCCTAGCAAATTACCAATTTAGAAATTAGAAATCTAAAACGGAAGGAGTGTGCTAACCTTCCGTTTTTTTTAAGAGCAGAGTTTCAGCGGCCGGAAGCTCATGCGGTGAAGCGTGCAGGGACCTTGCTCCTTTAAAGCCTGCTGGTGCAAGGCGGTGCCATAACCCTTGTGACGATCAAAACCATAGTGCGGGTAGTTGGTATGCACCTGCAGCATGTACGCATCTCGGCTGGTTTTTGCCAGCACCGAAGCCGCTGCAATGCTGAGGGAAAGGCAGTCGCCCTTTGGAATTGAGAGTTGCGGGCAGGCGCAATCATGAATCTGGATGTAATCGATCAGAAGGTAGCTTGGCGGATTGGTGATTTCGTCTATCGCGCGCTGCATAGCCAAGCAGGTAGCTGGCAGAATTCCGAGGGTGTCGATCTCTTCATTAGAGGCGCTGGCTACCGCCCAGGCAACCGACGCAGATTT
>ENA-OSEO01002797-OSEO01002797.1-sediment-metagenome-genome-assembly--contig:-NODE-2797-length-22964-cov-3.402587_pt1 | contig 22964 bp, 17 predicted proteins | sample MGYA00237883_ERZ534232 | MGnify/ENA metagenome assembly ERZ534232
CTTCTGCTAACGGTTGGTGCAATCAACCTCCGTAGGGGTCTCTCACCCCCTAGCCAGCGCCCATGCTGGGCGCACCAGAAAAGCCCTCCCCCGGAAGATCGGGGGAGGGTTGGGGTAGGGCTGTGACTCTCCTCACCCGCCACGCGCATCGGCACGGATCAGTTTCAGCGCCTCCGCAGGTGACTTGCGCTCTCGCACCACCGCGCAGATCGCTTTGGTCATTCCAACGGGATCTTTGTGTTGGAAGATGTTTCGTCCCACTGAAACACCGATCGCCCCGGCCTGCATACCTTCGTCGAGTTTTTCCAGCGCATCCAGGTCCGAGACCTTCGAACCTCCGGCTACCACGACAGGAACGTTGGACACTTGCACGATTTCCGCAAACTCCTCGATAGAGCCGGTCCAGTTAGCCTTGACGATATCGGCGCCCAGCTCTACACACAGGCGCGCGCTGCGTTTCAGGTACTCGTAACCCAAACTCGATGCATATTCCGACGCTTCTTCCGTGTAAGCGTTCGGGAATTCGGCTTCCGCGATGAACGGCATACCCCAGCGGTCGCATTCGGCACCGAGTCCGCCCACCCACGAGATCACCTCCGGCTCGTTGGTGTACGTGAACGGGATCATCGCGACGATCGCGTCGGCGCCCAGCTCCACCGCATGTTCGACCGTAGCCGTCTGCACTTCCAGGAACGGCGTCTCGTAATGAGTGCACGAAGCCGAAACCTTCAGCGCCAACCCGACGTTGTTGTTAACCGTCAGCAACGGTGCGCACATCTTTGCAAACCCGCGTGCCAGAAACACCACGTTCGCCCCGCCTTCGACCACTGCCTCCACCATCGGCCGCGGATCTTCGATACCCGGCAGGACCTTCGGAGCGCTGGTGCCGTGTGAGATTGCGAACATCACGGCTGTCCCGGTCGCCGGATCGAGAATCCTGCGCATTCTCAGTGCTTTGCCTGTACTTGACATTGTCCTCTACCTTCCTTATGAATGATGTGAGTATCTGCGACCTCGCCTCATTTCCCGCGACGACGCAGGCTGTCCAAAATCACGGCAATGACGATGACACATCCGGTCACGACCATCTGCCAATAGGGCGAGACGCCCAGCAGATTGAGTCCGTTATGTAGAATGCCGATGATCAATGCACCCGCCAGGGTAGCGAGAATCTCGCCCTGCCCACCCGCGAGGCTGGTTCCACCCAACACGGAAGCAGCAATCACCTGCAATTCGTAGCCCTGCCCCACAATCGGTTGTCCGGATGCCAACCGTGAAGACCAGATCACCCCGCTCAGTCCAGCCAGGAGCCCCATAATCCCCAGCGCCCACATTGTTACCATTTTCGTGTTGATCCCGGACAACTTGGCCGCTTCCAGATTGCCGCCAGTGGCGTAGATATAACGCCCGAAAGTGGTGTGGGACATAACGAACCAGCCGATGACGTACACGAGCAACATGATGATGATCGGGACCGGAATGTCCAGGATGAATCCACCCCCCAGCCACTTGTACGAATCACCCATGCCCCAGACAGGCCGTCCGCCGGTGATGAGGAACCCGACTCCGCGAATCGCCGTCATACTACCCAACGTAATCAACAGACTGGGAACGGTAAAAGCGACCGTCAAGACACCATTGATCAGACCGACGATCAGCCCGATCAGACATCCCGCAAGCAGATACACCGGCAGCGGCGCACCCGCCGAGGCCACCATCGCGGCCACTACGCCCGACAGCGCCACCGTCGCGCCGACCGACAGGTCGATCTGGGCACACATGATGACCATCGTCATGCCCACTGCCATGATGCCGAAGATCGAAATCTGTCTCAGCACATTCAGAATGTTGGCCAGGCTGAGAAACGCCGGGTTGAGCACTCCAAACAACACGATCAGCGGAATGAGCACAAAGATAATCCCATATCGTTCCGTGATGAGACTGAAGTGGTGGTGGGCTGAGCCCCGTTGCTTGACCTTCTCCGTCGATATTTGCGTCATTCTACACTCTCCCTTTCGATACCCTTACAAATAGGGCCGCATCTTCGTCGTCGATGTCCGCATTCTCCACCGGACATCCTGTGTACAGCTGGTGGTGGCTAAACCGGTACTGCCTCTTCGTTTACACCTTCATGATGCGACAACAACTGAATGATGCCATTCTCGGTTACTTCTGCGGCACTGAATTGGCCCAGAAACTGCCCATCGCGCATAACCACCACACGGTCGCTCATTTCCATGATTTCGGGGAGTTCGGATGAAACCATGACCACCGCCAACCCCTGTTGCGCCAACTCGCGTATCAGGCGGTGGATTTCGGCTTTTGCACCGACATCGATCCCCCGCGTAGGCTCATCCAGCAACAATATCTTGGGTTTGGTGCTCAGCCACTTCGCCAGGATGACTTTCTGTTGGTTGCCTCCTGAAAGGGATTTGATCTTGACGTCAGGCGAAGGGGTTTTGATATCCAAAGATTTGATGAATCCTTCGACGTCCTGCTTCACAACACCTTTGTCGATATAACCGAACAGACGCGAAATGTTGCGCAGGTTTGCGATAGTCATGTTGTCCTTCACGGTCATTTCGGGGAAGATCCCCTCTTTCTTTCTCTCTTCGGGGACCAACCCCAGGCCAAAACGCAGCGCGTCGCGCGTAGATTCGATACTTACCTGTCTGCCATTGACGAAAATAACTCCACTGTCTTTCTTATCCGCCCCGAAAACCGCACGGAGGAATTCGGTGCGTCCAGCGCCCATCAGTCCGAAAATTCCCAGAATCTCCCCCTCGCGTACAGACAGATCGAGATCCTTGAGCACCGTCCCGCGATTCAGCCCCTGGACCTCCAGGGCCACCGCGCCGAACTCATGCTCTTTTCGTTTGTCTTCAGCGAAGAACTCGTCGACCGACCGGCCGATCATCATCGTGGTTATCTGCTGCATATCCGTATTCGCTGTGGGCAAGGTATCGACCAGACAGCCGTCGCGCAATACCGTCACACGATCACAAATGTCAAAAATCTCCGCCAGCTTATGAGAGATGAAGACGATACTGATCCCGTGATTCTTCAGATCGGCAACGATCTCGAAGAAAGTGCTGACCTCTTGAGCTGTCAATGCCGATGTCGGCTCGTCCATCAAGATGATACGTGCATCACTGGAGATCGCTTTCCCAATCTCCACCATTTGTGCTTGGGCGACACTCAAGCGGCTCACCGGCGTGCGCGGATTCAGCAACCCATCGAGCCGAAGTTTCTTCAAGATTTCCTCTGTCCGTCTATTCAACTCTGGCCAATCGATCAGGAAGCGCGGATTTCGCCTGGGAGCATGCCCCATGAACATGTTCTCCGCCACACTGAGATACGGACAAAGGGAGAGCTCCTGGTGAATTACACTGATGCCCAACTGCTGCGCATGGATGGGGGACTGGATATCGACGAGTTGATCGCCCAGGCGCATTTCACCGTCGTCTTTGCGATACACGCCGGTGATGATCTTGATCAGGGTCGATTTGCCCGCCCCGTTTTCACCCACCAGGCCATGGACCTCACCCGCGCGCAGCTCGAAATCGACATGGTCGAGCGCGACGACACCCGGAAATGCCTTGACGATCCCTTTCATTTCTAATGATTTGTTCATGGACATAACTCCTGCTTCCGCTATATCACTTCAGTTTGTCCTGGAGCACACGTTTGTTTCCTCTGTAACGCGTCTTGTGCTAGAATGAGTGCTGTAGGTGGTGAGGGACCGCGCCCCCCTGGTGTGCGATCCCTCGCCCCTGCCCCATCTGAGACCACGCATTCCGTCTCACCCTGCGCGTCTCAGACCAGTCAAACCAACAGGCTACTTCACCTCGTGTCCCAGGACTTTCAGCTCACCGTCTACGTCGACCAGGTTGTCTTTGGCCACCAGCCCAACTTCGATCTCCATGAGCTCCGGCATCTCGACGCCCCGCAGGTATGCGATGGCCGCTTTCATGCTCTCGTAGCCGATGTCGTAGGGGAACTGCGCCACATCGGCCTTGATGAACGGGTTGTCGTTGTAGATTGCTTCACGAGATTCCGGAATGGCATCGAAGTTGATGATCACGATGTCACCAGGTTGTTTGCCTGCCGCCTCAACCGCTGCCAGCGCACCCATCCCAGCATCACCACCGAACGCACCGTAGATCCCCTTCAGGTTCGGGTAGGTTACGAGCGCATCTTCCGTCTTCGCAATGGCATCATCACGCGCGAACTGGCACTCGTATTCCTGCACGACGTTGATATTCGGGTACTTTTTCGCCACCGTGTCGGTGAAACCCAACATGCGCTGGTAGTTCGAGGTCACCGAAGGATGGCCGAGAATCACGACCTCTCCACCTTCCGGCCCGAGCAATTCGTTCATGGCATCGGCAGCAAGGACACCACCCATGTAGTTGTCGGAGGCAATGTACGATACAGTCTCGCCGCCTTCCGTATCGATGTCCGCCATGAATACCGGGATCCCAGCCGCGTTGGCGCTCTCCACCGCCGGCACGATACCTGCCGAATCGGGCGGAATCAGAATCATCGCATCCACACCCTTGACAATGTAGTCTTCGACGTGGTTGATCTGCGCGGCAATGTCCATCTCAGCCGAAGTGACCAGAACCTCTACACCCAAATCTTCTGCCGCATCGCGCCAGCCCTGTTCCAGGTCCAGATAGAATGGCTCCTGCGTGTTCATCAGTGATGCCCCAATGACCCATTTCTTCCCCTCTTGGGCCATCGCCGCCGGGGCGACGAGCACACTGACCATTACGATTAGCAAACAAATCGTCAGAAACGACTTCCTGTTGAGCATGTTCCCCTCCCTTTCAGGAATTCTAGACTACAGGATTTCACTCACCGAAGTAACGCCCGACTTCTCTCGTGAAGTATCACCCCCCTTCGCCTTTGCCGCCCCCTGGCGGGGAAGACAGTCCAACACGTTCGAAACGCCCTCTCTGCCAACACCGCACTTCAACGACAATCGACGACGACCTTACAAACTGGCTCCGTACTCGCGGCCGCGATGTGCATGGCGTGCTCGATCTTCGCCAGCGGATAGACGTGTGTGATCAAGAGCTCCGCATCGATGGTTTTCGACCGCAGCAGATCGAGAGCGAGCGGCCAACGGATGTCGGGTACTGCGAACGAAGCGCGCAACTGCGCTTTTCGAAAGTGGAGCATCTGGAGATCAACAGGAACGACTGCATCTCCCGCAAAGGTTACTCCGATGAAGCTGATGATCCCCCCGTACTTGATCATCCGGATCGCATCGGGCACTGTTTTCGGCGGAGCCGTCACCAGCACCCGATCGAGTCCGGCAGGACAGACCTCCAGCACGCGCTCGACCGCATTCGTCCGGTCGAGGTAGATGACCTCCGTTGCTCCGCACTGCTGGCCCAACTGCGCGCGCATGCGATGGCGGGGCGATGTGCTCGTTGGAACCGTGAGGAAGATGCGCCTTGCGCCGCGTAGCGCACAGAGCTTGACTGCCATCAAGCCGATGGGGCCCGGCCCGAAAACAGCGACATCTCCCCCCAGTGGGACATCGGCCTCGGCGACCATGTCCAGCGCCACCGCTAGCGGTTCCGCCAGCGTTGCCGCTTCCGGAGTCAAGCCGGTCGGGTCATACTCACACACCATCCGCTGTGGCAAGAGCATATAGTTCGCCATCGCTGCCTGGTAGTAGGGTTGACCAGCCTCCATGTAACTGCTCATGTTCAGGCAGTGGTCCCATTTGCCGTTCAGACAATTCTCGCACACGTTGCAGTGGATGTAATTCTGCACGATTACGTGTTTGCCCTGCAGATCGCGGCTAACGCCGGCGCCCACACTTTCGACGATCCCCACCGCTTCGTGGCCCAATGGAATCGGGTCCTCAGCCAGGTCCTGACCGTAGTCGACATCGGTACCGCAAACGCCACAAGCCTCTATTCTCACCAGAACCTCTCCTGCAGCCGGTTCCGGTGTGGGAGCTTCCCGCCAGACGATTGTCATGGGTTTTTGGATCCACGCTGACAACATGCCAGTTCCTCCTCGTTGCCTGGCTACCCAGGCAGCGCCTGCTCACGACTGGATGATTACTTTCATGCCTTCTCCGCTAAACATTGCGTCGAAACCCTTCTGCGTGTCCGCCAGCGGGAAGCGGTGAGAAATCAGCTTCTCCATCGGCAGGACATTGTTCTCCAGGATACTTACTGCTAGCGGGAAGGTGCCGTTTGCAATATACGCTCCGTAGATTTTCAGCTCCTTGAACGTCAGCTGTACCTGCATCATCTCGATCGGGCGGGCCTCGTTGAGGCCGAAGCACACGATGGATGCACCCTTCTTGGCCGCTTTGACACCATCCGGCAGCAGCAGTCCCACGGCATCAGCGACCACGTCGACCCCAACACCTCCGGTCTCTTCCTTGATTACTGCCGCCAGGTCTTCTTTCAGCGGATTAATAACCAGATCGACACCCATCTCGTATGCCTTCTGCGTTCGCAGCGGAGATACCTCGCTGGCAAAGACCTTTCTGGCTCCCGCGGCCTTGTAGATCGACGCGAAGATGAGTCCAATCGGCCCTGCACCCAGCACGAGCGCTGTCTCCCCCGGATGGGGCCGTGCCAGTTGCGTGCCGTTGAGCACACAGGCCAGCGGCTCAGCCAGAGCCGCCACCTCGGCCGGCACGCTGTCCGAGATTTTATACAGCAACCTTTCCGGCACTACAGCGTACTCCGCCAGCGTACCGTCGATCATGTTTCCCAGGTGTACGATGTCCGTGCACAGGTTGATGTGTCCGGTACGGCAGGCGTGACATTTCCCACACCACTGATTGGGATGGACAACGACCTGATCCCCGGGTTTCAAGGTACTGACACCGGACCCGACCTCGACAACCCGGCCGGCGCTTTCATGCCCCAGCACGATATTATGCGTATAGACGAATTCGGGTGGGTCCATCACCGCGCGCGTATCCGACCCGCAGATCGCCCCCGCCTCCATCTTCACGAGCACATCGTCGGTGTTCCGGATCTCAGGCATCGGCCACTCTTTGACCGCCAGCATCCCAGGCTTAACGAATACTGCAGCCATCATTGTTTTTGCCATAATCTACGTCCCCCTCCGCGTATGAGTCATTGTAAGATCGCACAACAGCACGGCTTGTGGTGAGGAGGACATGCAACGTTCAGCCATGAAGAGAAGCCGTCCTCCTCACCCAAGTGATGAAAGTACAGATAATCCGCCTACGGTACGATCAGCACCTTGGCATTCTTGCCGTTGGCGGCAGCCGGAATGCCCTCAGCAGCCTTTTCGAGCGGGTAACGCGCGGTAATCGCCTGGGTCATGTCGATCCGCCCGTTGGCCATCAGGTTAATCACCGACGGGAAGTCCCAGTTCCCGGAATGGCCCAGGCTACCCACGAACATGCCCGCGCGTTGTTGGAACTTGATCGGCAGCAGATTCGCGCGCCCGGGCCCCATACCGATCTGCGTGACCTTGCCGCCGACCGCCATGTGCTGTTCCATCCACGGCGAAGTGATTTCCGGGAAGCCAGCACATTCCGCCGTCAGCAGCGAACCAATACCCTCGGTCAGGTCCATTACGACCTCCGGGGGATTTACCTGGGTTGGATCGAACGCATGGGTCGCGCCCATCTTGACGCCCAGGTTACGGCGAAATTCGTTGGGTTCGAAGAGGATGATCTTCCCGGCGCCGGAAGTCCTCAGCAACTGGATCGCGGCGAGTCCGATCGGCCCGCTACCGTAGACGACCACGTCACCACCGGATTGGAAGCCACCGCGCGTGACGATAAACAGACCCTCGTAGGCCACGCTGGTCGGCTCGACCAGTGTGCCTGCATCCAGCACTTGTTCTTTCTTGTCGTATGCCCCGAAGAGCGAATTCAGGCTCCAGCAGTACTTCTCGTTGGCGATCACATACTCAGCCATCGCCCCGTCGTTGCCCGCGTCAAAGCCCAACTGATCCAACCGCACACACTGATTGAACCACCCGCGCATGCAGGAGCTGCACTCGCCACACCACTGGCACTCTTCGACCGTCACCAGGTCGCCCACCTTGAACTTGGTGACGTCTTTGCCGATCTCGACGACCTCTCCGGAGAACTCGTGCCCCAACACTACCGGAAAGCCACATTCACCCGCGAAGAACGTGTACCCGTCCGGGTTCTTCATCAGCAGATGAACGTCAGAACCGCATACGCCACAGGCGTGCACCTTGATCTTGACGTCTCTCGCACCCGGGTTTGGTTCCTTATAGTCCTTTTCGACGCCCCACGTGGGGTTCTTCCACGTGAGATCGCCACGATACGAGATTCCGCGCTGTAACTCCCACGCATTCGGCTTGTACTCCGGCTTTGGATCCCATTCCGCTCTGATTACGAACGCTCTCATTTCCCTTGTCCGTCCTTTCTAGTGAATTGATCGCTCTGTACGCAACGTGCCGCTTTCGCACCGCCCGAGCCAATGACCGCCTTTGTCACACGTGGCAGGCGTCGGCTCGCGACAATCCCATGTCACATCCAATCGGCTCGCTCTGTGAACTCCTGATTGCGAATCGTGACCTTGATCTTCTTGAGCTCTTGCACTGCATCGGCCAGGTGCTGGCTGAAACGTTCCATCATGATCTTCCCCTTTTCGGGCGTAGCGCGCAGGGGGTTGCCCATCAGACCGGTATCGGAGAACTCGCGATGTTCCAGCGACATGACGAAGTACTCGTAGCCCTGGAACCCGATGGTCGGTGCTCCGTCGGTCTTCATGAAGCTGTCAGGCAGGAACGCCGGCTTGTGCGCCTTTTCTGGCTGGGCACGCTCGATGCGCACCAGATCCGGCGTCAGGTACATCATCGCGGATGTTTCCGACTCACCGGAATGCCAGCCCGGCGTTTCGTCCGGGGGACCTTCGAGCACGTCCTCCAGCATCCCGATGTAGCGCTCGACCCACGGCTTGTAGACCGTCACGAATACGCCGGTGTCGTAGCGCAGCTTCCTGAGCGGCGGATCGAAAACCTTGAGATTCGAGGCATGGCCGGTCACGAACACGAGCTTCTTATATCCGTGGTGAATCAGCGAACGGCCGATGTCGTAGTACACGCTCATGATCGTCGACGGGCGCATCGTAATCGTCCCGACGCCTTCGCCAACCCAGCCAATATGGTGCGGTGTGTAACCGTAGGGCTGTACCGGCGTGTAGAGCGTGTCGGTCATCTCTGCGGCGCGTTTGGATACTTCGAGAGGCGGGTACATATCCGTTGCCAAAGGCAAGTGCTTGCTGTGCTGCTCCAGGCTCCCGACAGGAATGATAACCAGGTCGTTCTTCTTCAAGTGCTCCTGAATATCAGGGAACGTCAGATCCGCCATACAATGTGATCTCAATTCTTCCGCCATAATGTCTCCCCCAATCGTGGTAATTGATGTGTTGCTACGGTGTGTTCATCCGCAGCGCTTGCCGGACATGCCGGTCGTTATGTGTTTCTACTCTGCGCCATCACCTCCAGGAATAACGCCAGGACAGCGTCGGCAAATTCCGCGTCGTTGATGTGCGCATCTACCTCCAGGATTTTGATGTCAGGGCGCAGGTGGCTCTTCATACTTTCGAGAAACGCCCGGTCCAGTTCCGGATCATAGAATACTCCGTCCGGATGGTTGGGTATCGAGGTGCCCCTGAGCGGGAACGCAACCGCGGTCGGTGCAGTAGCCAGATTCAATCTCTCGGCAAAGATTCGTCCGAGATCCACCAACTCGTCGCGGCGTAATCTCATCAACCAGATCGACGGGCTATGCAGATACGTCTTCCGGTCACTCCATTCCGCGGGAACCGCATCGGACGTCGCCCAGTCAAAGAAGTCGGTGCTGCCGGGGCACACGACCTGCGGGACGCCACAACGTGCGGCAACCGCCAAACGATCTGGTCCGGCGCCGGCCTGCAGCCCGCCAATGATCTCCTCGAACACCTCGTTGGTTGTGTAATCGATGATGCCGCAGAAGGCCCCTTCCTGCACGAGGTCTTCCATCGCCCGTCCACCGATGCCACTGGAATGAAAGATCACCGGTTCATAGCCTGCCGCCTCCAGCGATGGCTTCAAATGCATTACCCCCCTGGTCGTGTTCCCCAGCATGGTAATACCGACGAGATGATCTCCCGCGAGTGGACGGTCGCCCGCCGCCTTCACCATCCCGACGACGGCACCCGCGACGTTGTCGTAAATCCTGCAGCTCAGGTTGTTGACGCCGAGGATATCGATAACCGAGTGCATGATGGCGATGTCCTTCGTATCGACGAAAATCGAAAACTTGCGTGGACCGCTCGCCAGTGGCGTCGCTGCGATTTTTGGTACCCCGACGGGAAGTGCTTCCATCGCTGCGCAGGCCATCGCTGTGCCTTCCACACCACCGATGCTGGCCACACCGTGACAACGTCCCTGGCGGTAGAGCTCCAGCACCACATTGCGAACTCCAGCGGTCATTTTGTGCACGGCTGCACCACGGCTGCCGGCATCACGGATTTCATCGAGAGTGCACCCGGCGGCTGCAGCGACTGCTTCCCTGGCGACGTCCGGTACGATACCATTGGGCTGGCCAAGTATACCCGAATCCAGAACCAGGACTTCCAGCCCAATGTCGGCCCCTTCCGACTTGATTTTGTCGCGGAGATAACTGATTTCAGGCCCTTTGGTATCCAGGGTGCCAATGATTACGACGGATTTTCCCATGTAGTTTCCTCTCATGTCATTTGACTATGGACAGGTTGGCACTTTTCTCTACGTCCTTGGCCGCTCCCCGCGCCCCGGGTTTGACCAGGATTTTGCCCTGGTTTTTGTCTGCTGCATGGTAAATTGCCTGGATCGCATTATCGAGTGCATATTCGCCGGTGATGATCGGCCTGAGATCGATACGTTTCGCCGTCAACAGGTTGATCGTATGCGTGGTATTCCCGTGCCCGGGATGTCCCAGGCAGCCATACAACGAACCATCCAGAATCTGGTAAACCAACGGATCAATACGTGGATAACCGGAGCGGATGCCCAAAAGCACGATCTTGCCTCTGACAGACATGGCCTGCTCCATCCAGGGAATATCTTTGGTAAACTCACCTGCTGCCTCAATCAACATCGCCGCACCGCTCCCGTCGGTAATCTCCATGATGATCTCCGTAGGGGATACATTCGGGTCTGCGAACGGATCGAACACATGCTCCATACCCAGACGACAGGCCAGCTCGCGACGGGCCGTTTCCGGCTCGAAAACGATGATCTCGCCCGCCCCGATGGCACGCGCCAGCGCCATAGCTGCGAGACCGATCGGGCCCGCTCCGAACACGACGACGTGCCCGCCAGGAAGGAAGCCCCCTGCTGACGTGATGATGCCCTGATACACATCGCCCAGCGGCTCGAGCAACGCGCCGGCCTCCATGACCTCATTTTCATCTGCGTAGGCCTTGAACAGCGGTTCGATGCTCCAGCAGAAGCGGTCTTCTACCGCGACGTAATCGGCATAGCCACCGTTCTTCGTGAACCCAAGTTGCTCGCGATTGACGCACTGGCCGAAATGTCCGGACCTGCAAGGGTCACAACGGCCACACCACTGCTTCTCCTCGATGTACACGATATCGCCAGGTACCAGAGAAGCGACTGCGTTCCCGACTTCAACCACTTTTCCTGCCAACTCGTGACCAATCACACAGGGGAAACTGCACTCGCTGCCGTAGCTGATATACCCATCGTCTTCTACTTGCAGCATGGCCACGTCGGAACCGCATACGCCGCATGCGCCAACCTGGACCAATACATCGTGCGGCCCAACGGTGGGGTCCGCTACTGCTTCGATGCTCCATGACGGGTTCTTCCAGACCATGTTGCCCCGCAGGGAGCGCCGCGTACGGGTTTCCCAACTGGTGGGGCGGTAGGGTGTCTTGGGATGCCATTCAGCTCGCACGACCAGACCCTTCATGCTCCTGATCCTCCTCCGATTAGTGTCAGGCAACGCTAAGCAAGCAAGAGACAGCTGCATTCAGCAAGTGGGAAAAAGTTGGAAGTCCTTGTTGCACTTTGTATTCAGTATATCATGTACTTTGGGCGTGGCTCAACCCTCAAAGGGCTGATTTGCGATTCCGCATGGTGATGATTTACGGAGCCGGGCGCGATACCCAGAAAGGACGATTCAGTGGGGTACACCACCCCGAGCGGTACTTCCAGGAATTGAGAAATTTGAGAGGGCTTCGAGCAGTGAACTACTCCTTGCGGTCCAACGCTCTGATTACCGCACAACTATTCCGCAAGCGAGATCGGCTCATCGGCTTCTTCGTCGCGCACGAACCCGCGACGTATCGCATAAGCTGCGGCATGTGTGCGGCTCTGTAATTGGAGTTTCTCCAGAATATTGCGGACGTGTGTTTTGGCGGTGTTCTCACTGATACAGAGGATCTCAGCGATCTGTCTGTTGGTAGAACCTTCAGCAAGCAAGGTGAGCACCTCGAATTCACGCTCGCTGAGCTCGGTATCGGCCAGGGCGCGCGGAATGGTACGGTCGTGCCAGACGGATTTCTCAGTCCTTTGTTTCCGTTCGAGCGAGAACCAGAGATCGTCGAACATGTCGCCCACACTCGATGTCGCGAAGACCACGCCTCCGTTCGCCACGATACGGATACAGGCGAGCAGATCTTCGGCGTTGAACCGGCGGCTCAGCACGGCGCGCGCGCCGACGTTGATCGACGATTTCAACGTCGCCTGACTGTCCGGTTCTTGATCCAGCATGAGAATGAACTGGCTATCCGGAGAGGCCGCCCTGATGCTGTGCATGGTCTGGTTGGAATCAGAACGAACCATGTTCGCCTTGATCAGAACGATGTCCGGTCCGATTTCCAGGACGCGTTTCAGGAGGGTCGCAACGTCGCTGAATTGTGCGACCACGTCAATCCACTCACAGTCCTGCAATAGACTGGCAATGCCTTGACGGACCAGCACCTCATCGTCGACCACGATCACGCTTACCTTATCGACCATCTTGTACCCCTTCTGGAGAAGAGGACAACAGCAGCAGCCCGTTCTGCCTGGCAGCGACTCCAACTTCTATGAACAAAAGCCCAAGCAGCGGAGGAACGCAACCGTTGTCTCGTTACGGACAACCGAAACAGACCAACAGTCACATATACGCCATGTTTGTCAGGTAGCTCAAGATTAGATTCTAACACGGTTCGCGTCACCACCCAAATGTGCATAACTGGAACCCAGAGTGGTAACATGTCGATTCACGGACCGTCAGCCGCCTGCTTGCACGACCTCGATCATCGTGCCGTCAGGGTCCTTGAAGAACATCCAATAGGCCCACTCGTAACCGCTGTCGTCCTTCTGTGGTGGGGCATTGACCGCGACACCGGATGCAACAAGTCGCTGGTACACATCCTGGATATTGTCGACTGCCAGCGCCATGTGCACGCAGCCCGCATCACTCATTCTTGGCGCTACGGCGTTTCCTTGCGGCGATAGAAATTGCAGCAATTCGATCTGGCAATCCCCACAGGTCATCGCCGTCGATAACAGATGGACGCCTTGCAGATCGAGCGGTTCGTCCTCTTCATCGAATGCCTCACCACTACCGGTTACCTCAAACCCCAGGATATCCCGGTAGAAAGCGACGGAGCGCGCCATATCAGAGACAGTGATGCCGACATGCATGAAATGCTTGAACACTGTGACACCTCCATATCATCTTCGTCTCATTCGATTTGTGACAGCGACTGGACCCGAGCAGGAATAGAAGATGGAACCATACCTCACGATACCATTGTACCACCTGTTCGCACTGGACTCAATCACCTACACGATGATTTCGGATTGATTTCAGGATGATCGGACGCATTTTGTCACGTGAACAAATACTCCGAAAGTTGATTCGCTCATCCTTTTCAGGTATCGTATAATAAGAAAGGGGAAAGTCCACGCACGGGAACAGCTGGCTGCACCACACGCGGGCGACGACGTAGAGGCGGGCCACCCCGATTTGGGCGGGCGCACGCAACTGAAATTCAGAACGAACCACACAAAGCCAGTTCCAACAATCCCGCTATGCCGCAATGCGTGAATACGAAACGGCTCCTCGAGCGAGACTGCCGGCGGATGGACTGCGGTTACCGGTCAGTTCTCGAGACGCACACCCTGGCTGTAAACCGGGCCACATTCGCCGATATCGGTAAGTCCGGCTGACAAGATCTGGTTGAAACCACCACCCAGTTTCATCCACGAACCACGGCGGCAGATGACCGCTGTCGGGTGCAAACTGGCCATCCACTCCAGTTTGACCGCCATACGCCCGAGTGGCGACGCAAGATAGACCTGCCGCGCGAGATCCAGACCCTCCAGGCCCACACAGTCCGGCGCAACCCATGCGGTGAACTGCGCCGGGTGATCCTCCGGTAGCATCTGCGAGTGCAGCTCATTACGTTCTACCAGCGTCAGCAGATAGAGCGGGTAGCCGGCGGGCAGCGGTCCTTCGTCGTGCAGCAGCGCAGGAAAACGGTACAGGCCATCCGCGTGCGCGAAGTGCAGTCCGGCAAAAGCGACGTGTGGCCGTCTGGCGCGGGCGAATCCGCACTCGCGCAGCGCCTCTAACGACACGTCGAGATACGGGCTGTCGAGCGCAGTTCGCAGTATGTCCTCGACACCCGGCACAACGATCGGCGGAGCCAGCCGCTTGCCCACCTCGCTCACGATCCAGTGATCGGTACGTGCACCTTCCGGCGGCTGGACGACCTGGGCCGCGTAATTGACGTAGTTGTGCATGTATGACCCGACGATGTCCTCACGTTCGAACATGAGCGCGCAAGGCAGAACCAGATCGGCGCGTTCAGCGGTGTCGTTCATGAAGGCGTCGACCACGATTTTGAAGTCGGTCTGGGCGAAGGCCCGCGCAATCGCGTGGCAATCGGGCGATTGGTTGACGATATTGGTACCGTTGACCCAGATCAGGCAGACAGGCGGATCGGCTGCGCCGAGAATGTCGTCGCCGATAGTCGGGATGTAGAACGTCCGCCGCTGTCCCTCGTTCGGCGCCCAGGCCCAGCTCATATTGAAGTTGCGCGCGGACGGGATGGTGAAATAGCTCCCACCCCCTTCTATTCCCATGTTCCCGGACAACAGGGCGAGGGCATTGATGAAACGTACGTTCTCCCCGCCGTACCAGTAGCGTTGTAGGCCGACACCGATGATCGTCGCCACTGGCCCCGCCGCCGTGTAGAAATCCGCAATCCGCTCAATAGTTGTCAGCGGGACCTCGCACGCGGCAACGAGCTCCTCCAGCGAACGAGCCATGACCACATCGCGGAAAGCAGGCCAGTTGTGCGTACGCGCCGTCACCGCTGCGTCGATCCGGCCCCGCTCGATAAGCGTGCGGATGACCGCCGCCGCAAGGAACCGGTCAGTGCCGGGCCGGACGCGGACCATCTCGTCGGAGAATATACCGTTTCCATCGCCACCGGGACTGATCGTCAGCACCTCAGCACCACGGTGACGTGCCTGGCGCACGAACAGCGCGGTATGGACCGTACTGCGCGAGAGGTCCCGTCCCCAGTTGACGATGCGCCGCGCATTGACCAGATCGGTGATGTCATTGCTATCGAGCGCGCCGCAGTCGAGCTCGACAGCGGTATTGCCGGCAGTATCACATACCGAACCCAACGCGCGTGTCGCGCCAAGCATGCCGAAGAACCAGTTTGGCGTGAGTGCGGTTAGCCCCTTGCTCCCCACCGAATAGAGGTGAAGAATCGACGCCGGCTCGGACCGGCACGCCTGGATTTTCTCCGCACACAGATCGAGCGCATCCTCCCAGGCGATGGTCTGGAAGCGATCACCGCGGCGGACGAGTGGTGTAGTGATGCGATTGGGGCTGTGCAGCACGCGCCCGAAGCGCCGCGTCTTGGCACAGATCACGCCGGCGGTGATGGGGTGATCGGGGTTGCCCTCCAACCGTACCGTACCGTCCGCAGCGACTTCGGCAACGACGGAACAGGCATCGAAACAATCTCGCGTGCACGCCGTGACAATCTTCATGGGTACTCCTCCGTGTGGATGCCGGACAATGTCATTCTATTGCATCTGCTTCATCTGCATTATACACTTCACCTGGTTCCAGAAGAGCTGGCTGGCAAACAGGTTCTTTGACATCGCTCTGCGCTGGAACGGACTCTCTGCTTCCCTCTTCAGGTATGAGGAGCGGGGCCTGGGCATAGGGTTCAGGGAATCGGAATCTGGATGCCTCCAGATAATCCTCCAATAGCTCGAAGGCGAGCCAATGCCTGTGCAATCGCTCGGCGACTTCTCCGGTGATGTTGCTTCCGGCAAACGGGTCGACGACCAGGTCGCCGGGTTCGGTCAGAAACTGAATGAAAAACTCCGGCAAGCCGTGCGGGAACCTCGCTGGATGAGGTTTGATTCCGACCTCGCGACAGCGGCGTAGATAAGTGCTGTTCGAATCCGTGTTAGCCAGCTCCAATAGATTCGGTGGGATAGCGCCTCGATTGTCGCGCGAAAAATTGTCCGAGATATCGTGCCCCGAAGGCCGCAACTTCGCTCTGTAACCGTTCTCGAGCAGTTTCCTCATTGAGTCACTGTAAGGTCTCAGCACTCGCCAATTGCTTGCTTTTGGATTTGGGGTCTTCGACAGCCACCACACGGGGTTCACAGCGTCTTTCACGCGTACCCGTCGTACCGTAACCCACTCCGCAGGCGAAGGGAGCTTGGAGGGGTTGTACCAATAGAATTCCTGCGCCAGATGGAAACCCAGCGTCTTGCAGAGTGCAATGACCAATTCGAAATGATACAGCGAGCGGGTTGGTTGCCCCTTGATCCAGGTTCCACCTATATCGATAACCAGACTGCCCTCTTCCTTGAGAACGCGTTTGAATTCGACAGCGAAATCGACAAACCAGGGCACATAGTCTTTGGCTTCAACATTGCCATACTCTTTCTTGCGTTTCAATGCAAACGGTGGAGATGTCACAATCAGGTCAACGGAATCGGGTTCCATCTGACGTAGATAAGACAGCGAGTCGCCCAGATAGGCCGATCCGTAACGAGTGGTATAGAATGGTTCTTGCTCGAAGAGATTCTCTAACATTCGGAAAGGACCTCGGATCATTGCGCGACGAAATAGTCCGTTCGCTCTTTTACCCTCATGGCCTGTTCAGCTTTGTGATTGAGGATATCGACGATTGCGGTTGGGTTTATGCTGATCCGTTGAAGTTCAGCACCGTTCAGCAAGATCACATTCAAATTGCTGGTCCGATGAATATGTTGAACGTAACCGTAGGCATCTTTTGTGAAATTCCCAGTGGTAATGATCAGCACAACATTGGAATAGATAAATGTAAGCGAAAGACCTACTTCCTTGGCGACGTCATCCAATCGAACAGATCCAGTATTCTTGGCTTGAATCTGCCACCGGCTGAATATGAGCCGTGCTCCTTCGACTATCGCATCGACCTCTGCACCGCCGGTATCGGCGCTCCTCAATCGCCAGCCCTTGAAGTCCAAATCGATCAGTCGGGCAAAGTAGATTGCGAGCAGTTCAAGCGCTTTGCCTTTGACATGTCTGTCGGGCGATTCAAGGTCGAGAAGTATCTGAGCTAGAGGTCGTTCGAAAAGAGACCGGGGCACCAGGGACGTCTGCTCTGCTACTGCTGAGAGGATCGGATCAGAGATCTCCCTGACGAATTTCTCAGTTCGCGTCACTTCGTATGGTTTTGCACCCCGTCCCTTAGTTGATTTCTTTAAATCGATGTATCCCAATTCCTTTAACGGGAGTAAGACCGACTTGGGCAGTTCCTTATGGTTGTAATCGAAGCCATAAAGCGTTGTGGCCAGATCAGCAATATCATTGGCAACAAATGGCCCCGATTCCAGAATGCGGGTGAGTGCGCGCAGAAAGGCACGTTGCGCGCCGTTCAATTGGGTCAGACTGTCGATCGAATCCAGAGTTACCCCCAACAGCTCCTCCACACGTTGCTGGTTGACTTCATAGGATCCGCTCTTGCCACCCATGCTTACGTCAAAGACTCCCGCTTTGGCCAACCACAAACGCATGCTGCTGAGGTGAACCGAGCCACGTGGAACATGCAGTCCGCGCTGTTCGAGCTGCCGGGCAAGCGTATGTAAAGTAATTGGCTCTCCAGAGATCTGCATCATCGTCAGTGTCTCGAGGAAGGCCAGACCGCGCAAGTTCAACAAAATGTGTTTGGCAAAATGACCGTACAACGCAACGTCATCTGATGCTGCCAGCAATTCATCTGCGAGCTGGGTTGGACGTGCAGCTTCTTCATCCAACAATTGATACGCACGCAAGGCTAAGACGGTATTGTCCGCCAATTTCCACTGCTGCGACGTAGCATGGGTGACAAAAAACTCCTGTCGAATTGCCTCGGTTATCTGTTGCCGATTGCCCGCCTTTTCGTGAATTATGTCCAGTAACTTCGGGAGATCTATCTGGCTGGGACTGAATTGAGCACCGAATGGAATCTCACTTCTTTTCATATTACGAATCCTTATCGCTGGCAGAGACAATCGATCTTAGATAAGTCTACCATGCCCACGGGTAATCGTCAATTCGGTACGGCCCGGCGGGATGCAGCTGCGCTGGAGAGCACGCCCACTGGAGCAGACTGGGCCAATCTCCGCACAGGCCATGCGGGGGTCGGGTGGTCCGTTCCCGTGGGTCTCCTCGCAAGCGGAACGTGTCCAAGATTGGCCCAGTCTTGACCGCCACGAAGATACGCCGGTGAATCTGGCAGATCACGTTACAAGCGCGACCTGCCCACTGCTCGCTGGCGTCAAAATTGCCGGACGCACCGCGGTCAACGCTGGCGTCTCAAGCGCAGAACCAGTAGCACCGCTCAGGGGCAGACTTCCAGCGTAACGTCGTCGAGGTACATCCAGGTGCGGTTGCCATCACCGTCGTTGACCACATTGAAGTAAACGGCAATGGTGCGACCGAGGTAGGGGGTGAGATCGAACGTGGCGTGGGACCACGCGCCATCGTCGCTGAGGACGTTCATCAGCACACGCTCGACGCCCAGGCTCTCGTTCAGGATGATCGCCTGCTGAGCGTCGCCAGACGTATCCGCTGAGTAGCGCTGTAGCCAAAAGCCAAGCGTTGCCGAGGACGCGGTCGCAGGCAGGGTGACCGCCTGGTAAGCGGACGAATAGGCGGACGCATCGCCGCTCGGCGGGACAATACCCAGGCGCAGTGATCTGGTTTCCGTAACGAACTGGTCCGTTACGTAGACCGGAGGAGTGCTACCGCTCAACGTCCAGCCGGAATCACTCTCGAAGCCACCGTTGGCGAGCGACTCGGTGCACACCGGCTCGGGATATTTCAAGATGAGTGGCAAGAACCCGCTCAGCGTATCGACGACGGCGAACGCGCGTACCTCCGACCAATCGCCAGCGCCGCAGCTGTTCGCCGCGCGGACGCGCCAGTAGTACGTGCCCAGCGTCAGCGGGCTGCCGGTCAACGTGCAGCTCGGTGTAAGCGTATCGCCCTGCACCAGCGGCAGGTCGAAACCGGGCACGGCTGCGACCTGCAGTGTGTAGGACACGGCTGTCCCGAGCGCGTCCCAGGTAAATGTGGGCAGCGTCTCGAGCGTCTCCGCATTGACCGCAGGCCAGCGCAGGACCGGCGCGGCGGGGACGGCCAGGCCAGTGATTGTACGGCTAACCGACCACACACCGGGGCCACACTCGTTCACGGCACGGACGCGCCAGCTGTGCGCACCGGCGGTGAGTCCGCCCGGCAGCGTCAATGACGTCGTCGTGGATGAGAACAGCTGCGTTCCCACCACAGGATCGATCCATTCCAGCTCATATCCGGCAGTAGCCGTGAGCACCGTATCCCAGGTGAAGGTCAGCGGCGTACCGGCACACGCGCTGTAACCATCCGCCGGGGATGTCAGCGGCGGCGCAGGCGGCGTTGGGCAGAGCGTGAATCGCCAGGTGGGGGACCAGCTGCTGCTCCCATCGCTGCTGTGCACGCGGGTGCGCCAGAAGTACTCACCCGCGCCGAGCGGAGCGTCCAGCGCGTACTGCGCTGACGGCAGGCCGTCCAGCGCGATCAACGGCGTAGCGAACGCTTCATCGCTCGCCAGCCGGAGGTCGTGGGCGGTACCCACTGCACCCCAGCTCAACAGCGGCATCGTACCGGTGATGACGGCGCCATCACCCGGAAAAGGCAGGCGGGGAGCAGCCGGTGCGGCCAATACGTGCATGAACTCGTACACAGCCGCTCCCCCCATGCTCCAGTCGAGGTCACAACCATAACGCGTGTGGGAGGCGACACGCGCATCACCCCGTCCATCGTTTTGGACGATGAAAGCGACGTGATTCCAACCATTCACCCCATCCCAGTCGTAGGCCATGACATCGCCCTGGTCGAGTTGAATCGCCGAGGTCTTTGCTGTACCCCGGCCCCCGCCGAGCACCCAATCGTGTTGGTTGCCGGCGCGGATGATGATGCCCCCGGTGACGTACCACGCCGTCCCCGACGTATTGTGCCCGACACCGATGCTGCCGTAATTGCTCAACCCACCGGCGTACAGGCAATGCGAAACGAAATGGGCGCAGTCACCGCCCACCTCTGCATACGAAATATTCACCGGACAATTTGGTGTCGCTTCAGTGCAGTGGCTCAGTGCATATCCGGCCGCACCGGCGCGGTTGTAGGCCACTTGCGCCTGAAGGTCCCCCGGCTCCGCCGAGACCGTTCCCGGCCGACCGTCCGGCGGAGCCTTGATTGGGGGTTGCAGATGGACTTCGCCCTGATAGGGCAGCCAGCCGAGAGCGAAGAGATCTCCATCGCCCACCAGCGGCGTCGCCAGTCCATCCCGCGTTAGCAGGCGCAGCGTACTGATGCCGGTGCGCCTGTCGCGAACCGAAAAATAGAGCACTTGCCCATCCGGTGACCACGATAATTGCGACGTAAGCACGTCACCGCCGTCCAGCACGAGCAGCGCATCCCCCGCATCCGCTGCAGCGGGATCGGCCAGACGGATCGCTGGCGTCGATTGCAGCGCGGCATCCGTTTCCGTCCGCACGTAGGCGATGGCGTCCCCGCTGGGTGACCAGACGGGCAGCATCGCGTTCCCATCCACGGCCGAACCGAACAGGGGTTCAGCCGCACTCGCACCGTCGCGCACGCGCATGATCTGCCAGCGGTCCGGCGGACCACTGGCGACATCCGTTGCAGTCGCCCACACAAACAGCAGGTCACCGCCAGTGGGTGACCAGGCGAAATTGTAAACGTAGTCGCGCATCACCTCGGCAGTACGTGGCAACGCGATCGGTGTCTCCGTGCCCGTGGTCAGATCGAGCGTCCATACCGCCGCGAGCAAATCGTCGGCACTGCGCCGGACGAATGCGATGCGCCGCCCGTCGGACGAGACGCACTGCGCCCCGTGAATGCCCAGCGAACCGTCGGTAACGAGCGCCTCGAGATCGGACTCGCGCGACAGGGAAAAGACCGCGCCGTCCTCCTCGCTCTGCTGCTCCAGCGTTCCCGATCCCGCCGTCGATGGCAGCACCTGGCGGCTGAGGTAGATACCGGGCTGCTCCGCGTCGAACAACAGCAGCCGGTTTTGTTGCGGTACCCATTGCGTCTGGTCGAGCAGTACGGGCAGAGGGCCATCGCGCAGCGCCATCTGCGCACCGACACGCAGATCCAGCCAGGCATGGGTCCCGACGACGACCGCCTGCCCATCCGGCGACCAGGTCAGCGTCCGCCCATAGCCGATCCGCTCGGGATTACGCGCGTCCGGTTCCATCAGATACACCGCGCCGCTGCCGTCCGTCAGGGCGAGCTTACCGCCCGCCGCGCACAGCTCCGCTAATGCCCCCTCCATCGCAGGTTCCGCCGCATCGGCACGAGCGATGAACAGGCACAACAGGGCAAGCAGTATCAGGATAAGCAGCGGAACAACCGCACGGGACTGCGTTTGCATGAAACTTTTGCACCTCTCATGCTCTATTATATACATAAACGTCCAGAAAGTCAATATTTGGTAAAAATAGCAAGACAGCACGCCGCCGGCTCGCGCGGTGACCACCCTGCACATAGGGGCGACCGGCCGGTCATCCCTATGGCCGATCCACGATGGCGCGTGTTCAACAAAAGACCAGTTCCATGCTATAATATGCGAGGTTGTTGAAAACCCAATCGACTTGCACCACAGCACATTGAAGGGAGTATGAAATGGCGGATCGGATTCTGGTGGTCTATGCGTCGTGGACGGGTTTCACCCAGGGTGTCGCCCAGGCCGTGGCGGATGTGTTGAAGGAAAACGGGACGGAAGTGGATGTCCGTAGGGTGAAGGACGCGGTCGATGTCGGAGCGTACCATGCCGTGGTCGTCGGCAGCGCAGTGCGCGCCGGGAAGGTGAACGGCAACGCGGTCGCATTCCTGACCAAGCACCGCGAGGCGCTGAGCAAAATGCCCGTCGCTTTCTTCATCGTGTGCATGACGATGAAAGAAGACACTGCAGAGCATCGTCGCGAGGTAGAGCAATACCTCGCCGCGGTGCAGGCACAGGTCCCCGAGGTCAAGTTCGTGGACGCCGGGTTGTTCGCTGGCGGCATGGATCCCGCGAAGCTGGCTTTGCCGATGAAACTGATGATGAAAGCGATGAAGACCGCAAACGGCGATTTCCGCGACTGGGATGCGATCCGCGCCTGGGCTGGCACCCTGCTGCCGAAACTGACCGGCAGATGACCGGGGCAGCGCCTTGGAGGGGGACGGGCATGGGGGCCGATTTACCGCCCTCTCCCCCATTCACGCCGTAGCGAACAGACATTTGAGATAGGCACCTTCGGGGAAACGCACGGGATGGTCGAGGGCATGGCCGGTCCGTGCGCTTTCGGCAAGCGGGCGTCCGGCCTGCACAGCAGCGCGGTGGACGGCGGCGAAGAAATCTATCGCGCTGACC
>ENA-OSEO01002798-OSEO01002798.1-sediment-metagenome-genome-assembly--contig:-NODE-2798-length-22963-cov-6.417286_pt1 | contig 22963 bp, 23 predicted proteins | sample MGYA00237883_ERZ534232 | MGnify/ENA metagenome assembly ERZ534232
AATTCCTTGCTGCCTTTCAATAAATGCTATCCCGCGCCCGGGGGCGGTCGCCGAACGATATAAACGCATTTTATTGCTTTTTGTCTGCGACTTCTCTTAAACGTGCGAAGAAGCCTGCCCGTGGGGGTCTCTGCCCAAGGGCTGCAAAAACCGAATACAGCTTATGGGGACGGCAGCAGGGCTTTGAAACTCAGTCTGTTCCAGCCCCAAGGACACCCTTTCATGGGAAGGAATTCCTTGCTGCCTTTCAATAAATGCTATCCCGCGCCCGGGGGCGGTCGCCGAACGATATAAACGCATTTTATTGCAGCCCTTGGGCAGAGACCCCCACGGGCAGGCAGAACGCTGTTTGGTTGCGGCCGTCAGGCCGCATTAGGGTGAGAAAAGAGCACGCATATCCTACGTGGTCTTCTTGCCCGGGGTCTCGGTGTCCACCTCCAGCTCCAGGGATTCCAGTTCCAGCTCAAAGAGGTCCGGTTCTGCTGCTTCCTCCTTGTCTGGAGATTCTTTCTGTGGTTCCGTAGCTGGGGGTTCCTCCTGAGAGAGGTCGTCCAGTTGGATGTCGGCCATTCGTTGTTCAATGGCCTCCTTTTCCCAGAAATCCCCTAAGTCGGACCCGGCATCTTCAGACAAGAGGGTTTCCGGCTCAAACACAATCTCGGCCGGGCCTTCTTCTGTGTGGGGCTTTGATTCTGTTTCCGCCTCAAAAAGGACAAGGTCGGGCTCCTCAAGAGAAAACCATTCCTGAGAGCCGGCGCTCTCCTCTTCCGGTTGCGCGGCCTCTGTTTTCAATTCCATGCCAGGCTCAGATCGTGCCTCTGAAGTCTCCGGTTCCAAGGGCATCGGCCCCTCCTCGTCGGAGAGGTCCTCCAGGGAAAGGGACAATTCCTCCTCAGGCGCCATGGTTTCAAGGCCTGGCAACAACGGCTCGGGTTCGAACTGGATCGAGGCATCAGGCCCTTCTTCCTCTTCTGAATAATCCTCCAGGGATATGGCCAATTCATCAGGGGCCTCCATTGCCTCCGTTTCAGGCTTTGTTTCAGGAGGTTTTTGGGGAGGTTCCGGGGCCAACCGGATGGTGTCCTGGCGTTCATCCGAGAGGTTTTCGAGGGAGATCAGCAGCTCCTGGGTCTCGGACCCATGGGCCCCCGCCATCTCAGGCTGTTCCATAAAGGAATCGGATCCTGATTCATCGGACCCGCCTGCGAGCATGCCCAACAGGAAGAGCTGGGTGGGCTTGTAGGAAGGAAACGTCATGAGCTCTCTCTCGCGCGAGAGGTCTTGGCCGCATTTTGGACACAGATCGTTGAAATCGAAGCTGATATAACTGCATTTCGGGCATTTCATAGGCGCCTCCTTCAGGTCGATTTATGTTTACAGCTTCTCACCGGCCCCGGCGCCGGCGTTCTTTGTCTGGCCCGACCGGGCCCGGCATTTTTCCAGCGCCTCTCGGGCGAGCCGGTCGCAGCGCTCATTTTCAGGATGCCCTGCGTGCCCGCGCACCCACTTCCATTCGATTTGATGGGGCTGGCTCAAGGCCAGGATCTGGAGCCACAGGTCCTTGTTCAGCACCGGCTTTTTTTGGGAAGTGACCCAGTTGCGCCTGATCCACGAGGGCAGCCACTCGGTCATTCCGCGCATCACATATTTTGAATCGGTGTAGAGGCGTATCCTGCAGGGGCGCTTGAGCTGCCGGAGGGCCTGGATCACGGCCATCATCTCCATTCGGTTGTTGGTTGTGTAGGGTTCGCATCCCGAGATCTCTTTGGCCGCATCCCCGTATTTTAGGAGGGCGCCGTATCCCCCCGGCCCCGGATTTCCGCTGCATGCACCATCGGTAAAAATTTCGACGATGTTCGGTTGGGTTGCCATATGGTCAGACCGCGCGGCAGACATGATGCTGACCCGGGGCTACACCCCTGTCCGCGGTCCCCACGCTTTGGTCTCGCGATGGACCTTGTAGACAAGAACATCCAGCATCACGGTAAAATCGATGTTTTCAACCAGGCAGCAGTCGGGGACGCTGATCCGCGTAGGCGAGAAGTTGAGGATGGCGTTTACATCCGCGTCCAGAAGAAAGTCTGCCACCATTTGAGCGGCCGAGGGCGGTGTAGCGATGACGCCGATCTCCAGCTCCAGTTCCTGGACCGCGTCTTTCAATTCGTCCACGCTTCTGACGATGAGCCCGGAAGGGAGGCGTTTTCCGATCTTGTCGGGCGCGTTGTCAAAGGCTGCCATGCACTTGAAGCCCCTTGCCGAGAAATTGTGGTGCTGAATCAGGGCAGATCCCAGTTTGCCCACGCCAACAATCGCCAGATTCCAGGTGCGGTTGATGGCCAGGATCGCCTTTATCCGGGCCTGAAGATCGATCACATCGTATCCCACGCCCCTGATGCCGAACTCCCCAAAGTACCCAAGGTCCTTTCTGACCTGGGCCGGGTTGACCTGGCACAGCCATGCCAGCTTCTCGGAGGACACCACCCGGTATCCATCGAATTCCAGGAGTTCGAGCTGTCTGTCGTAGATGGAGAGTCTGGTAATGGTGGCCTTGGGGATCTTCCCTGTCTTCGGCATGGCTCAAGCCCTTTGCGCAACCGGGGTATGGATGGGGCGCAGCTCCTCTCGCGTTTCAGGATGCGTGCGCCCATGGGTCGTCAGCGACCTCGGGACCAGATTATAGAATAAAGGCCTGTGCGATTCAAGCCCGTTTGCGTTTCTCTCCTGGGTTCAGCAACCCCTAAACCTTTGAACCCGTGAACGGTTGCAAATACAGTCTGTCTAAGCCCCAAGGAGGCCCTTTCACCTGCCCGCCATGCGAGCGAGGCGAGTCAGGCGGGAAAGAACACAGAGAAAAGGGCATGTTCCTGTTTCTTTACAAAAAAATCCTGTAAGCGTTCACAGGTTCCCGGTTCAACGTTCCCGGTTGAGGGCGCTGTTTGTCCGTTCGATGGCCTCTTTTGTAGTTTTCAGCGACGAGTGGGGCCAGTTGATGAATCAAAAATAGCCAAACAGCGCTGCAACTGAGCGAGGAAGAACCCTGAACCCCTGAACCTTTGAACCTTTGAACCCGTGAACGGTTACAAAATCCTTTGTGTGCTTTGTGCCTTTGTGTGAGATATTTTGGTTGCGGCCATCCGCCTTGGAATTATAATGACAATGCCGTTGCGATGCATTATAAATTAACCCATTGAAACCGTGTGGGAAATATTGGGCGTTTCGCATCCCGCGCGCCAGCGGGGGCAATGCGCCTGCCCGGGTTTTTCAGGAAAGTGGGGAGGTTCCATGGGGAAGAAAGGGCCTGACGCCTCGACAGGCAGGGGTCTTGCGGCAGACAAAGAGGAGCAAAAGCGCCTGGACTTGGGCACGGGGGGCGGGGACCAACACTGTCTCCTTTCATGCGACCGGGTTTCGAGCGAGCGCTATCAGGCCTTTATCGAAAATATCTCCGATGGGGTCTATGAGGTGGATATTCTTGGAAATTTCCTATATTCCAACAATTCCCTGTGCAAGGTGTTCGGGTATCCCAAGGAGGAAATCCAGTTTCAGAAATTTTCCAAATTCATGAGCGGGGCCTATTCGGACATTGCGGCCAGGACCTTCCGCAGGCTCTATCAGACCGGTCAGGCGGTCTCGGATCTGGTGTGGGAGTTTATCGACAAGAATGGGCAGCAGCGGATTGTCGAGCTTTCGGCCAGTCAGATCGTGGACGACGCGGGAAAGGTGGTCGGTTTTCGCGGCATTGCGCGCGACGTGACCAGCCGGTTCAAGATTCAGAAGGCCCTTCAGGAGTCTGAAAGGCGCTACAAGACCCTGCTGGACTTTGTCCCCCATCCGATCGCGGTGTTTTCTCTCGACGGCCGCGTGTCCTATCTGAACCCTGCCTTCACCCAGATCTTTGGCTGGACCCTTGAGGAACTCAAGGGGAAAAAGATCCCCTATGTCCCGCCGGGACTGGAGCAGGAAACATCTGAAAACATCAAGCGGCTTTTCCAGGAAAAGATCATCCTCAGACAGGAGACCCAGCGCCTCACTAAGGACGACCGCATCCTGGACGTGGTCTTCAGGGCGGCTGTTTTCTCAGAAAACGAGGATGGGCCGTCTGGAGAGCTAATCCTTCTCAGGGACATTACGCAGGAAAAGAGGATCAGGCGGAATAACGAGGCCCTTCTGGAGACCAGCCTGGCGCTCCACAGGCGCCCCCATCTGGATGATCTGCTGGACTTTATCGGCGCCAAGATCAAGATCCTTGTTGATAAGGATGTCTTTAAAGAGATCCTGCCAAGTCCGTTTGTGGCCGAAACCCTTGAGGCGATCCGGCCCCGCTTCGGCCATCGGGAGATCCATGTGGAATCCTGTCTCGAACCAACCCGGGCCATCCGGATTCCCGAAGATCCCCTCCGCAAAATGGTGGTGGGGCTTGTAAAGAACGCAGTGGAGAACACGCCGGACGAAGGAAGGATAGCGATCGAGTGCCGGGAAAGGGGCAACGGCGCAGAGCTTGTGGTCCAGGATTATGGGGTTGGGATCACCCTGGAGAATCAACGCCGCATCTTTGAGGGATTTTTTGTGACCCAGGAGACCATGGATTACTCCACCAAGCGGGAGTTCGACTTCAATGCCGGGGGCAAGGGGGCCGATCTGCTGCGCATGAAGATCTTTTCGGAGCGGTATCATTTCAGGATCGATATGAACTCGGTCAGATGTCGCTATATACCCAGGGACTCGGATCTCTGCCCGGGAAGGATATCCCTGTGCCGTTTCTGCACCCAGCCGGCCGACTGCCACGCATCGGGCGGGACCCTGTTTACCGTGTTTTTCCCTTTTGGGGCATCCCCTGCCGAATCGGCCGGGCCCATGGGACTGAACCGGCCGGAGGATGGGACCAGGGACGGCCGGGAATCGGGAAGCGCTGTTCAACCCGCGAAAAGAAAGGCGTGATCAATGGCCCGGAGGTCCACTCAGGGGCCCCGGACCCATGGAGGCGACAATGAATCAGGAGGTCCTTTCCGCAATCGAACGCCGCATCGGCAGGGAGGGCTATGCCCAGAAACTGGGATTGAACCTGGTGGCCCTTTCACCAGGCCGGGCCGTGGTTGAGATGGTTCCCAAAGAAGATGACGCCAATATTTTTGACATGGTGCATGGGGGGGCCATCTTTTCCCTTATGGATGAGGCGTTTCAGGCCTCATGCAACTCCCACGGCAGGGTCGCCGTGGCCCTTGACGTCAATGTGGTCTTCCATCATCCGGCCCGGCCCGGCCAAAGACTGCGGGCCGAGTCCAAAGAGGTGCACTGTTCCAATAAGACAGGCTCCTATGAGATCAGGGTGACCGATGAGCAGGATACGCTGATTGCCACCTGTCAGGCCCTTGCCTACAGGAAGAAAGAGAGACTGCCGTTTTTGGAAAAATAAAAGATTGGCTTTGGGCAAGCCATCCCTTTGGCCTGGATGTCCGGTGGCTGAGCGGAGAACAGGGAAGGGATCCGTCAGGACCCAGGGTGCGTTGATTGCCCCCAGAGCGGGCAGGAGTTTGACAATAACAGGATATTTGAATATATATCCTCTTTAAACGCGGGTGGCGGCTGCGGGTGTGTCATGAAGGCCGGGCTGATGATCTGGACCGGGAGATGAAACGGGCGAGGTGAAGCCATTGAATAGAGAGGTTTTGATACCCGCAACAGCCATTGAAAAGCGGGTCAAGGAACTTGCTGACCAGATCTCCAAGGATTATGAGGGTTCGGAGCCGGTCCTGGTGGGAATCCTGAAGGGCGCCGTCATCTTTATGGCCGACCTGGTCAGGGCCATCCGCATCCCGGTTCAGATGGATTTTATGCGGGCCGCCAGTTACGGCTCTGAGACCAGGTCCAGCGGCACGGTCCGGATCACCAAGGATGTGGAGCTCCCTGTCGAGGGAAGGCCGGTCATCATCATAGAGGACATAGTGGACAGCGGACTGACGCTGGCCTATGTCAAAGAGCTCTTGAAAGACCGCGGGGCCGCCTCCCTCAAGATCTGCGCCCTCATTGACAAGCCCGAACGGAGGGTGCGGGATGTGCCGGTGGATTATTGCGGCTTTAATGTGCCCGAGGGATTTCTGGTGGGATATGGTCTTGACTGCAACGAGGAATACCGCAATCTGCCCGAGATCTGCGTGCTCAAGGAGTAAAATGCGTCTGAGCCTTCTACCCAGGGAGGGCTTCGGCAACAGGGTTTGCGGGGGAGGGAACCATGCACATCCAATGTGAAAAGTGCCGCACCATATTCAAACTTGACGAAAGCCTCTTGAAGGAAGACGGGTCGAGGGTCAGGTGCTCGCTCTGCGGGCATGTGTTCATGGCATACCCGCCGGCCGGGACAGAAGCAAAGTTTGCAGACACCCTTGTTGTCACAGGCGATGAAAAGGGCGCCCATGCGTGGGCAGACACGGAAAAATCGGAACCGGCTGAGGCAGAAGACCTTTATGAGGACGGCCTGTTCGATGGGGTCCTGGATCTGGAGGAAGAGGGGGAGACAAGGCCGGGCATAGAAGATAGGGGCCAGGGCAGGGAGGCAGGAGGCAAGAGGGATGCCCAGGCGCCGGCCAGGGGGGTGCAGGCCGACACAGGGCCCAAGATCAGGGGTTCCCGGCCCAGGTGGCCTGCTGTTGTGCTGGTCTTCCTCCTGATCCTGGCGGCCGGGGCCGCGGCCCTTGTCTATTGGAAGCCGGCCCTGATGACGCCTTACCTTACCTTTTTCAAGGCGCCGGAAAAAAAAGAGCCAGCCGATCCAGGGGTCCGTCTCCTTCGGTTTGAATCGGTGGCCGGTTCCTTTGTTGTTTCTGAGAAGGGCGGGGAGTTGTTTGTGATTCGAGGGCAGGTCCAGAGTCAGTATCCGACCCCCAGGAGCCACATCCTGGTCAAGGGCAACATCCTGGACCGCAACGGAAAGGTGGCGACAAGCCGGGTCGCCTATGCCGGGAACACCTTTACGGACGAGGAGCTCAAGACCCTTCCCCTCGAGGAGATCCTCCAGGCCATGGAAAACCAGGACGGCATGGCAAGGCAGAACTTCAACGTCCCGTCAGGCGCACGCATTCCCTTTATGATCGTATTTCACAGCCTCCCCGAGAACCTGAGCGAGTTTACCGTGGAGGCGGTCAGTTCGTCTCCCGGGGCATAACAAATGGCCGTCCATTGCGAACCGAGGCCAAGAGGGATTGTTCTCACTCCTGCGTCCCGACTGATCGCTGATATCGCTTCTGGGCCCTTTCAAGGGCCTGTAGATCATCCACGCCCATGACCTCTTCCTCGTCTTCCGCCGCAATATGGCCGACGGACAGACGGTCCTCATGCATGGCCTCCACAAGGTCTGTGATGAAATACTCCCGGATGTCTTTCATGCGGCCGTGGACCTCCTTTTGCACCACATGGGGCCTTGAGGCAAGGATGGGGAGGTAGCGGATCAAAACCTCCCTTCTGACCGCATAGATCCCTGAATTGCAGATGGAAAGTTGTCTCTTGCGCTCTTCAGGGTAGGCGCTCCAGTATTTCCATTCGATGATCCGTATCACCTGATCGTCGGCCGTCTCCAGGACCCCGTATTGTTGTCGGGATTCGGGTGTGAAACCGAGGACCACGAGGGCATGGTCTTGAAGGCGTTGGATCATGGAAAGATAGGTCCCCGGCCTGACAAAGGGGACGTCTCCCATGGTGATGAGGATCGCATCAGCGGCCTGGCCCTTCACAAAATCTGCGGCCGCCAGCAGGGCCCCCCCGGTTCCGTTCAGTTCCGGCTGGTCCACGTAGACAAGGGAAAGACCCCTGGTTGCGGCCACGATATCCTCTTTTGCGTGGTGGACCACAATCGCCCTGGGACCTGGGGGGAGATGGGCCAGGATGTGAAAGAGGATGGGCATCTTCCCTTCATAAGGGCCTTTTTCCGGGATCAGGGGGAGGAGGGTCTTGTTGCCGGCATAGCCCTTCATGCGGCTCCCCCTGCCCGCGGCCAAAATCACAGAGACCGTATTCATTGCCTTGCCCCTTTATGCTTCATGCTGGCTGTCTTTTTTGAACCATAGCGTCTACCCTTCCACACGGCGCCCTTTCCCAGCCAGAAGCGGACGGCGGAGGCCCAGGTCATGGCAAGGTAGCCTGCGGCGATCACGGGGAGGAGTACGGCCCATGCCGGGGATTTTTTGTAAAACCAAAGCGTGGGCAGATAGCTCAAGATCATGGCGCCCAGGGCCCCGGCTGAAAGGAGTTTTGACAGGGTGGAGCACCCGAACAGCCCTGCCGGCGGAAACCAAAAGACCATGATCATTGCCCCGGTGCACCCCATCAGGCGCACGAGTGAATAGCGAAGCTGATGAAACGCGGTCCTTGCCACCATGTCCCAGATGTCCCTGAGGCCGTCATATGCCCTCACGCTCTCCACCGAGTGGGAAAGCCCGATCCAGGTCCTGCCGCCTGCCCGTTTCATCTGTCCGGCCAGGGCGCAATCGTCGATGAGTTCCCTTCGTACAGCCCTGAAGCCGCCCGAGGACAGGAGGGCCTCTTTTTTGACCAGGATGCAGCCCCCGGCCGCGGCCGCCACCCGGGAAGCAGGGGAATTGGAAAGGCGAAAGGGGTAGAGCATCTTGAAAAAATAGATGAATGCCGGCATGAACAGCTTTTCATAAAAATGCGCCATCCGCAAGGACGCCATCAGGGAGACCAGGTGGAGATCCTCTGTGCGCATCTTGCGGCCAAGGGCCTGGAGGATCCCCGGTTTGAGCGCGATGTCTGCATCCAGAAGCAGGACGACCGGGGTGTGGACATGGGACAGTCCCTGCTCAAGGGCCCAGAGCTTGCCGGTCCATCCCTCGGGAGGGGGGCGGCCTGTGATGATCCGGAGCCCTGGCAGGCCGGCATTTCTGGCCTTAAGACCGGTTTCGTCCGTAGAGCGATCGTCCACTATGACCACCTGGAGATCTTGGCCCTGGGCCTTGACCCCGGACAGGGTCTTCTGGATGACGGCCGCCTCGTTCCGGGCCGGGATCAGGACGGTTATGTCGCCCAGATCCTCCTTAATGCCGCCCTGTGGGGCGTCCAAGACCTCAGAGACGGCCCAGGGCCGCCAGGGCAGGAGAAGGATGACGGCCCACACACAGGCCCCTGCAATGGCCAGACAGGTCATGTCCATGCCTTGTGCCCCGGGCCTTCCGCCTCTTGCGCCATGTGAAGATAGATCTGCCCTTCCTCCTGTCTTCCTCGCTTGAGGCAGCCGGTTCCATAGATCCGGCACTTCCGGGAGAGTTCTTTCAGGGCCGCCTGGGTCTGCCCGGGGGTGAGGATTCCGGAGCGGACAAGCTTGAGGATGGCCTGTATCCGGTATCGGTCCATTCCCCTGTATCGCCGCGAGAGTTGGTCCGAATGGCCCCCCTCTTTTACAACGAGGGGGGCCTGAATGAGATGGACCGGGTGCTGGCAGGCGATCCTGAGCCAGAGATCGTAGTCCTCGCACACCGGCAGGTCTTCGTCAAAAGGCCCTGCCGCCTCCAGCAGGGAACGCCGGAGCATGACCGCTGACGGGCTCACCAGGCAGAGACGCAGGGAAGGCTCGAAGATGCCTCCTGAGGGCTTCAGATGCCTTCTTTTGGGGTTGGCGTATCGTCCGTTTCTTATCCAGATCTCCTGGGTCTGACAGATGAGGGCCTCGGGATGGCGCCTGAAAAAGGCCATCTGCGCCTCCAGTTTCCGGGGCAGCCAGTAGTCGTCTGAATCAAGAAATGCGATCCAGGGGGCATCTGATTCGGCTGCCCCCCGGTTCCTGGCCGCAGACACGCCCTGATTGCAGGCAAGGGCGATGTATCGAATCTTTGGACCGAACTGCTGCAAGGCCTCTCCTGTCCCGTCCTGGGATGCGTCGTCCACCACAATGATCTCATAATCCGTAAAGCTCTGGTAGAGGACCGATGCCACGGCCCGGGCCGTCTTCAAGGCCCTGTTATAGGTGGGGATAACAACGCTGACCGATGTCATTGCCCCATCTGCCAGAGCAGGGCCAGGAGCCCGGCGAGGAGGAAATTGCCCTCCACAAGGGCCTCGAGGGCGATTCCCGGAGAAAGCCACTGCCTTTCATAGGCCAGTAGCGACAGCCAAAGGGTGCACAGGGGGATGAGCATGAGATAACAGAGCGTGCCGGCCATGTCAAAGCCTGGGCCTAAGAGGAGCACGACCCCGGTGATCAGGAAAATGGCCTTGAGGAGAATAAGGGTCCGTCTCTCGCCCAAGGTGATGGGCAGGGTTTCGGTGCCTACCATCAGATCTCCCTGGACCTGCAAGAGACTGAAAAAGATGGCTCGGGCATAACTCCACGTAAAGATGACCACCCCTGTGATGAAGGCCGCGGATCCATCGATCGCATCCGCTCCCAAAAGCGGGAGCAGGCTGATCACAGCCATCCAGGCAAGGGCCTCGGACAGGCTTCTGGATCCGGGAATATCTTTGATCTTGGTGTAACGGGATTTTTTGCGGATCCGTTCGGGCACAATGGGGACGCTGTAGATGATGCCCAGGATGCTCAATCCGGTCAGGGCCAGGAAGGTGGTCATGCCCACCATGAAGGAGAGGGCCAGGGCCATGGCAAGGGCCCCAGTGCCCGCGGCGATGAGAAACAGCCGGTGCGTCTTGAGAAAGGCGGCCCTGTCAGGGTCATTGTAGGCGCTGGCCCCTTTGTCCAGAAAGCGATTGAAGACATGCATGGCAAAGATATAGAGAAATGCCAGGAGGGGAAAGGGCAGGGCCGGGCTCATTCCTCCCATGATGGGCGCGGCGAAGGCCAGGGAAAAGGCCCCTAACGCCACCAGAAGATTGCTCAACACCATGAACCGGAAGGCCTGTTTGAGAAGCCGGGTCAAGGGCGTTTCCCTCTGATCGTGGATCGCATCCAGGGCCTGCAGGACATTGCGGATCATCCAGTGGGGCGTGGATGCGCCTGCCGTGAGCCCCACCACGCCCATTTTGGAAAGTCGATCCTTATCCAGGTCCTGTTCTGTCTCCACATGAAACGTGGGCAGCGATTCCTCTTCGGATATCCTGGCAAGGCGCTGGGTATTGGCGCTGTGATATCCCCCCACCACCACCACGGCATCCACATGGCCCTTGAAGGTCCTCACCTCCTGCTGCCGCTCATGGGTGGCATCACAGATGGTGTCGAATACCTTCAGGTCTGGAAACCTTGTTTTCAGCGCCTTGACGATCTCGTTGAATTTTTCCTCGTTCTGAGTGGTCTGGGCCACTACAAAAGGGCTTTTTAAATCCGGCAGGGCAGCTGCCTGGGCCTCGTTCTGGATCACATGGGCCGGCGACTTGCTGTAACCCATGAGCCCTATGACCTCGGCGTGGTTCTGGTCTCCCACAATGATGGCCGCGTTTCCCTTGTTGGAATAATGCCGGATGATCTGCTGCACGCGGGTCACCTTGGGACACGTGGCATCGATCACGTCGAGGCCGGTCTTTTCCAGCAGCTCACGCTTCCGGGGCGGGATGCCGTGGGCCCGGATGATGATCCGGCCGGACGACAGGCCGGTTACATCGTCGGCGGCCTTGACCCCTTTGGATTCCAAAAGGTCCAGGACCTGCTGATTGTGGATCAATGGACCGAAGGTATAGAGGGGACCTTCCTTCTTGTTGGCCTCGGCCATGACGATTTCCATGGCGCGGCGAACCCCCATGCAGAACCCTGCTGTCTTTGCCAGGATCACCTTCATGGACCGACATGCTCCTGATTCGAAAGGGCAAACAGCGCATGGTCCGCATCTTTTTGGGGGCATGGCCCGGGCAGGGGCCGTTTCAGGCCGACGGATGTGTCTTTTAAACAGGAAAAATAGGCGTCTATGGCCGAGGTCATGGTGGGCAGGTCCTCAATTCCTGTGAAGGCGGCCCGAAAACGGCTGCTGAAGGGCAGGCCCTTGGTGTACCAGATGAGGAGCCCCCGCATGATCCTGGCGGCCCTTTGTTCTCCTGTCAGATCCATTAACAGCCTGAAATGGATTGACATGATCTCCTTGCGCTCCCATAGCTTGGGGAGGCTGGGTTCCCTCCCCTGTTCAAGATCCAGGATCTGTTGAAATATCCATGGATTGCCGATAGCGGCCCGTCCGATCATGACCCCGTCGCACCCGGTCTGCTCCCTCATGGCAAGGGCCTGGCAGGGGGACCGGACATCGCCGTTGCCGATGACCGGAATGTGGAGCCGGGACTTGACATGGGCGATGATGTCCCAGTCAGCGCGACCGGAGAAGCCCTGGGTCACCCATCTGGGGTGGAGGATGACCGCATCTGCGCCGCAATCCTCTGCGATCCGGGCGATCTGGCTCGCGGGAGGCCCGTTAGGGGACCATCCGGCCCTGATCTTGACCGTCAGGGGAACCGGACAGACCGCACGCACCGCGGTTATGATATGTTCAATGCGATCGGGAGAACGGAGAAGCGCCCCTCCGGCCCCTGTTTTGACCACCTTTCGCGCGGGGCAGCCCATATTGATGTCCACCAGGTCCGCGGCCGCATCCACCGCTATGCGGCCTGCATCGGCCATGATCCCGGGCTCCGACCCGAAGATCTGAACCGAAAGGGGGCGTTCCTCGGGATGGCTTCGGAGATACCGGAGGGTCTTTTGATCCCCCCGGGTCAGGCCCACGGCGCTGATCATTTCGGTGACCACCAGGCCTGCCCCCAGCCGCTTTGCAATGCGACGAAAGGGGAGGTTGGTGATCCCGGACATGGGGGCCGTCACCAGGCGATTGTTAAGCGCAAGCGTGCCGATCTGCAGCATATCCCTATACCTGAACCCGTGAACCTGTGAACCCCGAGAATGGTTGCGATTTTTTCCGCATCATCTCCTTAAGGCGCGCCTTCAAGCGCACGGTCCAGGGCCGCTGTGCGGCTGAAGCCGCACCTGCCCTGGATTTTTGACAACATCTCATTTTGGTTGTTGGGGCAAAGGCCGTCGGATGCGGGCCTGAAATGAAATGGGGCCGGACCCCGATCGGCCCGACCCCTATCTGTACAGCGGTTCAGCGCAGGTTGCGGTCTCCCTATGGAACCGGCGTCAGCTCTACCCTGCGGTTCAAGGCCCGGCCTTCTTTGGTGTCGTTGGGCGCGGTCGGCCGCGTGAACCCGTATCCTTTGATGGAAAGCCTGTCTTTGGCAATGCCCTTCTTGCAGAAATATTCCATCACTGCATTGGCCCTTTTCAGGGATAATTCCTGGTTGTATTCGGCAGTGCCGATGCTGTCCGTGTGTCCCTCTATCCTGACCTTGAGGTCCGGATTCATCTTGAATACCGTGGCAGCCTCATCCAGCAGGTAAAAGAACTGCGGTTTGATGTTGTATTTGTCAAAATCAAACAGCACATTTTCCAGGACCCAGCACCCGTCCTGGTTGACCTTGGCGCCCTTGGGGGTTCCAGGGCACTTGTCCAGGTTGTCCGGGACCCCGTCGCCGTCTGAATCCAGAATGACCACCTTCTTCACTGCCGGCTCGGGTGCAGGTTTGGGCGGGACCTTTTTGAGAAAGATCTTCTTGACAAAATCGGCCATTCCCTCGCTGGAGGCGATCTGGTCGCCTGTTGTGAAGCATCCGCATTGACCGATGCCGGCAACCTGCTCAAGCAGTTGCCTGCCTTCGGGATTGTCGCCGATCTGGACCGTGTAGATGCAGAGTCGGCTTCCATATGCCGCCTTCAGGTCTGCCGCAGATTTCTTGACTGCGTCGTAATTCATAAAATCCTTGTTGGCATCGGTGAAGACGATGACCGCGATATCGCCCTGGATTGCCTTGAAGTCCTGGGCCGTGGCGTCAAAGGCCTCGTTGAGCGGGCTGTCTCCTACGCTAAAGCCGATCTGGTTCAAGGCATCGTCCAAGGCCCCTTTTGAATAGGGGGCAGGACCCCAGAAAAGCTTGGTGAGCTGGTTGTCGAGGACCGCGGTTCTCCCGAAGATCCTGAGCGCCCCCGTAAGCTTGAGGTCCGGAATGGTGTGGTTCATGCGGGCCGCCAATCGTTTGGCGGTCTCCAGCTTCTCTTCGCCCTTGTACAGGTGGCCCATGGATCCGGATTTGTCCACAATCACCACAAAGTTATCCACTTTTGGGAGATATTCTCCGGACTGGAGCATCGGGCTCAGGTTTTGGGGGGTGAATGTGGGCACTGTCTTTGAGGCCGCACACGCGAACAGCAGCGAGGCCCCCGCCACAAACAGGAATAACTTAGACATGTTTCTCCTCATTACGCTCATCCTCCTCTCGAACTGATCGTTTGCTTTGTCAATATTCCAAAAAATTGCCGTAAACACCCTGCCAGGTTTGCCGTGGATCTTTAAAGGCGCGACAGCCTTTCAGTTATAAGCATAGGTGAAAAAAGGGAGATTGTCAACGAACATTGGCGGCGAGCATAATTGCGGCTGCCGCCGCGGGGCCGCCCATCAGCTTGACCCATGCCTCAGTAGGTCACCGATGGGAAAAGCTTGCGGTTGGTATGGGGCAGGAACAGGGCAGCGATATACTCCTCGGTAAACGGCTGATAGGTGGAAAGCTCGATATTGGTCATGGACCTGGCCACATTGATGCAGGTCTCCATGGCGGTTTCTGAAAGGAGGGCCATACGGGCGCCTGTCAGAGAGCTGTTCCCGATGAACTGTATCTTTTCTCTTGAGATGTCCGGCAGGAGCCCGATGGCGATGGATTTGGAGATATCCAGGTAACTGCCGAACCCGCCGGCCACATAGAAGGTCTCAATCATGTCAAACCCGAGGCCGATGTAGTCTGTCAGGGATTTGATGGCGGCGAAGACCGCACCTTTGGATTTGATGAGATTGTCGATGTCTGACTCGGTAATGACAACCGGGGCCCCCGATTCGGTTTCTTCCGGGTAGGCGATGATGTATTCAGGGATGTTGTCCTCGATCCTGAGCCGATCGTCTTTCCGGTCCCTGTGGAATTTTCCCAGGGGATCGATAATCCCGTTTTTGACAAGTTCGTAGATGCAATCGATCAGGCCTGAGCCGCAGATGCCCCTGGGCTTGGCATTCCCTATGCTCTGGTACGCGAGCCGGCCCTCCGAGATAACGACCTTTTCAATGGCCCCCTTGACGGCCCGCATGCCGCACCGTGTCCCGCCGCCCTCAAAGGCAGGACCTGCGGAGGCCGAACAGCAGACCAGCCAGTCCTGGTTGCCGATGGCGATCTCGCCGTTGGTGCCGATGTCGATCAGGCCCCTGACCTCTTCGTGTTCGGGGATGCCGCACGACATGACGCCGGCCACGATATCCCCGCCCACATAGGAGGCCACGCAGGGGATGGTCTGGAGGATGCCGCGCGGATTGATGTGGATTCCGATCTCTTCGGCCCGGATCTGGGGAAACTCATCGGCCGTGGGCACGTAGGGGTCCAGACGGATGGAACAGGGGGAAAGGCCCAGGAGAAAATGGCTCATGGTGGTGTTTCCCGCGGCCACCGCCGCGTTGATCTCCTCCAAAGGCACATTGTGATCTGTGCTCAGCTTCTTGATGAGCTCGTTGATGTTTCTGACCACCGCCTTTTGGACCGGCGCCAGCCCCCCCTTCCCACAGGCAAAGATGACCCGCGAGATGACATCCTCGCCATAGGTCGCCTGCTGATTGTGGCGCCCTTCGGAGCCCAGGACCTTCCCTGTATTCATATCCACGAGCTGGACCACGACTGTTGTGGTTCCCACGTCGATGGCCAGCCCGTAATTGGCGTGAGAGGTGTTCCCCGGGTCTATCTTCAGGATGCGGTAGCCGTCCCCCTTCTTGGCGAGGGTCACGGTCACCTTCCAGTCATTCTGCCGCAGTTTATCGGACAGATTCTGCAGACAGTCGAGAGGGACGTCAAAGGCGTGCCACCCGAACTGCTTCCGCAATTCCCTGGATATCCGTTCGATGTCGGGGACATTGTCTTCACCGGTAGGTGTTGGCAGCTCCAGGTAGACCTTTTTGACGACGGGCTTGAGCTCTGTCTTGGGGCTTTCGTCGGTAGGCCCGCCGATCATGATCTTGGAGTCTTCCATCCGTGATTCCGGCGGTATCACCACCTCCAGATTGTCGTGGACCGGCGTCTGGCAGGCAAGGACATACCCCTTCATGAGTTCATCAGGAGAAAAGAATTTTTTTGCGTGTTCTTCGGCCTGGGCCCGTCCCTTGGCAATCTGAACACGGCACTTGCCGCATACCCCTTCGCCTCCGCAGAGGTTGTTGATAAAAACATCGACGCTTTGAGCTGCCTCGGCAATCGTGACGCCGTCTTCTACCTCAGCGGTTACATCAGCAGGGAGAAAATGAACCGTATATGTCTTCATTGACGATCTCCAGAAAGATTATGCCGTTTGAACCTCTTGATCCGGATGCGACATTTGGGGCCTTTTCCTGGGGAAAGGGGTCTCCGGGGGCCGACAAATGGTCTATGCCTTGAGCATGCTGAGGATGTTTTGCAATTGCAGGTCGATATATTTATCCAGGGTCAGCCGCTTCTTGAAATGCCAATGCTTCAGAACCCACATATGGGCGGCAATGATGATGTTGTAGGACGCCAGGTCCACATCCACCTTCCTGAAAGCGCCCATATCCATCCCCTCCTGGATCATTTCAGCAAAGATCTTGCTGACCTCTACCTCCAGTTCCATAATCCGCGCCCTGGAGACCTTGTCCAGGGAATTGGATTTCTGATAGATAAGGAGGGCCTTTTCCCTCTGCTGGTCGACCACCTTGAAATAAAGTCTTCCTGCGATGGTCAGCTTTTCTACGGGATCATCGATCCCACGGATCATCCTCAAGAGGTTCTCGCGGAAGATGTTGAGCACGTCTTCCATGATCATGCGCATGATGGCGGACTTCTGCTTCACATAATGATAGGTGACCGGCAGGCTGACCCCTGCTGCCTCCGAGATTTCCTGAATGGAGGTGGCGTTGAAACCCTTCTTCACATACAGTGCGCTTGCCGCATCGATAATCTTTTTCCTTACCTTGTCGGCATTCGCTATCTGATCCAGGACAGTCAGTTGATTCTTGTGTGTGTCCATATGATTTCCCCTGTCATAAAGGGTTAACAGAAGGCCGCAGCCATGTTGTCCGGGAACGGACTATAGAAGAATTGTCGTGATATGTCAAGGCGAGGGCGCTGGATCTTTCCCTTGACAGGATGGGGGGGGCAGGTATAAAATTCACACGATGAACAATTTTTAACCAAAGGAAATCAATTGATAGGAGATTTTTCATGCCATCCTTTGAACCAGCACCCGGGAACCAGTCGGTCGTGTTTTTTCCATATCACTCCAGCATCCTTTGCAGCGACCGGCATATTCTGAACGGACATCGAAGCGCCCTGCTCTGGTTCACGGGCCTTTCCGGGAGCGGCAAATCCACCTTGGCCCACGCCCTGGAAGAGCGGCTGTACAAGATGGGGGTGCGCAGTTATGTCCTGGACGGCGACAATGTGCGGTGCGGCCTCAACAAGGATTTGGGTCTCTCCCCTGAGGATCGAAAGGAGAACATCCGAAGGATAGCAGAGGTATCCAAGCTGATGGTGGATGCAGGCATCCTCGTATTTGCCGCCTTTATCACCCCTTATCGGGAGAGCCGACAGTTTGTCCGGGATCTGATGTCCGAGGCGCCCTTCTACGAGTGCTATGTCAAATGCGGCCTTGAGACCTGCGAGGCGAGGGATCCCAAGGGCCTCTACAAGCGGGCAAGGGTTGGTGAAATCAGTAATATGACAGGAATTTCAGCCCCCTATGAACCTCCCCAGGAGCCTGACATCACCATTGAAACAGACCGATATGCGCTGGAGGAGTGCGTGGATCGACTCCTTCAGTTTTTCGTGGACAAAAAAATCATCATGGTGCGGTCCCATCCCAATGTTTCTTAGCCCGTTTCACGGACGCAGCCGGGTCTAAGAGACCCTTTGCCGCGCAAAACCAGGCGTTCGCATGGGTCCTCCGGTCGCCTATCCATCTTGAATGCATATCCAGCAACCATGGAGGTCAACCTATGGTCTCCATGTGCAGGCCTAAAACGCTGTAAGTTCAGTAGGATATAGTCTATGTTGTATTGAGATGGCGCCAATAAAGTTTTGGATCAGCCCCGCCCTGACAAAAAGCCCTTGACATCTCACCCTCGATGAAATACACGTTCCATTCATGAACGAAGTGCTGGAACAGGAAATCCGCTACAAGTTGCTCAAGATTCTGGCAACGGAGCCCCATCTCTCCCAGCGGGAACTGGCCCGGAGAATGGGCATCAGCCTGGGCAAGACCAACTATGTGTTGTCGGAGCTGGCGCAAAAAGGGATGATCAAGATCAAGCGGTTCAAGGATGCGCCCCAGAGGATCCCGTACTGCTACATGCTGACGCCCCGTGGTCTGGAACACAAGGCCCGGATTACGGCCCGGTTTCTGAAGCGCAAGCTGGGCGAATACGAGGCCATCAAGGCCCAGATCCAGGAGATCGCCTCCGACCTCCGGTCGGATCCCGGCGCCGACACGTTGGATCCCGAGGTGCTGACAGCCCTGGCCGACGTCCGATAGAATCAGCAATAAACCGAACCATATCAGACGCCTAAAGCCAGCTTTTGCATGTAATCCAAGGGGCGGAGCTGTCTCTGCTTCGCGCCACACCATGAGCGGCCGCTCAACAAAAAAACCGTGTCATCCGCGCAATCCGTGCCAAAAAAACAATTTGTCACGTTTGTCGACAACGTTGGTCTCACATCCCTTTAAAGACATCAATTGCCGACGTCCGACCGCATCCAACCATGCAAGCGTCAACCGCAGACCTGACCCCTTGACGATAAAGTCAGAAGGTAACAGCATCCCAAATCTGAATCCGCCAAAGCCAGGAGAAAACGTAAAAACTTAAGTGCGTCCCCTTAGATTACGCTTTTGAACCTTGGCAAGGCTGCATCCATTTTGGCCCCAATCATTTTGACCGATAATCGCCAACAATCCAACGAAACTTACTTTTTTACCAGCGCCCACATTACCACGGCTTTTGAGCCTGGCGCGCAAATGACGACCGTAATGGTTAAAGATCCGTCTTGGGCAGAAAGCCAACAAAAAGCCCTCTTCGCGCCCTTCGCGCCTTCGGGGTTCGAGATAATCTTTACCCCATGAAACCTCTTTTTGTTTCACTGGGGCTGTAAATCCTGTCAATCCTCTCTAAGACACATGAGTCAAAAGCAGACTTGTTGACCCCTTTTCACAGTCCGGTAATGCGTAACAGGCGGAGGGTAAGATGCTTATAGAATATATCGATAAAGCCATGAGCGAAGCTGTTTATGACAAGCTCGAAGACGGATCCTTTTCAGGAAAGATACCCAAATGCCCCGGAGTGATCGCCTTTGGTTCAACGCTTTATCAATGCGAACAGGAACTCAGATCCAGCCTCGAAGGTTGGCTTATTGTTAAAATCCGTTACGGTGACAGACTGCCTGTGATTGGCAGGATTAACCTGAACGCCAGGATGCCTGTTTTTCAGGGCGAGGCTGCTGTGGGCAATGCCTAAGTGGACCCCATGTAAGCGTAAAACCTTTATAAAGAAACTGAAGGAGATCGGGTTTACCCCTCCCGAGCCCGGAGGCAGTCATTTCTATATGCGGTACGGAACCTATACCTTCACAGTGCCGGGCAATCAGGAATATTCAGTACCGCAGGTCAAGACGCTACTCAAAGAAATTGAAGAGGGAATAGGGAGAAAAATCCCCTTAGATGAGTGGAACCGCTTGTGATGTGAACCAACTATCCAATTAGGGTGATAAATTGAAGGATTGTTCGTGATGAAATTCAGGCGCCTGAATTTCATCACAACAACAACGAACCCAATCCGCCTGCCCCGTTAAATCTGCTTTTTGTCCTATTTAACTGGGGTGTCATCCGCGCAATCCGTGCCAAAAAAACAATTTGTCACGTTTGTCGACAACGTTGGTCTCACATCCCTATCCAACGATGCAAGCGTCAACCGCAGATCTGACCCCTTGACGATAAAGTCAGAAGGTAACAGCATCCCCGTCAGGATCCCAAATCGGAATCCACGAAACGCAGGAGAAAACTTAAAAACTTAAGTGCGTCTCCCTAGATTACAGTTGTGCCATTCGCGGTAAGAACGGTATTGACAATTCCCAGGATTTGAGGGATTATTATTATTAAATAAAGTATCAAAAGCACGATCTTCCACCATTATACACATTTTGAGGCAAAAATGGAAACTATAAGAGTAGAATCCGAAACATTATCTTTGCCACCATCCATCGCTAAAAGCCTAAAGGGAAAAGAAGTTCGATTCCTCAAGGTTGACGAAGGTTATTTAATCAAACTTGTCAACGATCCTATCAGAAAGGCCAAAGGATGTCTGAAAAACAAGAAGTTTTCTACTCAAAGCTATTTTAAAATGAAACGCGAAGATATGGGGCTCGAAAAATGAATAAACTCTATGTCTTGGACGCGTGTGCTCTCATTGCTTTTCTTAACGATGAGGAGGGTGCTTCAACTGTAGAAGCATTGCTTTCAGAGGCATCTGTTGGGAATATCGAACTGGTAATGAATAGGCTTAATTTGCTTGAGATATATTATGGCGTATATCGCGATGATGGTGTGCAAGAAGCAAATAGCGTTATTGAAAGGATATTCAATCTACCATTGACTATTATTGATACGTTGACTGACAACGTATTCTATGAGGCGGGTAAACTGAAAGCTGAAAATAGGATATCCTTGGCTGACGCCATTGCTATTGGAGAAGCAAATGTGCGGAATGCAGAACTGGTAACGTGTGATCATCACGAATTTGACATTCTCGTAGAGGAAGAAAAAATGACAGCTTACTGGATACGGTAGCATGCGCAACTATCTCAAAGCGACCGGCATTGAAGTCGGCTTGCTCATCAATTTTGGTGAGAGAGTCCAGATCAAACGAAAAGTGTACAACAACGAACCCAATCCGCCTGCCCCGTTAAATCTGCTTTTTGTCCTATTTAACTGGGGTGTCACCCGCGCAATCCGTGCCAAAAAAACAATTTGTCACGTTTGTCAACAACGTTGGTCTCACATCCCTTTAAAGACATCAATTGCCGACGTCCGACCGCATCCAACGATGCAACCGTCAACCGCAGATGTGACCCCTTGACGATAAAGTCAGAAGGTGACAGTGTCCCCGTCAGGATCCCAAATCGGAATCCGCCAAAGGCAGGAGAAAACTTAAAAACTTAAGGGCGTCCCCCTAGATTAACAGGTTACAAAAGGTGTTCCTTTCCCTTCACACTATTTCGTTGCGGCCGTTAGGCTGCCTTGGGAGGCTACGATGATTATCGAATACTCTCAGAAGGCAATTGAAATGGCCGAATATAAGAAATTGGCTGATGGGTCATGGTTCGCTGAGATTCCAGGATTTCAAGGTGTCTGGGCAAACGCCGATAGGGTGGAAGAATGTCGCAACGAGTTATTAACCGTACTGGAAGAATGGCTCCTCTTGAAGGTGAGGGACGGAGATTTTATTCCTGATATTGCCGGATTTAAGGTCGAGATACGGGAAGTCGCTGTAGGATAAGAACCGATGCCCATTTCCCGTAGATAATTGGTCAGAAAGCTCAAGGGACTAGGGTTTAGAGGCCCTTACTCTGGTGGACGCCATCAATTCATGGCGATGGGAGCGCTTAAGGTTCGAATTCCAAATCCTCATAAATCACAGGATATAAGCGATTCCTTGCTGAACGAGATTCTGCGACAGGCAGAAATACCGAAATCCGAATTTGATCGGCATTGAGCTATCGACAAAGAATTTGTCCCTGTTTGTGGATGAATTTGGTGTGGAATAAGGTCATAAGGTCTCAACGTCCCCCATTACGTCCCCAGTTGACGATTACCCCCAATAATCTGTGGCGCCCTTCTCGGCAAACCGGAATTTTGAACCTTGGCAAGGCTGCAATCATTTTGGCCCCAATCATTTTGACCGAAAATCGCTAAGAATCCAACGAAACTTACTTTTTTACCAGCGTCTCGCTGCCCCTTTCCAGACCGCACAAGCAATTCACTTTTTTCGGGCAAATTTTTCCTTGACAGGACCATTATAGGATGTCCCCTAGATTACACGGAGTTCACTTGACAAAGGACGCCATCTATATCAATATATGTGATGAAGTGAAAACATGACCAATTATGCGGGATTGGAGACAAAAATGCATACCATTACCTATGATACGGCGGCGCGGGACCTGAAGAGCGTTATCCTAAAAGCGGTTAAGGACAAGGACGAGACTATCATTGCCACCAATGAAGGATCGGTGGTTATCCTGGATGAAAGCGAATGGTCCCATATAAAGGAAACACTTCGACTTCTCAGCGATAAAGAATCATTGGCCGCGTTGATCGCATCGCATTCTATCCGGGACCAAGGCGGAAGACCTGAAGGGATCGCTCCTGAGGATGCCTTTAAAGATCTAAAAGATGTATAAGATAACCATCGATAAAAAGGCCCAGGATGATTTAATCTGGTTCAGACGAAACGATAAGGCCAGTTACATAAAATGCTTTGATTTGGTCAGAGAGATGATGGAGAATCCAAGGACTGGGACAGGAAAGCCTGAACGGCTAAAGTATTTCGAAAAAGAGGTCTACAGCCGCCGTGTAAACCACAAAGATCGCATGATTTATACCATTTATGAAGCTCCAAAAGAGATAGACATCACTTCTTTTCGTGGACATTACGAATAAACAATATGAAAAAAGTCGGGTGTTGTTTGAATTCATTCCCCATTTTTCACGGGGTTCAACCTAAATTCCGAAAGTGACGACGCCCCCGATTACATGACTGATAAAAGAAACCGCCTGCACCGTTAAATCTGCTTTTTGTCCTATTTAACCAGGGTGAGCCAATTTAAGACGGCGACCTTCAAGGCAAGCGGAGGCGGCGAAAACCCGCAGGTTGGTGTGGGGTGATCGGAA
>ENA-OSEO01002799-OSEO01002799.1-sediment-metagenome-genome-assembly--contig:-NODE-2799-length-22953-cov-4.180145_pt1 | contig 22953 bp, 16 predicted proteins | sample MGYA00237883_ERZ534232 | MGnify/ENA metagenome assembly ERZ534232
GCGGTTGTATTCCCCGGTCAGGGCATAGACATACCCCCGTTTTATATATCCTTCGGGGTGCCGGTGATTTATCCTGAGCGCCCTGTTGAAATCACTGATAGCCTCGTCATATCGGTGTATCCGGACATAAGCAGATCCCCGGTTTATGTATGCCCTGTCATACTTGGGAGCAATATCGATTGCCCGGGTGAAATCCTCAATTGCATTATCATATTCGCCATTGGTATAGTAAATATATCCCCGGTTGTTATAGCCGGAGGCATTCTGGGGATCAATTCTTATTGCGAAATTGACATCCTCGATAGCCCTGATGGGGCGTTCAATGAGGTTATATGCAGTTGCCCGGTTCAGGTATGCATCATAGTAGTCGGGATTATACTGGACGGCTTTATTATACTCGGTAATTGCGTGTTTATACATCCCCTTTTCATGGTAACAGGATCCCCGGTTAAGATAAATATCGGCATCTGCCGGGTAAATCTCGATGGATTTATCAAAATCAGCAAGGGCAAGGTAATCAATTCCCCGGCCGCCTGATTTAAATACCGTAATTTCCGAAGGGTTTTCCCGGCCGGGTTTGATTCCTGAACAGATATCGCCGAGATCGGCATGGATTTGATCTTTTTTAATGCCGGCCAGCGTAAATTCACCGCATTCATCTACCGAATCCATCGTATCCACCACAACTTTTTTTCCGCGCAGAGTTGCTTCATCGAGCTCTCTTTGCTCGGGGTAGTGAGCGCCTATCGCTATTACATGCGTCCCTGCTCGGATCAAACCGCCATCAAAGACAGGTGTCTTGGAAGTTGTTGCAGTGATGACAATATCGCTTTTTCGAACAAGATCTTCCGGGTCTGAGCTGGGTTCAACCGCCACCCCCAGCAGGTGAGTCATTTGCCGGCAAAATTCGCGTCGCGCACTTTCAGTGCGCGAGTAAACCCGTATTTTTTTTATATCCCTGATTTTGCAGATGCCTTCCAGTTGTGTAACGGCCTGTTTCCCCGCACCGAAAATGCCGACGTCATGCGCGTCTTTACGGGAGAGATGCTTTGCGGCTACGGCGCTGACCGCACCGGTTTTGAGTTTGCTCAGGCGGTCGGACTCGATAACCGCCAGCAGGTTGCCGCTGTTGAAGCTATACAAAATGAAACATTTCTGCCAACGGCGCTGCTGACTGTATCCGCCGCTGTATACATAGGCCCCGAAGACGTCATCTATGGGCGTAGCGGCCGCAAGCAATTTAAGAGATTTCTTTTTTTTGTCTTCGTCGCCAAACCAAAGATTCTGCCGCTGTAAATTTACGGTCTTTTTTAAACCATAGCGGGCGTATGCATTTTCGACGACACGGATGTAGTGTTCCATGGAAGAAACACCGATTACATCATCGTTTGAAATAAACACGGCACCCTGACTTAGCGGAATCGGCATGTCAGTCTCCTTTCTTTGGGGGCGTTATTAATTTTTCAAGTAATCCCATATTCAGCAATAAAACAGCTTTTTGAGTTTCTTGTCAACCGATTTAAGCCTGTTTCAGGAGTCAGCCCTGCCGCTGGTCGCTGAAGCGGCCAGTTTGATCGAAAAACAGACTCCAACGTTGTGGCGACGGATATGAAGACTTCAAAAACGCAAAATCATGCAAAATAACATATGCAAAATAAAGAATTGACAAACCCTGTCATTGCATATAAAAGGACTACCTATCAAAAATTCAGTAGTCCACCCAAAACTTTTTTATTTTTAATCAGACAACCCTGAGATTAAAACGCTTTCATATAGTTTTTTATCATTCTGAAGCACAAAATGAAGTTCTACCGTTACATGCGGAATTCACCCTGGGATGAAACAACTTTAAAGTTCATATGAAGGGAGGCTGCGAGTGGCTAAAAAAATCCGAAAATCGACGGACGCAGGCGTTGCGCCCGCAAAACAGCGCTGGGCGTCCGATGTCATCGTTGACATGTTGCACAGATACGATCTGCCCTATGCGGCGCTGAATCCCGGTGCCAGTTACCGCGGTCTGCATGATTCAATCATTAATTACGGTCGCAATACCCCCTGCATGATGCTCTGCCAGCATGAAGAAACGGCCGTTCAAATCGCCCATGGCTATGCCAAGGCGAGCGGCAAACCGATGGTTGCGATATTACACAATCTGGTGGGGTTGTTGCACGCCAACATGGCGATTTATTATGCCTATATAGACCGGGTGCCCATATTTATTATCGGCGCCACCGGGCCGATGGATGAAACCAAAAGGCGCCCGCGGACCGACTGGATCCATACCGCCAATATTCAGGGTACGGCGATTCGAGACTACACCAAGTGGGACTATCAACCCGCCAGCATCGATGGCGTGCCGGAGGCATTTGCGCGCGCATACGGCGTCATGATGACCGAACCCCAGGGCCCCGTCTATATGTGCTATGATGCCTGGCTGCAGGAGGCGCCTCTTGATCATGAGGTTCCGGTTCCCCCCCCAACTGCCGCAAGCGTGCCGACCGCGATGGCGCCGGATCCAAAGGCAGTGGAGCAGGCTGCGGAAATGCTCATACAGGCCAAACGTCCCGTAATCCTTGCTGAATATGCCGGCCGGAATTCGGAAGGGTTCAGCAGCCTTGTCAAGTTGGCTGAAACAGTGGCCGCCCCCGTCTATGATTTGCACACTCGCTTGAACTTTCCCAGTTGTCATCCCTTAAACATGAGTTCGGAAGAAGGTGTTTTCAGCGATGCCGATTTGATTTTGTGTCTGGATGTTCGCGGCTGGGAAAGGCCCACCACCCGGCTGGTCAGTACGACACGGGAACTCGCCAGCATCGTGCCGTCCCAATGCCGGTGGATCGACATCGGATTTAACGATCTTGAGTTAAGCAGCTGGTCGATGGATTACCAGCGAAGGATGAATGCCGATCTGCGGATTATGGCGGATACGCGCCTTGCCATTCCGGCATTAACGAAAGCCTGCCGCAGAATCACAAGTCGAAATGCCGGATTGAAAGAGACACTGAAAAGACGTTTTGGAACGACCGCCAAACGACATGAGGCGTTGCGCCGGCAGTGGGCCGGTCAGGCTCAGGAAAGCAGGGATAACCGTCCGATTCCTTTAGCCGTGCTGGCGGCTGAAGTTTGGAAAGTCATAAAGAACGAGGACTGGGTGTTGACGGCCGGGTCCTTGCGGGGATGGGCGCATAAGCTGTGGGATTTTGACAAACCCTATCGACATCCCGGGCAGTCGCTGGGGACTGCGACCCAGATAGGAATTTCACTGGGGGTGGCCCTGGCGCACCGGGGCAGCGGGCGCCTGGTGGTCGATCTGCAGCCTGACGGCGATCTTATGTTTGATCTGGGCGCCTTGTGGGTGGCGGCCAAACACAAAATCCCGTTGCTGGTCGTCATGTTCAACAACCGGGCCTACTATAATGACTGGGAACACCAGATACGGATGGCACGCCAGAGAGGCACTCCCGTAGAGAGAGCCCATATCGGAATGGACCTGTTCGATCCCGAGCCGGACTTTGCGGCCGTGGCGCGGGCGCTCGGATGGTATGCCGAAGGTCCTGTGGACAAGGCCGAAAATGTCGGACCGGCGCTTGTGCGGGCAATTGAACAGGTCAAAAGCGGCCAGCCGGCTCTTATCGATACGATTACCCAAAAGCGCTAACGGATCAATGAAAGAGAGAGGATAAGATGTCTTTAAACGCAACACAAACATACTGGAAACCACCGGTTAAAGTTTCGCAGGAAAATTGCATCAAAGCATCCGTGGATCTCTTTGCCATGCCGGATATCCGGCTGAAAATAACAGAAGATGTTTTCCGGATCGAAGCGCTTGCGATGGAATGGGACATCGGGGTGATGGTGTATGAACCCGAGGACGGGTCCAGGATTCCGTTCGGCGCCGACGGAAAAAAGGTTGGCGCCTTTTTACTGCATGGCGGCCAGGATGACTGGCGGCAGATGGAGGGGATCGCGCGTTTGCTGGCGGGAAAACTCGGTTATAAGGTGGTCGCCGGAACTTTTCCGGGACGGTTGTACCTGCAGGATCCCAGCCGGAACTGGCCGGGAGATACCATTCATCCGGACGGGACCGTTCGGACGCCCATATGGAAAAAAGACGAACTGATAACCCCGGACCAGTATGAGGTTGTAACGGACCTGTCCATGCGCATGCGGTATGGCACCCGAACACTTGCCCGGGCAAAACCCGGATCCAACTTTTATTACCGCATGGCAGCCTGGCCGGCTGCCATGGAAGAAGGGATGAAGGCGGCCAACCGCCGGCATTTTCCCTTAGATGAATATTCAATCTACGTCCAGGGCCATTCTACCGGCGGGCCGATGGTCAGCATGCTCAGCCAGCGGATTCCAAACGTAGCCGGCGTGCTCGCAGCCGAAAATTCCCCTTTCGGATATGTTGCCGAGCAGCAGCAGGCCTGGAGCGGATCTCTGGGAAAAATTGCCGGGTATGAGCGGGTTTCGAAAAAGGCGGCGCCCAGAAGGGATCGTTTCTACGAACTCTATATTCGGACCTGGCGGGATACCGCGCGGTATGCAGGGCCCGAAGCTTTGGCCAAAGAGGGTCCCAAGGCCCTGATGCGGCTGCCCTGGTTAATGGAAGACGTCTTTGAAAAGTGGGACAAACAGAAGATGCGGCCCCGGTTCAAGGCCGAATACCTCATTACCCATAATATCGTCGATTCCTTAACCGAGGCCGCGCAGGTAACGGCCAAACGATTGAAGCTGAATTCCGAAGAAACCGAAGAACTGATTCGTCGCTACCTCGGGTACCCGCGCGAATTATCCGGCCCAGGTGTTAAGCCGGTTCCGCCCTTTCTATTCGGGATCTCAAAAAACAGCCGGGATCACAGCCCTGAAGTTTACAAGGAGGTCGTTGTTCCGATGTTCAAAGCCATGAAACCGGCTCCAAGGGTCGATGTGGTTCATTTCGAGGCGGGTGTCCACTGTATCTGGGAGCCCGAAGCGGATCTGCCGATGGGCATCGCCCCGGCCGTCATCCTGTCATGGGATGATGCCATCAAAAGAGGATATTTTGCTGTTTAGCAGATGATCGCCCACGGATGGCAAGTAAGTCGCTCCGTGTGGCTTGCTCAGGGCGGATGGATACAATCTGCAAGGCATAACCAGCACAAAAAAGGAGAGTATAGCAATGAGAATGGCAAAAAGTTTAGGGACGGTGTTTATGTTGTTGGCATTGATGATTCTTCCCCTTTCAGCTTTGGCTGAAGAAGATCGTGCCGCCATCATCGAAGGAGCGAAGAAAGAAGGAAAGCTGGTCTGGTATACACCCACGGATGTCGATGATTGTAATTCGCTGTTTGCCGGTTTTACGAAAAAATATCCGTTTATCAAGACTGAACTTTACCGGGCATCCGGGGTGAAAATACTCAGCAAGGTAATGACGGAAACACGCATGGGGAAATATTTTTTTGATGTGATCGGCAACGCGCCGGATCGAACCCCCATGTGGATCGAAAATGATCTGATCATGCCCTATGAGTCTCCCGAAAGAAAATTCTATGAAGACAAATTTAAGGACAAAGAAGGCTACTTTACTGGCATCTACATGAATACCCACGTCATTACCTACAATACCAAAATGGTCGCTCCCGCCGATGTTCCCCGCAGTTATGAAGATTTGCTCGATCCGAAATGGAAAGGCAAACTGGCGATCGATATCAAAGATCACCAGTGGTATGCCGGCCAGTTGGAAATCATGGGGCAGGAGAAAGGAAGGGAATTTTTTCGAAAACTCGTCAAACAGGATCTCAATATTCGCAGCGGCCACAGCCTGTTAAACGAGCTGCTGGTAGCGGGTGAATTTCCGGTAGTGGTAAATGCGTATGCACCGAATGCCGAGCAGCACAAGGCTGAGGGCGCGCCGATAGAATGGGTGCCGGTTGAACCGGTCATCTTCCACTCGGTGGCGGTCCATCTCGCCAAAAAGAGCGCCAACCCCAACTGCGGCAAACTGTTTATCGATTATGTCCTTTCACGCGAAGGCCAGGAGATTATCCGGGATAAAAAGAGAATCCCCTGCCGGTCGGATGTCGCGGCGGATCCTGCCCGGTTAAAAAATGGATTTGATGGCAAAGGTCTGAAGCTTCATCCCTACCCGTATAAATATATTGCAGAAAACTATTCGGCCGTAGAGAAGGAATATACAAACCTGATAAAAGGAAAATCAAAATGAGCCGCGCAATTGCAGCCGCCTGCCTGCCTCGCGATGGGGAAAACTGCGGGCTCAGCAGATAAATCCAAAATGTGATACGGCGCCGTGCGGAGGGTAATCTCGCGTGAGGCATATGACGGCGTAAATTGCGCGCTTTAAAACAGACCGGGTGGGGGGCGGCCGGTTTAACGCCCCCCCGATCCTGAATCTAATTGAGTCAACGAGTGGTTTATGTTTAAAGGAAAACTTAACACCCAGTTTATGGTACTGGCGACGTGCGCTGCCATTGTTTGTTATCTGTCCCTCATACCGGTTATCATGCTCCTGTATAACAGTGTCGTCGCTTCCGGTCCGAAAGGATCCTTTTTCACTTTTCGAAACTATATTGAAGCCTATTTTGATCCGGAGTTTTATCCGCTGTTTAAAAATTCGATCGTTTTTGGATTGGGCAGCTGTATCTTAACCTTTTCTATCGGAACCGCCCTTGCCTGGATTTTTGAGCGGACCAATACCCCTTTTAAAAAGATATTTGCAATCATGGCCTTGGTGCCGTTTATTATCCCGGGGATCCTCAGTACGGTTTCCTGGATTCTGCTGTTAAGTCCCAAGATCGGGATGATCAATCTTGTGTTAATGAAGCTGTTTAGTCTCCCGCGGGCGCCATTTGACGTTTATTCACTCTATGGCATGATCTGGGTGCAGGGGGTTCATAATTATCCGCTCGTTTTTTTAATGATGGCGGCGGCCTTTCGTTCAATGGATATGGCTTTGGAAGAGTCCGCCATCATGTCCGGTTCCGGAATCCTGTCGACTTTCTATCACATTACCCTGCCGCTGATGCGCCCTGCAATGGCTTCGGCCATGCTGATTGTTTTTATCAGAACGATAGAATCCTTTGCGGTTCCAGCGGTCCTCGGGCTGCCGGCCGGCATCGAAGTTTTTACTTCCAAAATCTGGGTGGCGCTGCAGGGCTATCCGCCCAATTACGGTCTGGTCGGTTCATTAGCCGTTACCCTTCTGGTCATTTCGGTTGTCGGAATCTTCTTTTACCGACACCTCACGGCAAAAGGAGAACGTTTTGCCACCGTAACCGGCAAGGGCTATCGTCCCCGTGTGATTGATCTGGGCAGGTTTAAATATGTGGTGAGCGCGCTATGTGTTTTATTTTTTGCATTTACCATCGGCCTGCCGGTCCTGACGGTGTTGTGGTGTTCGCTGGTTCCCTACTACGAAGTTCCCACCCTTGCAGCAATATCGAATATGACCTTAAAAAATTATAAATTTGTTTTTAACTTTCCCGGCACCCTGCTGGCATTTCGCAACAGCATTGTACTGATGCTGGCGACCGCAACGTTGACCATGCTTCTGACGTCTGTGATCGCCTGGATTACCGTAAAATCCAGAATTAAAGGAAAGGGCTTTTTAGATGTAATCACGTTCATTCCGATCGCCGTTCCCGGAATCGTGTTGGGCGTCAGCCTGATGTATGTGTATCTGACGTTGCCGATCCCGATCTATGGGACCATCTGGATTTTACTGGTGGCATATACCACCAAGTACATGCCATACGGGATCCGTGCCACGACCGCAAATATTATCCAGATCCACAGCGAACTGGAAGAAGCTTCCGCTTTAAGCGGCGGGTCCTGGCTGCAGACATTTCGCAAGATAACCCTGCCGCTGCTGGTTCCCGGCTTTTTAGCCGGATGGCTTTATATTGCCATGGTCTCCATTCGGGAACTCTCGACATCGATTCTCCTTTACAGCAGCAAAAGCGTGGTGCTTTCCATCGTCGTTTTTGATCTTCTGGAGGGGGGTGAATTCCCCGAAATCAGTGCGTTGGGGATGGTGATGATAGCTATCCTGGTGGCGCTGGCGTTAATCGCCAACAAAGTTGGGGCAAGAATCGGTATTAAAAGAGTCGCTTGATTCAATGAGGAGTAATTTATGATTGAGCTGTCTAATTTAAGCAAGAATTTTGATGGCGAGAAGGAAAAAGTTCAAGCCGTTCAAGATGTCAGCATAGAGGTTCCGGAAGGAGAATTATTTACGCTGCTCGGACCTTCGGGCTGCGGCAAATCGACCACGCTGCGGTGTGTGGCAGGCCTGGAGAAACCCGAGAAGGGTGAAATTCGGTTAGGCGGAGAGATCCTTTTTTCTTCGCGGGAAAATATATTTGTGCCGGCCCATAAACGCGATATCGGAATGGTGTTTCAATCCTATGCCATCTGGCCGCACATGAAAGTCTTTGACAATGTGGCCTATCCGCTACGGATCAAGCGGCTGCCCAGGGAGGAGATCCAGGTGAAGGTCAAAAAGGCGCTTGAAACAGTGGGACTGGAAGGTCTGGAGGATCGGCTGGCACCCCAGCTTTCCGGCGGCCAGCAGCAGCGGGTTTCTCTGGCGCGCGCCTTGGTAAAAGAACCCAAGGTGTTGCTGCTGGATGAGCCGTTGAGCAATCTGGATGCCAAACTGAGGGAGCAGATGCGTTTGGAGATCAAGGAGCTGCAGAGACGGTTAAACATCACGACCCTTTATGTGACCCATGACCAGGTGGAGGCGTTGGCCATCTCGGACAGTGTTGCGGTCATGAACCGGGGCAGGTTGCTGGATGTGGCCAGCCCGCAGGATGTCTATTTCCGGCCGAAGACACGTTTTGCCGCAGATTTTATCGGTCTTACGAACATATTAAAAGGCAAAGTGAAAAAGAGAGAGACGCTGATGGGAGAGGTCGAGACGGCTGTCGGTCCTCTGAAGTGTCCGCTGCCCGATCAAATCAGGAGCGGGGATACGGTTTTGATATTTTCCCGGCCCGAGGATGTGAAGGTGTCGAAACAGAAGCCGGCATCGGCTGAAAACATTCTGGAAGGTGAAATAAAGACGCTGGTTTTTCTGGGTGAGATGCTGGATTGCCAGATAGTCGTCGGCCCGGAGCTTCTCAGGGCGCGGCTTCACCCCAAGTCCGGGCTGATGGAGAAGGAACGGGTTTATCTGACAATGGATCCGGAGTCATTAATATCAATTGAGGCCGTCTAATATTCAGTTTAAAACTAACATATGAAAGGTGCCGTATGTCACAATCTTATCAGCCCCCGCTTATGGTTTCCCTGACGGAGTGTATCCAGGCCTCCAAAGAAATTTTTGCGATGCCGGATATCCCGCTGGCGCTGTCTGAAGATGTTTTCAGAATTAGAGCACTTGAGATGGACTGGGATATCGGGGTCCGGGTTTATCAGCCTGAAGATGAAAAGAAAATACCGGCCGGGGCCGACGGAAAGAAGATCGGGGCGTTTTTGCTGCACGGCGGTCAGGATGACTGGCGGCAGATGGAGGGACTTGCCCTTTTAATGGCCGGGAAACTTGGCTACAAAGTGGTTGCCGGGACGTATCCGGGCAGGCTATATCTCCAAGATCCGAGCCGGAACTGGCCCGGTGATACCATCAATCCGGACGGAACCGTCCGGACGCCCATATGGAAAAAAGACGAACTGATAACTTCGGATCAGTATGAAGTCATCAAAGACGAAAAGCAGCGGATGCGGTATGGGACAAGAACGATTGCCAGAGCAAAGCCTGGAACCAATTTTTATCACCGCCTGGCGGCGTGGCCGGTTGCTCTGGAAGAGGGAATGAAGACGGCCAATCGAAGGCATTTCCCCGAGGATGAATATTCAATCTATGTTCAGGGGCACTCAACCGGCGGGCCGATCGTGAGCATGCTCAGCCAGCGTGTTGCCAATATTGCCGGAGTTCTGGCGGCCGAAAATTCTCCGTTTGGCTATATCAACGAGGTTAAACATAACTGGAGCGGCGGCCTTGGAAAAATTGGAGAGCACAGCATGGCTGACAAGGGCAAGAAAGGCCGGACGGATCCCTTTAATGAGCTTTACATACGCTCATGGCGGGACATTGCCCGCTACCGGGGACCGGAGGCGCTGGGAAAAGAAGGCCCCCAGGCGCTGATGCGCCTGCCATGGCTGATGGAGGAAGTGCTGCACGAATGGGATGAAGAAAAAGTTCGGCCCAGATTCAAAGCCGAATATCTGATTACGCACAATATCGTCCATTCCTTGGAAAAGGCGGCGCGCGTGACTGCCGACCGACTGGGTTTGGATCTGAATGAAACCGAAGCCCTGGTATCCCGCTACATCGGATATACCCGCGAATTGTCGGGAGAAGGGGTTAAAACCGTTCCGCCATTTCTTTTCGGAATTTCCAAAAACAGCCGCGATCACAGTCCCGAGGTCTATAAAGAAGTCGTAATCCCCATGTTCAGGGACATGCGTCCGGCGCCCCGGGCCGATGTGGTTCAGTTTGATGCCGGGGTCCATTGCATCTGGATCCCTGAAACGGACCTGCCGATGGGCATTGCTCCGGCCGTGATAAAGTCGTGGGATGACGCCATAAAAGGGGGCTATTTCGCGGCACACTGAAGCGCTGAAATTCAGATCGAACGCGGCGGCCGTATTTACCGCATGACGGTTGTTTGCAACTCTACCCCGCTGCAGTGCTGCTTCAGATGAGGTAATCGCTACGTCGACATTATAGCCCGCGCCCATATGAAACAAGTTTTTCATTGTTGCCGGGTTTGAGTCCCAAATCTTCCGGCTTGCAGGGCGGAGGCTTCAAGGCGTTGCGAACCTGCCGGGCAAGCGCCTGACATCGAGTCAGACTGCGAATGGTTTTTCCCCACAACATGACCGATTCATTCCCATGTGTATTTCGGGCCCGGTTTTTATAATATTCGCCCTTTTGCCATTCGACGGCTGATTGGTTGAAAAGATCGTCCAGGGGCGCATATGCCACATCACCGTAATTCAGCTTTCTCAATTCCCGGTTTGCATAGTAGAGATCATATTGCGCGCGTTTTCTGGCCGCGTTGGCCATCGGCACCCAATTTGAATCGAGTTTGAGTTCATAAAAAGAATACGTCGGGGCGATGCGGTAATAGTGTGCGCCTGGCCCTCCCGGGGTTGCGTCCCTGCCGGGACATCCGTTTGATACAAAATACAGACCTTCGTTTCCATTATGCGGTTTTAAGATTCCGATCATCGAAGTTTTCAGGCTGCCGATGCGGTAATCCCATCCTTTTCCCTGCTGGGGGAAAAAAGCAGCGTCTGCTTCTTCCAGGGTCGGGTAATCCGGAGGAGCGCCCGTGAAGCGATACATCATTTTGGCAAAATCTATATCTATGTGACCCTGGTAGTTGCTCATTAAATGCCACAACTGGAGATTGCGCTGGACACTGCTGATGGTCTGAGCCGATCCCAGCCATCCGCCGTGAGGAACAAAAACGTTGCCGCCGGGTGGTGGATTCATGCCATCTTTTAATTCTTTCGAGAACAGATTATTAGTGGAATATATAAAGTCGGTCTCGCCGTTATCGCCGGGTTTTCGGATGCATCGGGGATTGTCTCTGTTCTCAATAACAAAGGCATTTCCGTTCACGTCGGCCCAGCCTCCCCCGATTCGGCCGTCGCCGCTGGGCAGCGACAGGACCAGTTCCTGGGCTTCAAGGGCCGTGTTGGCATATCGGAGGGCATGCAGGGTAATCATGGTGTTGGGGACCCCATATTCAAATTTCTGTTCCTCGGGTTTCTTGTAGCGTCGATAGTAGCCCGTGCAACCATGGTGATAATAGGCCACGCCCTTGTTATTCATGCCGGGGTGCCAGCAGCATCCGGTCGAAGTTGAAAAAATAAAATTATTACCCTTTTCCGGAAAGACGACGACAACACACTCAAAATTGTTGATCTCATTGAGGCCGAGGACGATCTGATGATCGCCGTTGCCGGCACAGACAAGCGACCCGTCTTTGGTTGTCCTGCCCCAGGCGGCAAACCCGCTGCAATCTTCTTCCGGCGGCAGGGGTTCATTTTCACTTTCAGGCGGAATCGGAAAAGAATCGACGGCCGATCGCTTTTTTTTCTCTTCATCCGATAAAGCGGCGATTTGTTGAAACATCTCGGCTTCATTTTTAAAGTGATCAAAAGCCCACTTGGCCAGCAATTCTTCATAATTCAGCGCTATACCGGCATCTTTTGCTCCGGCGACCATTCCCCTCAACATATCGATCATATAGGGAACATTTTTCCGGATATGCCACTGATAGGCTTTTAAGGCGCTGATTTCTTTGGAACTGAATTTCCGATGCAAACGTTCTTCTATCGGTTTACGGCCAAAGATTTGAACCGTCTGTTGATACCATTGGTAGCCGATGTCATAATCCGACCCGCCTACAATTATGGCGGGCCTCACATTCGGGGTTAACGGAACTTCTCCTGCATAGGGTATTTCGGCATCTACAGACTGACAGTAACTTTTCATCCGAGCGCTCCTTTTTTTATTTTATTGATAAGCTGCACTGGAACCGGTCACAAAACCGGTCTTGGTAACTGACTGACCTGTAATTTAAAAGGAATTGAACGACGGCGTTTTGCATGTCCCCTTGAGGGCTTCCTGAACCGAGCGAATCATAACAGATTTAGAACTCGTAGAGACAGGTGTTTGTTTCGTTAACATAAAGGCGAAAGTATTGTCAAATTATATTAAATGCGCAGGGATGCTCCGGCGTATCCCAAACCGCCGGTAGAACCGTAGCAGCGAGCGCAATCCCCGCAGCTTGTCGGGGCAAAGCGGAGATCCCGTTTTGCAGAACTGCGGGGAATCTTCAATCCGGCTATCCCGGTAAACCTTGACCATTCAAGCGCAAGGATCTTCCGGATGGCGGCCAGAGATTTTCATCCCTTCAATATTCATTGAAAAAAACTTGACAATTTCAGGCATAAAAATTAAACATTATCATCTGAATTTTCTCAATCATGTTCCAGCCATCGTTTAGATTTTTACAGACCCACGTGATGAAGGTAACAAGCTCTAACCTATTTTAAATCGTGTCTTGATTTCCAAATCAAGTCCGCGAAGAAACGGTCTCTATTCATTTATTGCCCAAAAGGGCGCTTTCCAACCAAAAAAAGGAGAACAGAGATGAAGATGAAAAAAAATCTTGGGGTGGCAATCATAATTTTTATGTTTGTGTCATTCGGGCTGACAGGAACCGTAACCTCCGCAGCTGCTCAAGAACTATCGGGAAAAACGAAGGAATTATACGAGGCTGCTAAAAAAGAAGGTGAATTGGTTTTGTCTGTCATTGCTGTCGGCGCGGACAAAGCTCTGGATGAATTCAGAAGACAATACCCTGGAATTAAAACTGTCCTTATACCATCTACGGCCGGACATACTGCATCTAAATTTCGTGTTGAAATGGATGCCGGTCGTAAACCTGAATTTGATGTGGCCGATGTGACCATGTCCACTGCGAACATGATCAAACCGGAAGAAGCGGCCAGGGTTGACTGGACTGAATATGGCGTGCGTCCTTCTAAAATACTCTCAGCCGGAACCAGTTATGACCATCGCTTTTTGTATTGGTATGACATGTCCTATGTTGTTTCTTATAATACCGACCTGTTGAAGCCGAGTGATTTGCCGAAGAGCTGGTATGAACTTTTGGATAAAAAGTGGTATGGTAAAATCGTCGTCGATCCAAGAGGCCATGGCATTCGGACCCGTTCTTATTTTACGGATCCAAATGAGTGCCTGGAGTATGCCAGAAGATTGACGGCTCTCAAACCCACCTTTGCCCAACGGGCGGGCAGCCAGAACACCAAAGCGGTCATTTCCGGGGAGGTGTCCATTGCATTTGATGACAGCCTGGACAATATTTTGCTAATGCAAAAAAAAGGCGCACCGATTGATTGGCTCAGGACCATCAAGCAGATATCGATCGAGCACAAATGGTATTGGACGCCCGCCATCGCCGCGCATCCCAATGCTGCCAGACTCTTTATGAGCTGGGCCGTCAGCGATCAAGGCGCCGCTTATTATGAGGGCGTTAGTAATCGCTCAGTGCTGACCCACGAGGGCGGCAGCAAGCTTGCCAAAATTTTAAAGGAGGAAGACATTAAAGTCTATTCCAGCGAAAATTTTGATCCGGTGGCCTTAAAAAACAACTCCCAAATCGGCATAGAAGCTGCCAAGATATTCGGGACTTATAAATAGATTTTTTTCCCAAGGTTTTGCCGTAATTTTTTATCATTTTGTATGATAGATCCTTTTAAATCATGAAGCGCCGAGAGAAAAAAGATGTTATCGATTGCAAGTAAAAGGTCTGCTATCAGCGGTCAGAATACCATCGTTTTCGCGGTTGCATCTATTCTTTTAATTTTAATCGTGATCCCTCTCTTAATTACCGCTGTTACCAGTGCCCGCAATGGTCCTTTGTTTATGCCCGGCACGTTCGATTTTAGCGGATTCAAGGTGTTTTTCGGGAAAAATACGATATCCCTCATCATTGATACGCTAAAATTCGGACTGCTGAGTGTCGTTTTTGCATTCGGCTTATCTTTACCGCTGACATGGCTGATTGAAAGAACCGATGTGCCGGGGCGTGAATACTTCCGGGTTATTATCATCAGCATGATGGCCTTTCCTCCAGCGATTGCGGCTGTTGCCTGGACACTGCTTTTGGATTCGCGTATCGGTGCAATTAATGTTTTTTTAAAAAACATATTCGGGCAGGGAATCTGGGCATTTAACATATATAGCTTATGGGGCATGGCTTTTGTTTCGGGGACGGTTGCCCTTCCATCCATATTCCTGATGGTGGGACCAACCTTTCGGCGAATGTCCAGGGAGTTGGAAGAAGCCGGCCAGGCTTCAGGGGCCAGTAACTGGCGAATCTTATCTACGATATCAATTCCCTTGACGCGTCCTGCCATACTGGTCGCCATGTTATATCTGTTTGTTGTTTTAATCGGAACTTTTGAAATTCCCGGAATCATCGGGTTAAGAAAAGGCATCATGGTTTTCAGCAGCCGGTTATTCTGGGCCGTGCATCCTCCAATCGGTTTTCCGGAGTACCATATTGCAAGCGCGTTAGCTGTAGGTTTCGTGTCAGTTGCGGCGATTCTGATGTATCTTTATGTCCGTGCCCACAGTAAAGTGGAAAAGTATGCCACTATCGTGGGAAGGGGATCCGGAATACGATTGATGCGTCTGGGCAAATGGAGATGGCCCGCTTTCAGCGTCTGCTCCGCCTATATGGTCGTTGTCCTGGTGCTGCCGCTCTTAATTCTGATATGGACAAGTTTTCAGGGATACTATACGCCGCCATCCATTCAGGCGGCAAAAAGGTTGTCCCTGGAAACATACCGGGAGGTTTTAACTTCTTCCATTTTACCCGGAATCGTTGTCAATACCCTTAAAATGATCGTCATCAGTGCAACCGTCACAACCGCACTGGCTTTTTTCGTGTCATGGGTAGCCATCCGGTCCCAAAGTTCTCTGAAAAGGTTTATCAACATCATCAGTTTTCTACCGGTGGGCATGCCGGCGATTGTTGTATCCATTGCAGCCATTTTAACCTATGTAGTCCTACCCCTGCCGATTTATGGAACCCTCTGGGTCATCATCATTGCCCAAACCACAAAGTTTTTAGCCTATTCGTCCAGCGTGGTCAAAGCTTCCATCATGCAACTTCATAAAGAGTTGGAAGAAGCTTCATATGCCAGCGGGGCTTCTCTTCTGTCAACTATGAAGCGCATCATTTTGCCCTTGATGTTGCCGGCAATTGCCAGCAGCTGGATTTGGGTGGCCGCTCACAGCTTTCGGGATCTGACCATAGCAACCACACTGATGTCGCGACAAAATGTTGTCCTTTCCTCATATGTATGGGTTCTTTGGCAGGAAGGGAGTATGCCTCAGGTTTCAGTGATCGGAATTTTCATGTATCTATTTCTCCTTGTTTTGACGATTTTCTGGCAGTATGTGAACATTAAGCTCAGTACAAAAGTGAAATTGGAGATTTGAGCATGCTGAAAGTAGTAAACTTATATAAGACTTTCAAAACAAGTGAAACTAAAGTAGAGGCCATTAAGAATCTGAATTTCGAAGTGGCAAAAAGCCAGTTTTTCACCTTGCTGGGTCCCAGCGGCTGCGGTAAGACCAGTACACTCAGGTGTGTAGCCGGCCTGGAAGATCCCGATTCCGGGCAGATTTTCATTGACGGAGACAAAACATTCGACGTGAAATTTAAAATGCCCACATCCAAGCGCCCGATCGGTATTGTTTTCCAGTCTTATGCCGTCTGGCCGCATATGGATGTCTTCGGCAATGTATCCTATCCCCTGATTTACGGAAGCGAAACCAAACTATCCAGGCAAAAAATAAAAGAAAGAGTGCAAGAGGCCCTGGGTCAGGTCCGCCTGGAAGGATTCGAAAAAAGACCAGCAACACAGCTCAGCGGGGGGCAGCAACAGAGAGTTGCTCTGGCGAGAGCATTGGTAAGACACCCCAAACTACTTCTTTTAGACGAACCCCTAAGCAACCTGGATGCAAAACTCAGGGAGCAGATGCGTTTAGAAATCAAGGATCTTTCAGAACGATTGGGCATTACCTGTCTATATGTCACTCATGACCAGGTTGAAGCTTTAAGCATGTCCGATGTGGTAGCAGTCATGATGGAAGGCCAGATTGTTCAAATTGGGCCTCCCCTGGAAATATATACCAAGCCGAAAACTGCAATGGTTGCGGGCTTCATCGGGGTAGTCAACTTTATTAAAGGAACGGTAGCCAATGTCGAATCAGATCGCAAACTGTGCGTCGATACGCCGATGGGCATTCTGAAAAGTTCAACAGAAATAAAAATGGTAAATAGAGGAGACAGTGTCATCGTCTCTATTCGTCCCGAAAATATCTCGCTTATAAACGCAAGCACCGATGCGGAAAATATTTTCCGGGGAAAAATAGACCGGATTTCCTTTGTGGGCGATTCCGTCGATTGCTGGGTCAACGTCGTTAATCAACAAATAAGATTAAAACTGCATCCACTTGCACCGGTTCGCCCGGATGAATCCGTATCCATAAAAATTCCTTACGAGCTTTGTACCGCCTTGCCGGCTTAACAAATGGAGATCTTCAACCGGAACAACAAAACAACGTATATTTATGATTCCTTATAGAATACCCCTTCGGGGTTGTATTTTTGCTGTCGCCCTATACTCTTTTTGATTTTGTGGGAACCAAATTTTTAAAGTAACCTGAAGCTTACCGGTCTCGCCTCAGTGGGACTGAAGGATTCTTCAATTTGGAAGGATGCAAGTTTGTCTTGACTTTACCTTCCTTTGCCTGTATCACTTTTCTAAATTTACATCAAGTCATCGAATTAATTAAGATAAAGACGGCCGGCACCTTTCCGACCGTTAATGAGGACTCCGAATTATGGCGGTCATTACGATATCACGCGGCTCATTTAGCCACGGAAAAGAAATTGCTGAAAACGTTGCCGAAAGACTGGGCTATGATTGCATCTCAAGAGAGATTCTCATAGAAGCGTCCAAAGAGTTCAATATACCCGAATTAAAACTATTTCATGCGATCCATGATTCGCCCAAATTCCTGGACAATATTTTTTTCAGAAAAGAGAAATATATCGCTTATATTCAGGCCGCCGTGCTGAAGTCCTTAAAGAAAGACAATGTGGTCTATCATGGTTTTGCCGGGCATTTTTTCGTGCAGGATGTCGCCCATGTTCTCAAGGTCAGAATCATTGCTTCCCTGGCGGAACGAGTCAAGGCGGTCATGCGGATAAATCAGGTATCCCGGGAAGATGCGGTCAAATACATTCACAAGGTAGATGAACAACGCCGGAAATGGAGCCAAAAACTCTATGGAATCGAAACGGCCGATCCCAGTCTTTACGACATGATTATCAACATCGGCCAGTTGACCCCTGAAGACGCAGTTGATATTATTTGTCACAAAGTCAGCCTGAAGCGTTTCCGGAAGACACCGGAATCCCAGCAGAAAATAGTGGATCTCAGCCTGGCGGCCGTGGCAAAAGCGGCTATCGTCGAAAAGTTTCCCTCAGTGCGGGTCACTTGCCAAAACGCCGTTGTCCTCGTAAGAATTGAAACCGCTCTTTCGATGGAGGAGAAGGCTGTTGCAGAGATCAAGGAAATCCTGAAAGGCATTGATGAAATAAAAGAGGTGAGGGTGAGCGTAGTTCCTTTTGAGATGTAAAATTGATTCGCTTATTTCTTTTGCCTAACGATGGGGTTATGAACCTTTTTTATTTTTAGAGATCTCGGCGGCGCCTTCCGGATCCCCTTCGGACATTCCGGCTGCGGCCATACTGTCTTCTAGTGTTTTTTGAAGTTTTTTGATGAAATTCCAGAAACCTCCCATCCGGTCCTTTTCAAAGTAGTCGGAAGCGATGGCTTCTGCGGCCTCCCGGACTTTTTCATCGCCGAACCCGGTCAGGAGCACCGTTTTAATGGCCGGTTGTATTTCCTTGAGTCGGGTAATGGTCTCCAGACCGTCCATGTCGGGCATCTTGAGATCCACGACCGCGGCATAGATTTCATGCCGGCGGGCGATTTCAAGGGCTTCTGTCCCGCTCGTGGCCAGCAGCGGCTCTAAGCCTTTCATCCTTATCCGGGTTGATATCGTATCCAGAAACTTCTTCTCGTCATCCACTAAAAGGATATTAAAATTCTTCTTGACCGGGAGTTTGATGAAATCCCAAAAGCTCCCCATATCATCCTTTTCAAAATAAGCGGCATCCAGGGCTTTGGCGGCCTCCCGGACTTTTTCATCGCCAAACCCGGTCAGGAGTACCGTTTTGATGGCCGGATGTATTTCCTTGAGCCGGTTAATGGTCTCAAGCCCGTCCATGTCGGGCATCTTAAGGTCCACCACCGCGGCATAGAGCGCGTGCCGGCGGGCGATTTCAAGAGCTTCCGCACCGCTTGCAGCCGTCAGCGGCTCAAAACCTTTCAGCCGTATTCTGTCTGAAAGGGTATCCAGAAATTTCTTCTCGTCGTCTACCAGCAGGATAATCGGTGTTTCTTCCGTCATGGTGAGTCCTTTGTTTAAAAAGTAAAGCCGATTGTTAATGACCACCGGTTCCCAGAATCCCCGAAGCGGCAATGGTCAATACAACGATCTCGGTCAAACAAATGAAAAAATATACCCAATCTTTTCTTTTTTTATATCCGACAACAAGGAATAAGTAGCAAATTATGGTTAACACCGCAATCAGGGTAAGTCCGATGAAGTTAAGGAAATCACCTTTGGTCAGAAGCGTCAGCCATCCCCAGCCGGGAGGGGTATGGGTGATTTTTAGATACTCGTCCACCCCTTTGTCCCAGTTTTGTATAATCAGTGCGATATCGACATGCGGAGAAATGATTCCGGCTACGTAAAGAAAATATGTAATCAGCATCAGCACAATGCCGGTCCAGGCGCCGATGAACAACAGATTGGCATAGGTGATCTGTTCAGACATCGGTTTCAGACTCTTCGAAACGTGTTCGTTCATGGATCAGCTCCTTTTTTTAGCCGAGTATTCCCAGCCCCAGTCCCTTGTCGATGGCTTTCAGGCCTGCGAACAGCAATACAAAAATAACCATAAGGCGAATAAACTTGGGTTTGGCAATGCTGAGCAGTCTCACCCCGACAAAGGAACCGAGCATTAAACCGATAATGGACGGGACCGCAATAAAGGGAATCACGCAGCCCTTGTTCATGTATATCCATGCTGCGGAAGTATCGGTAATGGAGAGCAGAAACTTGCTGGTGGCCACGGATATTTTCAAGGGGACGCCGAGGAGAAGATTCAGCACCGGAACATTTGCCCACCCCGCACCCAGGCCGAACATGCCGGCCAGAATTCCGATAAGAATAAACATGAACAGTCCCAGCAGGGTACGGTGTGTTTTCCAATGGATCTGTTCTTTGGTGGCTTCATCCAGGCAGGAACCGCTGATTCCGAGAGCCAGACCGATTGCGTCCTGACAGGTGACGACCGGTTTTTCGCTATTCTTTGACAGAAGAATGAGAATGGCGATTCCGACAATGGTTACACCCAGGCAGACCTGCACAATGTCCGGATTGATTTTTGATAAATAGAGGCCGAGCATGGCGCCGACAATCGAAAAAGTTGAAGCGATCAGCGCTACCGGAAGGGCAAGGCGAAGACTTGCAAGATTTCGACGCAACAGGCCGGGGCCGGCGGCAAGGGCCCCGGCTAGTGCCACCATGAGTCCGGCGCCGCGGACGAAATCGATATGGAAAGGGAAAAAACCGCTTACCAGGGGAACGTAAAGCACCCCTCCGCCGACTCCTGCAAGAACCGCAATAATGCCTAAGGCAAAACAAAACACGAATAATAAAATCGGCCAGAACCACCACGGCCAGTTGGAGCCGCCGCTCATAGCGGTGTCCTCGGCCGCTGCTGCGATCAGGGGAAGAAAAAATATAACCAAAAGAGCAATGGGATAAAGGAATTTTATTTTTGATTTCAGCAACATATGGGCTCCTGCAGCATCGGTGGTACGGTTCACTCTTAAATGGATATGCTGAAAAATTATTTACAAATTATGTTATTTGGTTTTTAATCAAAGCCGTATTCAATGTCAAATATTTTTTGATTCATTTGAGATTATATGAAAATTCTCGTTGTGGACGACGAAAAGAAGTTTGCCAAGGTGCTGGCGGAAAGATTGAAGTTAAGGGGGTTTGATGTCACCCCTGTCTTTGACGGCGCTTCGGCCCTGACGCAACTGCGGGGGGGGCGTTTTGACGGCATGGTATTAGACTTGCGCCTGCCGGACATGGATGGCATCCAGGTTCTTCGTCAGACCCGGGAGAGATTGCCGGACGTGAAGGTTGTGGTTCTGTCGGGTCATGCGACCCAACAGGATTTTAAGACATGCCGGGAACTTGGCGCAGCCGCCTGCTTTCATAAACCTGCAAAGATTTCGGAACTGACCCAGGCGCTTAGGGATTTCCGGGAAAAATGACGAATATTATTCACTATATCAATTCTATTGTTATCCATTTCAAACCAAAGTTCTGGAATGCCGGCACCTCCAAGACCCAGGGACAAATCCTGTTCAACTACCGCAAGTTCTGGTTTTCTTCCGTCACCCTGCGATCCCTGGTTTCTCTGGTACCGATAGCAATCCTTTTCATGTTTACCTACGTACTGGAAAATAAAGCCATCCGCAATGAAAACCATCTGCACACGATCCGCCTGACATCCAATACGAGGCGGACGCTGACTTATTTTTTTGAAGAGCGTCTGGATGCCCTGAAGTTTATTATTCAGGAAGAAAGATTCGAATCCCTCAATAACCCGCAAACATTACAGTATATCCTGCGAAATCTGCAAAGGGGATTCGGGGGAATCATCGATTTGGGACTTATCACCGATGCCGGTCTGCAGACGAATTATGTCGGCCCGTTTGATTTAAAAAATAAAGATTACAGCACTCAGAAATGGTTTATCAGTTGTGTCCAAAACGGGTCCTATCTCAGTGATGTGTTTCTGGGATATCGAAACATGCCGCATATGATCATCGCTTTAAAGCAGCCGATTCCCAACGGATCTTTCTATATTTTACGCGCGACATTGGATATTCAAAATTTCATCGAGATTCTTTCTACTCTGGAACTCAGCGAAAGAGGCGAAGCTTTTCTCTGTAATCGCGACGGTTTTCTCCAGACCCCTTCAAAATACTATGGGGAACTTCTCAAAAGGGTCGATTTGCCGATCCCGGCGTATTCCAGACATACGCAGGTCCTGGAGGCGGTGGACAGGTCCGGCAATCCGATTCTGATCGGGTATGCCTACATTGAAAATTCACCGTATATCCTGATGCTGGTCAAACGAAGTGAAGTCATCCTGAAGGGATGGTACCTGCTGCGAAAAGAAATCAACTGGGTTTTCGGCATCAGCGTGATCCTTACCCTCATTGTCGTTTTGGGCATATCCACCTTTATGGTGAATAAGATATATGATGCCGATCAGACCAGGCTCAAGGCACTGGAACGTCTTGAAGGCTCCAGCCGGCTTATTTCGATCGGTCGTCTGGCCGCGGGCGTGGCTCATGAAATAAACAATCCGCTGGCGGTTATCGGTGAAAACGCCGGTCTTATTGAGGATATTTTTAACCTGAAAAAAGAATATAGCGGCGATCAGCAAGTAAAGGAACTTATTGCCGCCGTGCTGGAGTCTGTGGAACGATGCGGTGGAATAACCAAGCAGCTTTTGGAGTTTGCCAGACACTTCGAGTTAAAGATTCTGCCCCTTCATCTGGAAAGGATCATCTCAGGCGTTTTATCCTTTCTCAGGAAGGAAGCCGTCTATCGTAATATTGCCATTCATACCGACATCCCCGACGATTTCCCGGTTATCAGTTCCGATCAGGGCAGCCTGCAGCAAATTTTTCTGAATCTGTTTAACAACGCTTTCCAGGCGATGGAAAAAGGGGGTCGGCTGGACATCCGGGCGACAACGCATATGGAAGGTCAGGTCCGTATAAGTGTCAGCGACGACGGTTGCGGGATTTCCGAGGAAGACCAGCAGAAGATTTTCGAGCCTTTTTTTACAACGAAGGGGATGAAAGGAGGAACGGGCCTGGGGCTTTCCATAACATACGGCCTTGTGCGAAAACTTAAGGGCGAGATTTCCGTGCAAAGCAGGGTCGGCAAGGGAACGACCTTTACCATTACCTTGCCGATAAAGCATGGAGGAGACATTAAAGATGAAACTCTTACTGGTTGATGACGAGGAAAAATTTGTTTCACGTCTGGCGGAAAGGCTGCAACTTAGGGGCTTTGAGGCCGACTGGGCAACCACTTACGAAGAAGCCCTCGCCAAAGTCCGTGCGGAAAAATATGACATTGCCGTACTGGACGTA
>ENA-OSEO01002801-OSEO01002801.1-sediment-metagenome-genome-assembly--contig:-NODE-2801-length-22922-cov-8.114117_pt1 | contig 22922 bp, 16 predicted proteins | sample MGYA00237883_ERZ534232 | MGnify/ENA metagenome assembly ERZ534232
TCCACGCTTTGCGTGCAGAGAGCACACCTCACGTTGAGCGTGGACCCCGGATCAAAGCCTGCCCCGGACTCGATCCGAGGTCCGGGGTGACACTTTTTCAACAGGCCGATAGCGGTCCTTCATCCGCGTCCATAGACGTCCACGAGCTCTCGCAGGCTGCGGGCCAGCGTTGGCGTCATGCTATCGGGTCGCATCCGCCAGCGCCAGTTGCCGCGTCTGCGGCCGGGGTGGTTCATGCGGGCCTCTGCGCCGAGGTTCAGCACGTCCTGCATGGGAACGATCGCCAGATGCGCCACGGAGGCCGTCGCCAGTCGAATCATCTCCCAAGCGATGTCTTGAGACGAGACCTCGCGCCCCAGATACGCAAAGAGTGCGTTCTTTTCATCCATTGTGGCGTTCGTCTCAAACCAGCCGCGCATCGTGTTGTTATCGTGGGTGCCCGTATACACCACCGCGTTTTCAGGGTAACGATATGGGCGGTGGGGATTGCCCACGGCATCGCCGCCGAACGCGAACTGAAGCACCCGCATACCGGGAAACTCGAAGCGGCGGATAATCTCGCGCACGTCCGGCGTGATGTGCCCCAGGTCTTCGGCCAGAATCGGGGCGAAGGGCATCTGCTTGAACAGCTCGCGGAAGAAGGCCGTGCTGGGCGCCTCGACCCATCGGCCCTCGATGGCGTTCGGGCGGCCCGCCGGCACCTCCCAGTAGGCGACCAGGCCGCGGAAATGGTCGATGCGAACGCAGTCGAACAACCGCAGATTATGGCGCAGCCGGGCCATCCACCAGGCAAAGCCGGTCGTCGCCAGGGAGTCCCAGTCGTACACGGGATTGCCCCACAGTTGGCCGGTGCGGCTGAAGTAATCCGGCGGAACGCCCGCGACGTGCGTCGGGCGCTTCCGATCATCCAGCTTGAAGACCGCGGGGTGCGCCCAAACGTCGGCGCTGTCGTGGTTGACGTAGATCGGAACGTCGCCGATGACGCCGACGCCGCGTCGGTCGCAATACGCCTTGAGCTCGGCGTACTGCCGGTAAAAAATGTACTGCACGAACCGCTCGTACTGAATCGGCTCCCGCAGCTCCTCGCGGGCGGCGGCGAGGGCATCGGGGTGCCTGTCCCGCAGCGGCGCGGGCCAGTCGCACCACGCCTGCCGGCCGTGCCGATGCTTCAGCGCCATGAACAGCGCAAAATCCTCCAGCCATCCCGCGTTGGCCGTCACGAACTGGTCGAACGCGACCGGCTCCGACTCCGCCGCAAAGCGGCTGAACGCCGTCCGCAGCAGGGCCTGTTTGCAGGCGTGGACTGCTCGGAAATCCACCGCCTCATCCGGAAAGACGGGCACATCGGCCAGGTCGGCGTCCCTGAGAAGCCCCTGGCGACACAACACATCGGGGCTGATCAGCAGGGGGTTGCCCGCCCAGGCCGAGAAGGAATCGTAGGGGGAATAGGCCGCCGCGGCGCTGCTGTAGGTTACCGGCAGGATTTGCCAGTAGCTCTGGTGTGCCTCTGCGAGGAAGTCCACGAACCGGCAGGCCTCCGGTCCCAGGTCACCGATCCCGTACCGGGACGGCAAAGAGGTGACATGAAGCAGTATTCCAGCGGCTCGGCGTCGCAGCATACTACCCTCCGAGGTCCATGCCTACGGGATGGCCAGCTCCAGACGCTGGGCCAGGTTCTCAAAATGCTCCACCCATTGTCGCGCCTCGGCGTCCTGGGATTCGGCGCGTTCCTTCATCCGGCCGTATTCCTGCTTGGCCAGGGCGAAGAACACGTTCTGCGCATCCTGGACCTCCAGATTCGGGGCCAGGTCCTTCAGGACCTCCAGGGTTTTCTCGATGTCCTCCAGGAGCTGCAGATCATGAGGGTCGGCGCTGAGCTCGTGCATGAGGCTTGCGATACGATGAGCACCCTCGAATCGCAGCCTCTCCACGTCCAGACTCACGCTCAGGCGCGCGGCCTCGTTGGCCAGGTCGCGCAGCGCGCCGACGTCGATCCGGTCTGCTTGAAGGTGACGGATCAGCTCCTGGTCGATCACAAACTCCGCCGGCGCGGCCAGCTCCTTGGGCAGATGCATGTTCATGTTTCGCAGCGTCTGCATCAGTGCGTAATTGTGCTCATAGATATGCCGAAAACTGCTCTCGATCTCTTGCCACGTGGTGGCCAGCAACCGAGCCAGAATCCTCCGCTGCTGGTCCCGGAACAGGTGCGGAAGCGAATACTGGCCGCTGAAGGCCTGGCCCATGTGCCGCATCACCTCGCTGGTTTCCCCGCGCCGGAACGCCTCCTCCAGGCGCGCGCGGAGCGCATCGAACGCGTCGTCCGGACCCCGCGGGCGGACGGAGGCGAAGATATTGGTCTCCCCCAGGTGCAACGCGGCGATCTCCACCATCTGCGTTTCCAGGGTGACCTGGGACACAATCGACACCCGGCTGGTGGTCAGCACCTGGATGCCGGCTTCCAGCCGATGGAATCCCTCCATCGTGGCCGAATAGGCGTAGATGTCCGTGTCCTCGTCCTCGTAGTCATCGAACAGGGAGCTGAGGGCGAAGTGCGCGGCGACGCGGTTCAGGTCGATCCGGGCTGGCTCCACGTGCGCCTCGTACACGTCTTTGCCGGTGGCCAGCCCCGGAGCACGACAGGGCGCCTGTTGGAGACGCTCCTTGAACTCGGGCTCCAGGTCGCGTCCGGTCAGCTCCGTGAACAACTGCATCGCCCGCGAGGCGTATTTCAGGACCTGAACCGCCTCGATGCCGGCGACGTCGTCGAAAAACCAGCCGCAACTGGTGTACATCAGCATGGCGTTGCGCTGCATCTCCAGCAGCTTCAGAAAGGTGGATCGCTCATCCGGACCGACTTCGCGCCCCGTCCATTTCTGGATGAATCGGTCGATCTGCTCGGGCCGACGATCGTCGATCACGTCGATGTAGTCGTCGCGCACCGCCCACGGATGACCGTGGAACGGACGCATCGTCTCTTCGTATCCGGTCGCCAGGATGTCGCGAAGCCAGTCCAGGCTGTTCCGCAGCGGCTCCCGCCACTCCTGCTGGCCGGACTTCGACACGTCGGCGGCGCATCCGCAGTTGCTCCGCCACCGCTCCACGCCGTGCGCACAGCTCCAGGAGCTGTTCTCCCAGATCTCCACCTCGTGCATCGGCTCGAACTTGTCCAGATACTCGGCGTAGATCGTGAGCCTGGCCAGGTCGTGGCTTTGGATGTGATGCAGGCAGTAGGCCAGGGCCATGTCCCCCAGGGCATGGTGGTGCCCGAACGATTCGCCGTCGGTGGCGATGTGCACGAGCCGCGCCGGCTCCTCGTCCTCCACGAAGGCGCCGGCCAGCCGGGACGCAAAGTTCTCCCCGCTGTGCAGCAGACCGCCATAGGCCACGTCGTGCGAGATCGGCCCATTGTAGAAGAACAGGACGATCTGCTTGCCGGAGGGCAGATGGCACAGGTAAGGCACGGAGGGATCCAGCGTCTGTTCGTTGACCTTCTTCCAGCGTTTGCCCTGGGGGCGCACCCGCTGGGCCTGTCGGGGCGCCAGGAGGGTGAACCGGATGCCGTGCTCGGCCAGCACCTCCAGCGTGGGGGTGTCCACGGCCGTCTCCGGCAGCCACAGGCCCTCCGGGTCCCGCCCGAAATGCCGCTGAAAATCGCGGATGGCCCACCGCACCTGCGTCCGCTTGTCCCGGTCGTTGGCCAGCGGCATGATCATGTGACTGTACACCTGGGCCAGCGCGCAGCCGTGGCCGGAAAACCGCTCCTGTCCGAGGCGGTCGGCCTGGATGACCTTCTCGTACACGTCTCGATCATGCGATTCAAGCCAGCGGAGCAGCGTCGGGCCGAAATTGAAACTGATGTTCGCGTAGTTGTTGACGATATCCACAATGCGCCGGTCCGGCCCCAGAATGCGGGACGCGGCGTTGCGGCGGTAGCATTCCTCGGTGATTCGGGCGTTCCAGTCATGATAGGGATACGCAGAGTCCTGGAATTCCACGTCTTCCAGCCAGGGATTCTCACGAGGTGGCTGGTAGAAGTGGCAATGAATGCAAACGTATTTCTCCGTCATGGACGTAGATGACCTCCGATGAACCACGGGTGACGGCCGTCGGGCGCGGGTTCATGCGTGACGGCCGCCTTGCCTTCCGTGAGATACGCTCCTGGTTACACTCTGCTCGCACAGATTGAGCCTACGACGTGAGCATACCCACGCCTGGGGCGCAATGCAAGGACCCGCTCGATTTCAGCGGTGTCACGCCAGGGAACAGAACCCGTCGGGCCCGGCGGTCCGTGGCGCCCGGCTCGTTGCCGCGGTCCGAGGCCCACGATCACCCCTCGACGATCAGCTCATTGCCGATCTTTCGGGCACGCTGGGGCTTGTCCAGATCGATGCCCAGCGCCAGGCCGATTTCGACGAGTACGTTCCATCCCGCGCACAGAGACACATAGGGGTTCATGTCCCCGACGTCCGGCACGCGGAGGGTCGTGAACGGGGTCTGGCGGGGGGCGATGGCCACGACGGTCAGCCCCACACCCTCCACAAGGACCTCCTGGAACTTGCCGATTTCCTCGTCGATGGGATCGACCACGAAGACGATATCGTCGGGGCTCATCACCTCCTCGATGCCGTGGACGGCGTAGGTGCCTTCAAGGAAGTCGGACTTCTTTCGCGTGATCTCGTTGGTCTTGAGCGTCAGCTCCTCGGCCACGCCGTCGTTGTAGCCGGCGAAGTAAATGGTGGAGGCCTTCGCCGCGGCCTCGATCACCGCCGGCGGCACGGGCATGGTCAACGCCTCTTCAACGGCGGCGGTCAATGTGGCAGAGGGGGCCTTGGGCTTTATCCCGGCCACGTGCCACAGGATGGATTCGTAGAACAAGGCCTGCTCCACCGCACTCTTGGTCGCCGCGACCGCCTCTTCCCAGCCGCAGCCGAGCACGAACGTCTCGCTGCAGACCTCCGCCAGCGGCGTTCCGTCGTTGGCCGTCAGGCCATAGCGGTCTGTGTTCCCCTCGCGGGCCAGTTTCTTCGCCAGCAGGATCACCTCCTTGGTGCGGCCGGAGTTCGAGGCGCAGAACACGACGAATCTCGAGAGATCGTACTGAGCACTCTGCCGCGATCCGTCCGTCGCGATGTGCAGGTCGAGGCCCCACGTCAGGGCCTTGCGTCTGGCGTTCTTGGCCGGGAAGATCCGGCTCGACCCCTCGCCGCTCAAGAACAGCCGGCCGGTCGAGCGGACCCGGTCGGCGACGCGTGCCGTGCGGGCGGCGTCGAACCCCTTGACGACGTCGATGGCGTCCATCATTTCTCTGACGAGTGCGTACTGCGAATACCTGCTGTCCGAGAGGTTCATGTGCTATCCCTTCCCAGGATCGTTGTCCGGTTGCCTTCACTCGACCCGTTGCGTCCGGGGCCTGGCCAGGTCGATCCGCTTCTTGAAATCCTCGGTTTCCTGTCGCACCTGTTTGACGAAACCGTCCTGTTCGATCGTGCCGATGGCCGCCCGCATCTCCGCGTCGTTTCGATAGGTGGCCTGCCGGAAGGGATTGTCGAAGTCCTTCCGTCGGCTGGCGAACACCTCATCGCGGATGAGCTCCTGGATGTCCGCGGCCTCCTGAAGCGCCTGCTCCCATCGCACGGGGTCGATGGTCTCCGTGCCCAGCAGGGCGCACAGCGTCGCCCAGGCGTGACGCTGCTTGGCCTGCGGGTATGCCTCCCAGAGCGCATCATACCGGCGGTGAATCTCGGCCCACGAGCTCAGCACGCCGGACCCGATGTCCGATCGCAACTGATCGACGTCGTCGCTGCGCACGAGCTGACCGCCCAGGTTCACCCAATGGCGCTCTCGCGGACCGGCCAGATGCCGGTGCATCGACGCCAGCGTGGCCTCCGGGTGCGCCTCCAGGTAGTCCAGCAGGTTCTTGACGGCGTAATAGTGCAGCATCTGGCCATAGGCGGCGTAACCCTCGGCGGCCTTGAGGATCACGACCTTTCTCCTGGATTTCTCCAGGTGCTCTCCCAGGACCTCCAGGGCGGCGACGGCCTGCGGCGAGTCGGTCAGAAGCCCGCGGCCGACCTCGGCCACCTCATCGTCGCTTTTGTCCGTCAGGTCGGCCCCTTCGTGCGACAGGGCCGCCTTGCCGACCCAGAGCTCCAACAGCCGCCGGGCCGTGAAGATCTCCTCGATTGTGTCCGGCGCCAGGGAGTCGAACTCGACGTTTTGGACTTTCGTCTTTCGACGGTCCCGGGCCTGGAACTTCCAGGTGTTCCGGGCCAGCGCGTACATGTTGTACAGCCACCAGAACGCCGGCAGGACCTCCAGCCGGTTCTGTGCGACGTTGTTGTTCAGCAGCGCAAAGGGCAAGGGGATATCGAGCTCCGCCGGATAGTCGCCCTTGACCAGCAACACGAAGGATGCGAAGCGGCAGGAGTGCTTGATCGTGCTGCACAGCCCGGGCCAGAAGCCCCGTCCGGCGAGGATCTCGTTGTCGTTGGCGCGGCTGTTGTGATTCGAGCCGATGGTGGCGCCGGCCGCGATGTTGCTCTGTCCGAGCACGCAACTGGCGACCAGAAACGAGTTGTTGTGGTGTTGCTCATGGGCGGGAAAGATCAGGTTGTTCAGAATCTCACAGCACGAGACGGTGGAGTTGTCGCCCAGGAAGGAATTGAGCAGACGGGCCCCGTACTTCAGACCGCAGTTGTTGCCCATGATGAAGCGCACGGCCTTGCAGCCGTAGAACACACGATTGTGCAGACCGACGATCCCGTTGACCAGCTCCACCCCTTCGCCGATCTGCGTCGGCTCGGCCTGGGAGGACTTGATCGTCAGGTTCTTCAGTTTGTTGGCGCCTTTGATGTAACAATGGGACCCGATCTTGACGTCCTTGATGATCCGACAGTTCTTGACGACGCATTGGTCCCCAACGGTTCCGTAGTAGCCCCGTCGGCTGTCGTAGGCCTGCTGGGTGATCTCCTTGAGCCGGGCCTGCAGCGCGGCGTCGTCGCGATACTTGGCCCACAGGTAGGCGTCGGCCGTGATCATCTCGTCGAAGGGCAAGACGCGACGGGAGCCCGTCTCGTTCACCAGGTCCAGCCAGACCCGCACCTCCTCGGGCTCGCCGTCCTTCAGAATGCCGTTGCCGAACTTCGAGTGGTTGGTCGTGTGCATCTCGTCGATGTTGGCCAGGACGCAGCGGTCCCCGATGATATAATGGGCCAGATAGCGCACGTGGTGAATCGCCACGTCGTCGCCCACGTCGCAGGCGATGATCTTGCTGTTGGTGATGCCCGTGGCCACCTGCAGGTCGTGGTGCTCCAGCACGGCGGCGCGAAGCCGGCCGATGCGGACCAGGCCAAAGAACTCGGTATTGCGGATGCGCCGGGGGTCAAAGTCGTCCGTGACCAGGACCTCGTCCCAGTCGTCGGCGCTGTTGCTGTTCTTCACCAGGAGCTCGACCTCGTAGGAGTGCAGGTGCCGCCACTGCTCCGGGGGCCGGTGGGCTTGGGCGTTCCGCAGGGCGTATTCATCCTGATCCGCGGGAAGATACTCCGGGGGCACGAAATGACGGCCGATGCTCGTCGGTGACAGGATTGAGACAGTGTCCATTAGGGCGCTCCCGCATCATCCAGCAACAGGACCGCATGGCGGCCAAACGGCCACGGCGGCCTCAGATTCCACGATATGTGGTGTGTGTATTCGGTCATATCGGCACATTGAGCCACGAAATTCGCCTTCGTTCGCCGGGGAACCAGGCTCCGCCAGGGACCGGACAGGCGGCGTCGGCCAAGTCCGGCCCCTTGCCGTATCGGTCGGCCGGCCATCCAACGCATATACCCCATCTCATATTCGGCCTTCTAGTGAAGCGGGATCGAGTCCGCCCGCAAGGGTGGGAGGCGGCTCGAACCGCGTTTTCAGCATTGGCAGGACGGCTTTCCAGGACTCAAAGGCCGGTCCCGGTACGGGCACGGGCCCCAAAGCCCGATTCAGGATGGGGCTGGGCAGCCCCGCGAAGGGCCAGGACACGTGGTTGGAAAGAACAACCGTGAACACGACAACGCCGCCGGCGTAGGCGGATGTGCACGAGAACTCGATGAAAGGACAGGCTATGAAGGCGACGGAGGTACTCAAGCACGAGCACCAAGTGATCCTGATGGTTCTCGAAGCGGCCCGGCGCGAGGCCTGGTCCATCGAGGCGACGGGCCGATTTGACGCCGAGCGGGTCGGCCAATTCGTGGAGTTCTTTCGGCACTTCGCCGACCGGTGCCATCACGCCAAGGAAGAGGGGCACCTCTTCGTCCGGATGTCGCAACGCGGCTTCCCGGTCGAGGGCGGGCCGATCGCGGTCATGCTGCACGAGCACGATGAGGGCCGCCGTCACGTCGCCGCGATCGCCGAGGCGCTGGCCGCGTCCAGCGAGCAGGCGGCGGCGACGATCCGGGACCACCTGGCGGCGTATGCGGAGTTGCTGGAGCAGCACATTCACAAGGAGGACAACGTCCTGTACGTGATGGCCGATCAGGTCCTGACCGAGCAGGACCAGCGGGAGCTGGCCGAGATATTCGAGCGGATCGAGGCCGAGGAGATGGGCGAGGGCGTCCACGAGCGGTACCATCAGCTCGCCCACGCGCTGGCCGAGGGCTGAGCACCGCGGGACCCCTGTAGGCCGGGGCCGATATGATGACCTGCCTGCTCGCCGCTCGGGCAGCCGGACGCGGGTCGGGAGGGAGCCGGCGATGAAGATACGAGTCAAGCGCATCTACGATGCCCCTTCGAGGGCGGACGGCTATCGTGTTTTGGTCGATCGCCTTTGGCCTCGCGGTATCCGCAAGGCCGATGCCGCCCTCGACGAGTGGGCCAAGGGGCTGGCCCCCAGTGACAGCCTTCGCAAGTGGTTCGGCCATGATCCCGACCGATGGGACGCGTTCGTGCGCCGCTACCTGGAGGAGCTTGAGGACCACAAGGACGACGTGGCCGCGATGGTGACTCGCAGCCCGAAAGAGACGATCACCTTACTGTATGCCGCCAAGGATGCCGAGCACAACAACGCCGTGGTGTTGAAACGCTTCATCGAGACGGCCCATGCGACATAGCCGTCCATCGAAGCCCCGCGGGCCAGAAACCCTGCCCCTTCACGTCATCCCGACCGGAGGCCCGAAGGCCCGCAGTGGAGGGATCCGTTCAAACAGCTTTCCGCAAGCCGGGTGGCATGCCCGCGCCCGCGTGGGCATGGCCTGAAGAGGGGGCGGTTGTCATCCCACGGGCATCCGCCTCCGGCGGACCGGCGGCGGATGGGCATGACCTGAAGATGCGGACCCGCCCGTCAGCCCATGGCCACACCGGCCGGGCCTATGTGGACGATGGGAACACGATCTATCGCAAGCCGCTTGACTGCCGCCCCAGCGAAGGGGATAATGAACATTGGACAGGATTTGCAGGATTCACACGATGATCGAATCGCCGCGATGAGCGACCAGAGAAACCGACGGATCGTGTCATGGGAGATGCCTTTCGCGTTGACAACAAGCCGAGATCAAGAAATGATTCCTGACACCTTAAATTTTGCCCGGGTGGGGGTTTGGGGTTATGATCGGCGGTTATGGGCAGGCCGAAACGTATCGCGAAGGGGGGGCAAATAAAGGTGTCAGGGGCAAATAAAGGTGTCAGGAATGAATGGCGGTGCCTTAGGGCCGTGGCGACACTCAAACCTGCGCTGCTGAGCTGGAAATGCGGCCTGGGAGCAGCAGAAGTTGCTAAAGGAACCGCCATTCGTGTCAGGAATCCTTTCTTGGCCTCCGTCGTCGTCGCGCCCCGGATTTTCTCTACCCGAATCCCCTTGGGATTGTAGGCGTACGTCGTCGTGCTCCCCCCGTTGGGCGTGAACTCATCCAGTCGGTTCTGCAGATCGTACCCATATGAATCATGCGGATCGCTCGTCGTACCCTGGTATTTCTTTGTCAAAGAGCCGTTGGCGTCATAATCATAGCTGAAGACGGGCGTATTGCCAGCGGAATCCGATGTCTCCTTGGTGAGCTGGTCGAGGGCGTTGTACCAGTAATAACGTGGGGCCGAGCCATCATCCTTCTTGGTCCGGTTGCCGACCAAGTCATACGTATAGTCATGCGCGAAGTCCGCCGAACCAACCCGATCATCGTAGGCTTCCTGTGTAAGCCGGTTCAGCGCATCATACATCCACGTGATCGTCGCCGTGGCCGTCGGGCCGGCGGCATATTCCGTCACCCCGCAGCGCTGCCCGTCGGCGTAGACATCGTAGGCGTACTTGACCACCTGGATGGCGGCGTTGTCCCTATGGGTTAACTGACGCAGGCGATTCAGTGCATCATAGGTGTACGTCGCGGTGTAGTCATTCGCATACGCGACGGCCTGCAACGATCCATTAGGCGTGTAGGCATACTGGGTCTGCTCCTCCACGTCCACACCGTTCCGCTTGTCCACAAGGACCGTAGCCAGTCGCCCCTGATCGTCATAGCCGTAATCGACCTTTGTCGTTGGCGTGCTTGCCGGGGCATATGTCGATATGCGACGTCCCGTCACATCGCTGTAAGCGTACCCCACCGTTCCCTGCGGTGTGGTCAGACTCGCTACGCGGCCTTCTTCATCGTACGCATACTGCCAGGTCTCGCCGTCCTTGACCTCCTTAACCTTGCGGCCCAGTTTATCGTATTCGTGGTCGATTCTACTATCTGGTGAAAGCCCCGACGGATCAGGCATGGATACGGTTGTATCCGGCCACGGATCGCTCGATTCAAAGTACAGCTCGCATCGCAACTGGCCGGGCAGGCCGGTTGTGAAATCGCCGGGCGCGTAATAGTAGAACAGCGTAACCTGGTCTTTGCAGTCCCTGCGTTTGACGATTCGGCCATAGGCATCGTACCAGGTGTGGTCATGGGGATGCGGGTCGGGCAGGTCGTCCTCGATATCGCTGTATGCCACATCCACCGCAGGATCGGTCAGGTCGGGCGTGCCGGTAAGTGTCGGTACGAACGGCATGTAGCGTTTGGTCTGGGCGCCGAGTTCGTTGTACTCAAACAGGGTAGCGCGGCCCTTCGGGTCCAGAATGGCAACCTGGCTACCCTGCTCATCGTAGTAGTACCGATAGATGGGATGCTCAAGAGCATCGCCATTGTCCGGATTCTTCATTTTCGGCAAGATGACCATCGTCAAGCGCGCGGGCAATACCAGACAGTCCTACGTTGCAGCGTGATCACGCCACGGATTCTCCCCTGTCAATCGTGAGTACTCCCCTTTTGCCAAAAAGTACTCATACTCCAGTATTCCAATCCTATCTCTGGAGAAGGCTTCCCGGAAATGGGCAGCTGCGGCCGACTGATTGAAGGTGACCATTCCAACCCAAAAATGTACTCGCGTGAGACGCCGAGATTCCATCGCACAAATATCCGCCTTCCAATCGCTCAGGAAAACCTCCGCCGGAACTTGCCTCAGGACAAAGCCAGCGATCGCCAATGAATCGATCCAGCCGGTGACGCTACGGTAGTCTCTCACTCGCCAATAACGCTTAAGTTCCCTTTCTGAGAAGTCCCTCAGTTTCTCATCGGCGAGTTGCCTACTAGCATACCAGAGAGCTAATGGCCCATTGATTGAGCCTGCCTTGTCAGCATATGGAGCATCCATAGACTGTCTCCAGGATTCGATGGCAGAAGCTACATCCCCCTGGAACCACTGCGTAATGCCTTTCATAATGAAATCACTTTCACACGTCCGCTGTTCGCGGCTAATTACATCAATATAGTTCCTCTGGGCTCGTTCCCAATCGCCAATATCCATGAGTATGAGGCTCAGATTCCGCAAAGTGGGCAGATCGCCTGTTTCTGCATATGCGTCCTCTAGCAACAGGACCACTTCGGAGCTTGGCTTGTTCAGCAATTCTGAAAGTTTCCATCGCATTGAACCGGGACTCCTAAGGCATTCTTATCTAATGGATGATCTTGCCTTTCTCTGGATCATAGGGTATCCGGAGCGTACCTGGCTGCAATTTCATGGCATTGCCCGTCAGGGGGCAATGAAAGGTGTCAGGAATCATTTCTTGATCTTGTTGTCAACGCGAAAGGCATCTCCCATGACACGATCCGTCGGTTTCCCTGGTCGCTCATCGCGGCGATTCGATCATCGTGTGAACCCTGCAAATCCTGTCCAATGTTCATTATCCTCTTTGCTGGAGCGGCAGTCAAGCGGCTTGCGATAGATCGTGTTCCCATCGTCCACATAGGCCCGACTGGTGCGGCCATGGGCTGACGGGCGGGCCCGCATCTTCAGGTCATGCCCACGCAAGCGTGGGCATGCCACCCGACTCCATGGCGACCAGGCATTCGCGCGTGGGGTGGGCTGTGCCCACGCGGTGTTCATGCCATACAGGCCCTCCCAAGCGTGGGCAGCCCCATCCTTGTCATTCCGAGCGACGCGGTGCGGAGCGGAGCACAGCACCGTGGAGCCGAGGAATCCGTTCTTCAGCGTCGCGCAGCGACACCGCTGATGCTGTTGCGGCGTGGCATTGGGCGGCTGGTGGGTTGCGGTATGGCGTCGAGCGCCTGGAGATCAATGTTCGCCCCCCATTGAGGCGAATGCTGCGGCATGGCGTCGGGTGCCTTGCGGAAGGGCTGTTCGAACGGATCCCTCCACTCCGGGCCTTTGGCCCTCCGGTCGGGATGACGGCGGTGGGCGACGGACGGCCCCCCCATCATCGTCATTCCGAGCGAAGCGGTGCGGAGCAGGGCGAAGCACCGCGGATCGAGGAACCCATTCTTCAGCGTCGCGAAGCGACACCGCTGATGCTGTTGCGGCCTCGCGCCAGGTGCCTTGTGGAAGGACTGTTCGAACGGGTCCCTCCACGCCGGGCCTTCGGCCCTCCGGTCGGGATGACGATGGTGGAGGTCTACAAGTTGTTGGGTGGCATGGCCACGCAAGGCGTGGCCATGGGACGACGAACGCCCCCCTGCATCGCCAGGACATGCTCATCCGCCGTCGGCGGACCAGAGGCGGATGGGCATGCCACCCGGCAACGAAGGCCAGGCCCTCCGGTCAGGATGACGGTCAAGGGGGGGGCCTGCAAAAACGTCGGGTGGGCCGTGCCGCGCGGGCCATGGGGTTTGCCACAGAGGGCACAGAGGCAACCCGGCCCACGTCGGCTCTGTGGTCTCTGTGATTCTCTGTGGCTTGCCCTGCCCTTGCGTGCTGTTCGTCCTGTCCGCAGTTGACGTCGGGTGGCAGCCACTGAACCCGAAGGGTGAAGTGGATGGCCCGTGCCGGCGACGCGCCCGCGCGTGGGGTGGACTGTGCCCACGCAGTGTTCATCACGTGCGTGCCACTCAGCTTTCGCGGGGCTAACAACGAAGGCCAGGCCCTGCGGCACCCGCTGGTCACGGGGGCGTGCACATCAACCATTGTCATTCCGAGCGACGCGGTGCGAAGCAGAGCGAAGCGCCGCGGATCGAGGAACCCGTTCTTCAGCGTCGCGAAGCGACACCGCTGATGCCGTTGCGGCCCCTCGTCCGGTGCCTTGCGGAAGGTTATCCTTTCAGGGGTGGTTGATTCGGCCGATTCGTTCGTCTATAGTAGGAGGTTCGGGTGGACGAATCGGATAAGTGCCGCAATGAAGCTGGTTTACCACGGGATTACGGTTCACGACAGCCCGGTCGAAGTCCGGGAGAAGCTCGCGCTGAGCGGCGACGAGCAGGATGGGTTGCTGCGCCGATTTCACGCCGCCGGGGCCGTCGCCGAGGCGATGGTGCTGCACACCTGCAACCGGACGGAGTTTTACCTGTACGCCCGCAAGGACTTCAACACCCGGCATTTCGTGGCCAACCTGCTCGAGCGGCTGCGGCCGGGCGCCGGAGCGGTCTGGCGCGACGGGCACAACACCCTCGTCGGCACCGACGCCGTGCGCCACCTGTTCGAGGTGGCCGCCGGCCTCGATTCGCAGATGATCGGCGAGAACCAGATCGTCAGCCAGCTCAAACACGCCTACACCATGAGCATTGAGCGGCGGATGAGCCGGTTCTTCTTCCATCGCCTGCTGCACAACGCGTTTCGCGTCGCCAAGGCGGTAAGAACCCAGACCGATATCAACTGCGGGGCCGTGTCGATCAGCCTGGCGGCGATCGCGTTGGCGCGGTCGCTGCTGGATGTGTCCGCGGCGCGGGTGCTGCTGGTCGGCGCCGGGCAGAATGCGGCCATCGCGGCCAAGTACCTGGTCAAGGCGCGGCCTCGCCGGTTTATCATCGCCAGCCGCACCCTGGACAGCGCGCAGGAGCTTGCCCGGCGATTCGAGGGGGCCGAGGCCGCTTTGCTCGATCAGGTGCCGCCTCTACTGACGGAGGCGGACCTGGTGCTTTGCTCGACGGCCTCGATCGAGCCGGTCATCACGCCGGCCAATGCCGCCGCCGCGCTGGATGCACGAAGCGGGCCGGTCACGATTCTGGACATCGCCGTGCCACGGGACGTCGATCCGGCACTGGCGGCGCATCCCAACGTGCGGTTGTTCAACATCGACGACCTTGAGGAGCAGATCGCCGACAACAAGGCCCGCCGACTCAGCGAGATTCCCAAGGCCCGGGCTATCGTGGAGGAACACACCCAGAAGTTTATGGCGTGGCTCGAATCGCTCGACACGGCCGAGGTCATCAGCACGTTGATGCGACGGTACACGGCCTACGCCCGGCGCGAGGCCCGCCGCTACGCCAAGGACTTCGCCCCCGACGACCAGGAGAAGCTCGAGCGGTTTGCCGAGTCGCTGGCGCGCAAGATACTGCACGGTCCGATCCGTTATCTGAAGAACGGGCCGGATGAACAGCCGTCCAGTCAACAGCTCCAGGCGGCCGACCTGGCGATGCGGATGCTGCTGGCCGAGGACCTGGCGGCGGGAGATGAGGCATGACCGCGCTACGCGTGGCGACGCGTGGCAGCCGCCTGGCGCTAGCCCAGACCCGGTGCGTGGTGGAGGCGTTGCGGCGGCACGAGCCGGACCTTGAGATCGAGACGGTTATCGTCAGCACCCACGGTGATCGCGACCGTACCACCGCGCTGGATCGTTTGAACGCCGTGGGGGTGTTCACCAAGCAGGTCGAGCAGGCCCTGCTGGATGGCCGGGCCGAGATCGCGGTTCACAGCTTCAAGGACCTGCCCAGCGAAGCCGCCAGGGGGTTGACGATCGCGGCCATCCCCGAACGCCTGTGGGCCCCGGATGTCCTGGTCGCACGGGAGCCGCTGGCCGGTCTGGAGGCTCTGGCGGCCGGCGCGACGGTGGGCACATCCAGCCCCCGACGCCGGGCTTTGTTGGCGGCCATGAGAGATGATCTGAACATCCTGCCCGTGCGGGGAAACGTGCCCACCCGCATCGCCAAGGTCGACCGGGGCGAATTGGATGCCGTCATACTCGCCCGTGCGGGATTGGAGCGGCTGGGTCTGGCCGAGCGGATTAGCGCCGTCCTGGACCCGATGGTTTTCGTGCCGGCCCCTGCGCAGGGGGCGCTGGCGGTACAATGTCGAACCGACGACGCCGCGACACGCAATCTTGCGCGGCGGATCGACCACGGCCCGACGCGAACGGTGGTTCTGGCCGAACGGCAGGTCCTGGCCGGCCTGCACCCGGGGTGTCATGCCCCGATCGGCGTCTATGCACGGTTCGAGGCGGACGATACAATGCGGCTGATCGGATTCCTGGCCGATCCGGACGCCCGCAGGCCGATCCGCCGGGAGGTGGCCGGTCCTGCGAAGGACGCCGAGGGGTTGGCCTCGCGGCTTGTCGAGGCGATTCTGACCGCCGGGGGCGCCGATATCCTCAAGACCCTGGAGAACGCATGACGCGGGGAAAGGTCTATCTCGTGGGCGCCGGTCCCGGAGATGAGCGGCTCGTGACGCTGCGGGCGATCGAGGTGCTCGGCCAGGCCGACTGTGTCATCTATGACGGCTTGGCGAATCCGGGCCTGCTGCGGCACGCCCGGCCCGAGGCCGAGCACATCTCGGTCCGCAAGCGGACCGGACCCCGGCCCGCCACGCAGGACTACGTGAACGCCCTGATCGTGGAAAGGGCCCGTCAAGGAAAGACGGTTGTGCGTCTCAAGGGTGGAGACCCAGGCCTGTTCGGCCGTGCCCAGGAGGAGGCCGCCGCGTGTATCGAGAACGGCATTGCCTTTGAGATCGTGCCGGGTATCACCGCGGCCCTGGCAGCCGCGGCCTGTGCCGGGATATTCCTGACCGACCGCCAGTGGGCCTCGCAGGTCGTGTTCGTGACCGGTCGCGAGGCCGAGAACAAAAGCGAGCCGCAGCTGGACTACGGCTTCCTCGCCCGGTTTGACGGCACGATCGTGCTGTACATGGCGATGGGCACGCTGGACCGCATTGCCGCCGCCCTGGTCGAGAATGGCAAGGCCCCCGACACGCCGGTCGTCGTGATTCAACACGCCACGACGCCGCACCAGCGGTTGCTGCGCTCGCAACTCGACAACGTAGCCCAGGCCTGCCGCGATCAGGGGTTGGCCGCCCCGTCCATCGTCATCATCGGGCCCGTCGCCGCGGCCGATGAGCGTTTCAACTGGTTCATGAGCCGCCCGTTGTTCGGCAAGCGAATCGTCATCACGCGGGACGCCGCGGGCAACGACCTGTTCGCCTCGCGACTGACCGCGGCCGGGGCCATTCCGGTGCGATTCGACGGTATTGAGATCGTCGATTGCAGCGATCGCGCCGGCGAGGTGCTCGCCCAGCTCGGCACGTTTGACTGGGTGATCTGGACCAGCGCCAACGGGGTGCGGCACACCTTTGGAGCACTGTATCGCATGGGCCGGGATGCCCGGGTCTTGGGCACGGCACGGGTAGCCTGCATTGGCCGACAGACCGCCGATGAGCTCGAACGGTTCGGCGTTCGCGCCGACATGATCCCGACGCGATACACCAGCCGTGTCCTGGCCGACGAGCTGACGGCCACCCATGACATGGCCGGCCGTCGCGTGGTCCTGCTCCGCTCGCAGATCGCCGGGCGGGACCTGGCCGACGAACTGAGTCGAGCCGGGGCCGAGGTACACGACGTGGGCATTTACACCGTGCGCCCCCATAGGAACCCGACGGACGAGTTAATAACCCAGATTCAGGATGGCCGCATCGACTGGATCACGTTCACCAGCACGAGCACCGTGGAGGCGTTTTTCGCCCAGGTGCCGCTCGAGGTCGTACAACACGCCGCCGTGCGGATCGGCTCCATCGGCCCGGTGGTCACGCAGCACCTTCAACGGATGAACCTTGAACCGGCCGTCCAGGCCGACGTACACACCATCGACGGCCTGGTCGAGGCCCTCGAGGACGCCTCATGATTAATGTCACGAAACTGTACTGCGGTCGGTCGGGCCAGTCCGATCGGCTGCGATACCCGGAACGGAAGAACACCCGCCCCATCGTGGTGTTCAACTGCACCGCGCGATGCAACCTGCAATGCCTTCACTGCTACAGCGCTTCGGACGCCTCGCGGGCGGAGACCGAACTTGATACGGGGCAGGCCCGCGGGCTGATCGATCAACTGGCCGAGTACCGCTGCCCCGTACTGCTGTTCAGCGGGGGCGAGCCGCTGCTGCGGGAGGATATTTTTGAACTGCTGGATTACGCCCGGCACCGCGGGCTGAGGACGGTTCTGTCCACCAACGGCACGCTCATCACCCGCGACGTCGCCGAGCGTCTGAAACGTCTCGATCTCGGCTATGCGGGTATCAGCCTTGACGGCCCGGAGGCCCTGCACGATCGGTTCCGCGGCCGCAGGGGAAGTTTCCGGGCCACGCTTGACGGCATCGAGCACTGTCGCCGGTTCGGCATCCGCACGGGTCTGCGTTTCACGATGACGCGACACAACTGCGAGCACATCGATACCGTCTTTGATATCGCGGAAGAAGCCGGCGTTCGGCGGATCTGTTTCTATCATCTGATCCGGACGGGACGGGCCCAGGATCTGGCCGACGAGACGATGAGCGACGAGCAGACCCGTCGGGCCGTGGATCACATCTTCGACAGGACCGATGCGCAGGTTTATGACGACCTGGTCGACGAGGTCCTGACGGTGGGCAACCACGCCGACGGTCCGTATCTGCTGATGCGGATGAACCGCGAGGAGAGCCCGCTGGCCGCGCAGGCGGTGAACCTGCTGCTTCGCGGCGCGGGCAACCGCATCGGCCAGAACATCGCCAGCATCAACTGGGACGGCCAGGTCTACCCCGATCAGTTCTGGCGCAACTATTCCCTGGGCAATGTGCTCGAACGCCCGTTCGGCGAGATCTGGGACGACACCAGCGACCCGGTGATGCAGATCCTGCGACACAAGGACAAGTACCGCGATCCCAAATGCGCCCGATGCCGGTTTTTCGAGGTCTGCCAGGGCAACTTCCGGTCGCTGTCCGGCCGGCCCGACCTGGCCGACTGGTGCAACGAGCCGCCCTGCTATCTGACCGAACGTGAGATCGCCCCGTCTGAGGAGACCTGACCATGGCCTTTCCACACACCCGCCTGCGACGGCTGCGGACGAGCCCGGCGATGCGTCGGATGGTGCGTTCCACACAGGTTACGCCGGATGATCTGGTCTATCCGCTGTTCGCATGCCCAGGCCGAGACGTGCGCGAGCCGATCGCCTCGATGACCGGGTGCTATCATTTTTCACCCGATCGCATCGCCGCCGAGGCGGCCGAGGCGGCCTCGTTGGGCATCCCGGCGGTACTTCTGTTCGGCCTGCCCCAGGCCAAGGACGCGACCGGTTCGGAGGCGTGGGCCGAAGACAACGCCGTCTGTCAGGCGGTTCGCGCGATCAAGAAGACGGGGGCCGACTTGGTCGTGATCACCGACGTGTGCCTGTGCGCGTATACGGATCACGGGCACTGCGGCGTCGTCCGCGACGGCCGCATCGACAACGACGCCACGCTGGAATTGCTGGCCCGCACCGCCGTCGCGCACGCCCGGGCCGGCGCGGATGTGGTCGCTCCCTCGGACATGATGGACGGCCGCGTGGCCGCCATCCGCCGTGCGTTGGACGATGAGGGGCTCATCGAGGTCAGCATCCTCTCCTATGCGGCCAAATTCGCCTCGGCGTTCTACGGCCCGTTTCGCGAGGCGGCCCACAGCACCCCCGGCTTCGGCGACCGCAAGACCTACCAGATGGACCCGGCGGCGGATCGCCAGGCGTTGCACGAGATCGAGCTCGACATCGCCGAGGGCGCCGACATCGTTATGGTCAAACCCGCGCTGGCGTACCTGGATGTCCTGTGCCGGGCGCGGCAGCGTTTCGACGTGCCGCTGGCGGCCTACCACGTCAGCGGCGAATACATGATGCTCCACGCCGCGGCCCGGGAGGGCCTGGTGGACCTGGAGGCCTGCGCCCTGGAAGTATTGACGGCGATCAAACGCGCCGGCGCGGACATCATCCTCACCTATTTCGCCAAGGATATCGCCCGACGGTTACAGCCATGAGCGACACGCACCCGCCCCAGCCCAAGCTGATCAAGCCGCGCGTGATCGCCTTCGAGGTCACGCGACGCTGCCCGCTGCATTGCCGGCATTGCCGCGCGGCGGCGACCGCACAAGGTCAGGACCCGCTCTCCACGGAGCAATGTAAGGCCATCCTGAAGGGAGTCGCCGCCTTCACGCGATGCGTGATGATCTTGACGGGGGGCGAGCCCATGGAACGGCCCGATGTGTATGAGCTGATTGAAGAGAGCCGCGCGTTGGGTCTGCGCCCGGTGATGGCCACGTGCGGCTTGCACATCAACGATGAATCGATTCAACGGCTTCGACGGGCCGGCCTGCTCGCGTTGTCGTTCTCACTCGACGGCGCCACGCCCAAAACGCACGATGCCTTTCGTGGGTGGGACGGCGCGTTCCAGGCCGTCGAGAAGGCGATCGCCTGCGCCCGCCGCGCCGGTGTGTCGTTCCAGATCAACACCACGATCACGCGGCACAACGTGGACGAGCTTCCCGCCATCGCCCGGCAGGCGGTCGACCTGGGTGCAAGCTGCTTCAATCCATTTATTCTCGTGCCTGTCGGCCGGGGCCGCGAGCTCGAGGACCTGATCCTCTCGCCCGATGTGTACGAGCGGGTCCTGCACGATCTGGCGAAGCTCAAGGCGACGCTGCCCATCGACGTGCGCGTGACCTGCGGGCCGCAGTTCGCCCGCGTGGCACGGCAACGAAAGATCCCCGCCGCCCACCGGGTGCCGGGGTGCCTGGCCGCCACCGAGTTCGCCTTCATCAGCCACACCGGCGAGGTGCAGACCTGCGGGTTCCTGGAGATTTCCGCGGGCAATCTTGTGGAACGCGATTATGACTTCGGGGCGATCTGGACCAGCTCGGACTACCTGCAATCCCTGCGCGACACGAGCCGGTATCAGGGAGCGTGCGGGGCGTGCCGGTACCTGGCCGTGTGCCGCGGCTGCCGCGCCCGGGCGTTGGCCATGCGGGGCGATGTGCTTGCGGCCGATCCGATCTGCGTGCTGACCCGCCGGAGCGAGGGGCCATGAGCGGCATGCCCACCAATTTCGAGATGCACCTGCTGGACGTCCTGCAGGATCCCCTGCCGCTCGTATCGCGACCGTTTGACGTTATCGCGGCTCGCTTGCACACTGATGAGGCGAGCATCCTCGCGGCGACCAAGCGCCTTCGAACCGAGGGCTGGGTCCGCCGTTTCCGCGGGCGGATCGACTATCGCGCGTTGGGCCGCCAGGCGGTTCTGGTCGCGGCATCGGTCCCTGAAAGCCGCCTCGGGCCCGTTGTTGAGCACATCAATGCCCTGCCGGGTGTGTCGCACAATTACCTGCGCGATCACGAATACAACCTGTGGTTCACGCTGCAAGACCGATCGCGCGAGGCTATTGACCGGCGGCTGGAGGCGTTGGGCGGCCAGACCGGCGTGTCGTTTCACGCGATGGAGGCGCTGCAGGTGTTCAAGCTGGACGTGCGCTTCCACCTGTGCGCTGATTCACCCGCCCGCCAGGCCCTGCCCTCCGTCGTCACGGTGGACCCCCCGATCCCGCTCACGGACGTGCAGCGGCGATTGTTGGAAGCGGTTCAGCGCGAGTTGCCCCTCGTGCCGAGGCCGTTCGCCGAAATGGCCGGTCCGGATGCGTCCGAATCGCAGGTTATTGCGGCGCTAACGGACATGCAGCAATGTGGGGTCCTGCGGCATATCGCCGCGATGGTCGATTACCGTCGGCTCGGCTACGTGGCCAACGGCATGCTCTGCCTGCGCGTCGATGCCGCCCGCATCGCCGCCGTGGGCCCGCAGATCGCCGAATCGGATCCGGTCAGCCACTGCTACGAACGGCGGCCGTTCGCGGGGTTTCCCTACAACCTGTTCGCGATGATGCACGCCCGCAGCACCGAGGCGCTGCACGAAATCGCCGACGGCTTCATTCAGCGGCCCGGCGTCAAGGATGGCCTCGTACTCCACACCGTGCGCGAGCTGAAGAAGCAACCCGTGCGAATCGTTCCTGACCGGCCCTAGGAGCCTGTCGGAGAACTCTGGTTTTCTGAGTGATTCGGGGTGGCATTTATCGACGGAGACGGTATGTTCGGGGCATGATGAATCAACGACGCTTCAAGCCGTATGAGCCGAACCAACTGTTGCTGCTGCCGCCGGACATGAGGGACTGGCTGCCGGAAGGCCACCCGGTCTACTTCATGATGGAGGTGGTCGGGCAGTTGGACCTGGGGGTCATCTACCACCGCTACGACAACAGCCGGGGTGGCCAGCCGCCGTTCGATCCGACGATGATGGTGAGCCTGCTGCTGTACGCCTACTGCGTCGGCCTGACCAGTTCGCGCAAGATCGAGAAGGCCACCTACGAGCAACTTCCCTTCCGGGTGCTCACCGCCGATCAGCATCCCGACCACGACACGATCGCTGAGTTTCGCAAGCGCCACCTGCAGGCCCTGGCTGGCCTGTTCGTGCAGGTGCTGGAACTGTGCCGCAAGGTCGGTCTGGTCAAGCTCGGGCACGTGAGTCTCGACGGTACCAAGGTGCAGGCCAACGCCTCCAAACACAAGGCGATGAGCTACGGCCGCATGGAGAAGAAGGCCGCCGAGCTGGAGGCCGAGGTGGCGGCGTTGCTCGCCGAGGCCCAGCGGGTCGATGACGAGGAGGATCGCCGCTGGGGCAAGGGCCGACGCGGGGAGGAACTGCCCAAAGAGCTTCGATTCAAGCAGGTCCGGCTCAAGACGATCAAGGAGGCGATGGTGGAACTGGAACAGGAGGCCAGAGAAGAGGCGCAGGCCCATCGCGAGCAGATTCGCCAGAAGCAAGAGGCCCTGGAGAAGGAGGGCAGGAAACGGCGGGGCAAAAAGCCCAAAGAGCCCTCGGCGAAACCCGATCCGAAGGCCCAGCGTAACTTCACGGATCCGGAGTCGCGGATCATGAAGGACAGCGCCAGTAAGTCCTTCCAGCAGGCCTACAACTGCCAGGCGGCGGTGGATGCCGAGGCGCAGGTGATCGTGGCCGCCGAGGTGACTCAGGAGCCCAACGATAAGCAGCAGGTCGAGCCGATGATGGAGGCGGTGAAGAAGAACACCGGTGGCGGCAAGCCCAACAAGGCCAGCATGGATGCGGGATTCTGCAGCGACGGCAATCTCGAGTACCTGGAAGAGGAACGGATTGACGCCTATGTGGCCACCGCCCAGGACAGGCACGGCGAGGTGCCGCAGGGACCGCCGCGGGGACGGATCCCCAGGGGGCTGAGCAGGACGCAGCGGATGGCCCGTAAGCTGCGGACGAAGAAGGGCCGGGAGACGTACGCCCAACGCAAGGTGATTGTCGAGCCGGTGTTCGGCCAGATCAAGGAGGTGCGGGGCTTTCGGCGGTTCCTGCTGCGCGGTCTGGCGAATGTGGCGGGCGAGTGGGCCCTGATCTGCCTGACGCACAACCTCCTGAAGCTCTT
>ENA-OSEO01002802-OSEO01002802.1-sediment-metagenome-genome-assembly--contig:-NODE-2802-length-22919-cov-5.308204_pt1 | contig 22919 bp, 21 predicted proteins | sample MGYA00237883_ERZ534232 | MGnify/ENA metagenome assembly ERZ534232
CGCCGAGGTCGCCCAGGGTTCGCGTCATCTCCTGCTTGAGCTGGTTGATTCTCTGGAGGACTCCGTCGGCGGTCATCGCCTGTACGGCCGTCAGGACCTGTGCCTCCTTCTTCTCCTGCACCTTCTGCTCAGGTTTCAACTGGGTCTTGTCCCTCTCCTGCAGTTGCTGGCGCATCTCGTTGTACGCATCCAACAACTCCTGTTTGGTGCTCTTGAGAGTCGGCTCTGCGGCATCGGCTTTCTTCTGGACGGCCATGACACTTCTCCTCGATAGCTCCGGATCGCGAATACGCCCCGGCCCGCCAACGCCGGGGCAAGAGCATTATACGCCGTCTGGGTCCTGGTTCAATGCCCATCTCGGTTGACCGGGAACGATGACCCGTGGGGCCGCCGCAACAGCGGGAGTGATTCCGGGTGGCAGCGTCCAAGCCGACGGTTCTGACGCTGCCACCCGAGTCCGGGACGTGTTTCAGTTGGCACCGAGGACCACCACCGACGGCGGCTGGAGGCTCGTCAGGCGGGCCTGGATCTCCGCGACCCGGCGGTTCGCGAGATCGAGCGTCTCCTGCGCGACGCGGACCCGGCCCGCCTCGGGATCGAAGGTCGATGCCTGCGTCAACTGCCTTTGAGCTTCCCCGAGTTGCCTATGGAGGACATCCAACTGAGCTTGCCTTTCGGCCTTGTCGACGGCCATCCTGCTCAGTTCGGCGTTATACTGCTCAAGCTGCCCGCCACCGGCCGCTTTCATCATCTCTTCGCGGCGTCGCGCCAATTCGATCTTTGCTCTAGTCATGCTTTCCATCGCCTGAGTGAGGTCCGTCTCCGGCGCGCGTCCGGAGTGCACCGCCTTCTGGACCCCCTCGAGGTTCATCTTACTCAAGTCCAGGAGCGTCTTGAGCTCCTTGGTCACCTCGTCCTCCGCCAGTTGTTTGTCCGCCAGTTCTCTGCCTTGGACGATCTGTTCCTGAATGGCCTTGCGTCGGGCCTCCATTCCCGCCAGCTCCATCTCCAGGCCCTGAACCGTACGCATCAGCTCGCTCTTCCGGCCGGCCAGGGTCCTGATCTCCACTTGGCCCTGCGGGGACGTGGGGGACAGCGAGGATCCCTGCACCAGGGAGTCCGGTCCGATGACGATCACGTCTCCCTGGACCCGATAGGCGACCCCCGGGAGACCCTTGACCAGCAGATCGAGGGCGGTCCCCAATCGCATGGTGTGTAATCCACCCAGCGCAGTGTGCCTCGGCACCGTGACATTCAGCCCGTTCCACTGCACGACGATCGGCAGGGGAGGCTGAACGGAATTCCTCAGTATTTCCATCGCAGCGTCGATCGGCGTACCGAACTCCAGCGCGGAGAGATCGACAATCTGATCGAGCTGCTCGCGGATCTTTGCCTCGCCGGGGGATAGTGCCTGGTCGCCTTGCAGTCTTTCCTGAGCTTCCTCGCGGTGTGACTTGGCCAGCGACAACAGACTCTCAAGACCCGAGGTGTGTTGTCGATAGGCATTGTTCAGGCTCTCCTGCAGGTTCTCCGCAATCGTTCTCATGAACAGGTCGGCCACGGGTTTGGCATTATCAGGGAGACGGACGGTCAGCTTGATGGTGACTCTCTGCTCGGCAGGCGACTCACGGTCCGGGCCGGTCGGAGTGCCGTAGAATCCGCCCATGCCGCTCATTCCCATGCCGCCCATTCCCATGCCGCCCATTCCCATACCGCCACCCATCATGCCTCCTCCCATCATGCCTCCACCCATTCCGCCCATGCCACCGCCCATCATGCCGCCCCCTCCACCGCCGGTGCTCCCGCCGTAGCTTCCCCTTTGTCCGTACGGGGACTCCGTGCCCCGCCTGGGGCTCGTGGTGCTCTGGGTCGCTGCCGGCGGAGGGCCCTGTGAACTGCCTCTCCTTGCCCTTTCCGGCGTCGCAGACATCTGGTTTGCGTAGTCTTTTCCATAGACTGCCTCAAGCTGTCGCTTCATGTCATCATCGTATCCCTGTTCCGTACGGGGCCTCGATCCCTGCATACCCGTGCTCTGTTCATTCTCCGACAACCACTGAATCGAGACCAGTCCCTGGGGATTCGGCGCTGCATCGGGTCCGAGGATTTGCGTCGTGGCGTTGCCCAGCACCGCGGGACTGTAGAGCAGGCTGGCGACCGTCTCTATATTCAAAGGGATGATGCCCGGATCGGCGGTGATCACCAGGAGGCAGTCGGCAGTCCGCGCAGAGGGCGGCCTTGCGGGGGCGCTGCTCTGGTTGGACTCCTGGGCGATGGTGAGCATGCCGATCAGGGCTACGATCAGAAGAATGGCTACACGTTTCGCGGTTCGCATGGGATTTCTCCTTTATCGGATTTGTTGATCTGTCGTCGTTCGATCTGGGACAGTCGTTCCCGGGCGACATCCGCCCAGCGATTGTTCGGAAAGAGCTGGATGAGTTCCTTGTAGGCCGCCACGGCCGACTCGGTCTGGTTGAGTTCCCTGTACAGGCGGTCCGCCTGGTAGATGAGTAGAAAGGCCGTCCGGTCCACCTCCTGCTCGATCTGTCGCGTCGGGTCGGGGATACTCGCCAGTTCCGCCTCGAGCGCGGCGAGCCGGCGTTGACGTCGGTCCTTTTCGAGTACCTCTTGGACGAGCTTGAGGGTCGCATCGGTCCGAGCCTGCAACTGCTCAACCTGCTCCTCCAGCTCGGCGATCTTCTGCGGCTGGGACGGTGGCGCCTTGGCTCGCATGCAGAGGGCCGGTAGTACGATGGCAAGAGCCACGGTGGCGGCGAGCGCCAGGGGAACACCCGTTCGGGCGAGCCGCCGCCGGCGAATCCGCCTTCGAGTCCTGGCGGCGCAGATGTCGCCGAAGAGGGGCCTGTTGGCGACAGCGTCCGCTCTCTGAAGCAGTGATTCGATTTGTCCTTCGTTCATGGTTCTTCCTGAAACAGATCGTCCAGGTGCTCCTTCAGTCGGTTTCGGGCTCGATTCAGCCGGACCTGCATCGCGTTGGCGGTGACCCCGAGCAGCCTGCACGTTTCCACGGTGTCGAGCCCCTGGAGGTACTTCAGGACGATCACCTCGCGGTACTTGGGAGGCAAGGCCTGCACCGCCCGTCGGACCCTGGCGAAAGTCTCCTCATCCATCGCAGTCTCGTCGCTGCGTGGGTCCGGTCCAACCAGGGATTCCGTGCCGTTGCTCATCGGACCCGGCGGCGAACGTCGCCGTCGGAACCGAAAGCTGCGGCATTTGTTCACGGTTATGGCAAAGAGCCAGGTCCGCAGGCGGCATTCCCCCCGGAACCTCTTGAGCGCCAGGAAGGCCGCGAGGAAAACCTCCTGGACGACGTCGTCCACCTCCCCCGGCCAGCCGAGCAGACGATTGGCCAGGGCCGCAATCTCGGCCGAATGCTGCTCCACGATCCTATCGAACACAGAATCGTCGCCCCGACGGAACCGCTCCGCCAGGTCCTGCTCCTCAAATATCTCGACCATGGCTGACATATTAGACTGCTGTTCCGCACGCGACTTACAGGAAAATGCGTTTGATCCGGCCTCGACGTACCGAGGAGGGGCGCGGGGTCTGGTTCGCGGAAGGCCAATCGGCGCGCGGAAAATAAGCCCCTGAGCAAACGGAGGGAGAGGAAGCGAGACTACCCAGGGGCTTGAAGTCTTATTCTCTCCATGTTATGCAACATCTGTCACAATGTCAAGAGCCCAGCGAAGAAATTTTCGCCCGGTCGGGAGGGGAGTGACACGACGTCGCGACACGGGGCTTTCGCTATGACCCGTCCGACGGACGGCAACTCCATCGGCCGCACGGACGGCGCGGGCTCCGTCATCTCGTTGGCGGAAGGGTCCGGGCGGCGGTGGGGAAGCGATCCGAAAACACAGCCGACTCTTTAGTTGTTGATCTACCAGGAGAAATGGGCACGTCTCCCGCCGCCGGGCCTTTCCAGATTCCGATTGAATCGGCGCGGCCTCCAGGGGATAATGAGAGACAGAAGGATCGATCACGGCCCTGCCCTACGGGCCGGGGCCGGCGATAGGTGGTTTCCAGTGCAACACGATCAGTGTAGGAAAGGCGCAGGCATGTACGTTGCATCGCAGTTTTCCGTGTTCATGGTCAACAAACCGGGGGTGCTGGCCCATGCGTTGGCGGAGTTTGCGAAGATCCGGGTCAATATCGTGGCGATCACGATGATGGATTCGGCCGAGCACGGCGTCATGCGGGTCGTGTTCGAGGAGCCCGAGAAGGCGCGGGAAGTGCTCTCCAGGCTCAACATGCCCTACAACGAAACGGATGTTCTCTGTGTGAACCTGGCCAACAAGGCCGGGGCGCTGGCCACGGTGGCGGAGAAGCTCTCGAAGGGACACGTCAACATATCGTATGCCTATTGCACCGCGGGCGCCGCGGGCGGGCGGACGACGGGCGTGCTAAAAGTCTCCGATGTCAAGAAGGCCATGAAACTGCTGCAGGACCACAACAAGGGAAGCCGTCCGTCGCCCCCCGTGCGGCGCTCCAAGGCTGCCCGTGCCTGATGGGTGAACGCGGGTACCGGCGCAGGGCGAGTCCCCTCTCGCTGTGGCCGAAGTCCGGTGGGACGATGACCGGTATCAGGTCCGCGGGTCGGTCGGCGCGGCCATCGCGGCCGCTCGATCCGGGCAAAGGCGAAAGATTGTATCCAGATTGGTGATGCGGAAGACCCGCTGCAACTGCGGGTTCAGCGAGGCAACCATCACCGCGCCGTGAGTGGGCTTCAGATGGGCTCGCGCTTCCAACAGCAGTCCCAACACCTGGGACGAGAAGAACTTGACGCCCGTGAAGTCGAAGATCATCCGCCGCGGCGGATCGGTCGAGATGCACTGGCGGAGCTGAGCGGAGGCGCCGGTGATCTCCTGCACGTCGCTGACACACGCGTTCTTGAAGCAAGCAATGGCAATGTCGCCTTCGCGTGTGATGTCTAAGCCTGCCTTTGTTTCCATGCACGGGAATCCTGCCAACTCTGAGTCTGACGGTATTATGGCCTGAGGACGACCTTTTTTCGAGGTCGATTCCCACGAGTATGATAACCGGTTTTGCTCTGACCATCCACGATCTTGCCGTAGCGGAAAGGCGGTCGCAGTTTCCCGAGACGAGAAAGGGGCCGCGGCTGACGGCCGCAACCCCTGTGCGCGTCGTGGAAAGCGGCTCAGACCATGTGGCGCCGGCGCAGCCACGAGATCAGGCCGGCGCCGAGGCTGCTCAGGATCATGGCGCCCGGAGCCGGGACCGTGGCCGTCGTCGTTGTGTCGGGGACGAGCACGTGACCGTCGATCGATCCGTTCTGCGGCGCTGCGATGGGGTCCTGCCCGAGAAAGCCCACGTTCCAGAGGCTGCCGCCGACGGAGCCGTCTTTCGCATAGAAGTCGCCCCACGTCGGCGTCCGCGGGCTGTCGAACTCGAAGGTCACGATGGAAGACTGCACGGGATTCTCGAACTTGATGCCGAAGACCGCCCCGGGCAGGCCCGGATTGCTCTTGCCCTGGCTCTTGTACCACTGTGGATCGCCGTCCTGGATCACGGGAACGGCATTCATGATGTCGCCCTCGATCAGGTTTGTCGAGGTCTCGATGATCAGATGACTCAGGTTGCCGGACACGCTGCCGCGGTCGAACACGTACTCATAATGCCAGGACTGATCCTGGTTCTGCGTCACGGTCCAACCGAAGGTGACCTGGCCGGAGGCCCAGCCGCCTTGGCCGGTGAGCCCGCCGCCCTGCGTGCTGAGACTGCCGATGTAGATGGTGGATTCGGCCTGCGCCAGAGCGCATAGCGTCACCACTGCGCATAAGGAGAGACTACTTCTTCGCAACATGAAACCACCCCCAAGAACCTTGATGCCCTGCAGGCCCGGCCGCTCGGTGCCGCCGTCCTGTCTTACCCCCAATGCTGAAGTGTACGGTTACTATATCCGGTTTGGCGACCGGAGTCAAGGGACGGGGGAGGGCCGCCGGGGGAGAGGTCGTGGTTTTTCTGTGGAAGGTTGCGTGGCGCGACACGGTGGGCGAGTTTTCCGGACATCCCGCCGCTGGGAGCGCAAGATTTTCTTCCGTCGGCGACCGTGTCGTTAGTCGTGACGTATTCCCCGGGATCAGATCCTGTCCGCAGAGGATGTTATGTGACGTTCCGTCGCAATATCGGACCTGCGGGTTCGCCGATCAGGGCGACGGAACATCTCCGCGCGCATGGCGTCTTCGTTGTAATTTGCAGCGAGTGATTATCGGCCGGCGATGGCCCCCAGAGGCAACTCCTTCGTCTTAAGTATCGGCGGAACCTGATGGAACTGAAGCTTGATGTAGCCCCGGCTCTGCATGCAGCCGGCGAAGGCGTTCTGCTTGTACAGCAGAGCCCACTCGGCCTTGGCTTTGAGGGAGGGGTCGGTCTTGCTCTTGGCGGGCGGCTGATCCGGATTGGTTATGCTGCTCGGCGAGCGCAGGCGGTCGAAATACTGCTCGTCGACGGCCCGGACGGCTTCCTCCTGGGCCTTGCTCGTGCACTCGTCATAGTCGGCCTTGACCTCTTCGATCGTCCTGTCCGGGTGAAACCAGTAGAAATCAGGTTTGGAGGAGCAACCGGTGCAAACGAACAGCATCAGGAGAAGTGCGCTCAGTGTCTTCATGATATGTGATGGACCTTCATGTCGTCGATCAGGCCGGCCGCCGCTTGCGGTCAATCCCGGCAATTCCTCGCGACTACGACTGGGCCGCCGCCTGCGGTTCGGCGACGGTCTCCCGCTGCGACGGTTCCGGCAGGGCCAAGGGCGTCGTGCGACTGTTGCCATAATCGAAACTGAATCGGCCGGGTAGGGCCCCGGGCTGGTTCGCTCCGCCCAGGAGCCGATCGTGTTCCGCCTGCAAGGCGTTCAGGTCTCCGGCCTCCAGCGCCCGGCGGATTCCCGTCTGCGTACCCCCCAGGAGCTTGCTGAGGCACTGCTCCTCCGTCTCGATCAAGACCGTGGCCAAGTAGTTCCGCGACAGACCCTTGAAGGCATTGTCCTTGGCCCCGTGGATGTACCGTTGGATCGCATAGGAGTAAAGCTGGGCAAACTGCTTGGCGAGCTGCTGGCTGGAAGCGCCGCCGGCCGCAATCTTGTTGCTCAGCAGTTTGAGAATGGCGGTGTCCACGAGCTCGTACTTGACCTCCCAGTCGGCATAGCGCTTGATTCGGACATCTGCGACGCGGATGAGCAGCTCCTCCGCCGGGGCGGTGTTCTGCGAACCAGCGAACTGGGCCATCAAGTGCAGGACCTCCGCACTGCTGGTGTCCACGACCTTGTTGCAGGCATCGATGATCTTGGCGGCCATCGCCGTGGCGGCGACTCGATCCTGGCTGAGTTTCTCCCACGCAGCGGGATTCGTCGCAGCTCGGATCGCCCAGTAGCGAACTGCGTTGGCCTCGTGCCCGATCATGCGGACGCCCAGATCCAGGAGTCCGGGGTCGTTGAGTTCCGTGGCCAGGATCAGCAGGTTGGCGAAGACCTTGAAGCGCCTCTGAGGATCGATAATCTCATTGGCGGCGTAGTTGAAACCCTTGTCGATCTCGCGGAAGCAGGCTTGAGAAAACCGCGGGGCGTACTGGGCTTGGGCACTTTGATGCCCGACGATGGAGGCACGAGTCCGCGCGACTTCCGTAAAGTCGACTGTCCGGACCAGGCGTCCGATCGCATCGGCGGCGAAGGCATCGACGACCGCGAGGTCCTCCTGCGTCAGAACGCTCTTCTTGATCACCTCCTCAATCTGGTGACTGTCCACCTGGGCTTGGGAGATCGTGAACACCGCCAGGAGCAGACCGCCGGCAAGGAGGGCGGAAAACGCATGTCGTACTCTCATTTCGTCAGCATCCCTTTCAACGAACCTTCGGCCATTTTATCCAAGTTAACGCTTGCGACCCTGATTGTCAAGGGAAATCACGGTAGGACAGCCACTTACGGCATTTCCGAACAAAACGTTGCATTCGTCGTCTTATGTTCTATCTTAGGAGCGTTTCGTCGCGGCCGGGCTCGGTTTTGCACGTGGGAATCCATATGGTGAGATGTTTCGCGGTCGTTGTCTTTTCCGTCGTCTTCTTGGGACTCTGGGGCTGCGCGCCGGTCCGGCCCTCGACGGAACTGGAGAGCGTAGCAGCGGTCCCGCCGGTCGAGCCGAACGAGGCAGGCGTGCAGCAACCGCCGGAGCCGGTCGCAACGCCGCACGACCTTGACGAGGTCAGCGTGCCGTCCAATAACCTGGCGGAACCTGTCGCCGACGAAGTCGCCCAGCCCACGTCAGAGAAGTTGGTCGGCGAGACACCAATTCAGGCTGATCCCAACCGAATCGAAGACGACAAGCCCTTGACGGACACACCCTCCGAGTCCGACGTCGCCGTGAGCGAACTTGATGGTACTGCAACCCGGACGGAGCCGAACGTCGTTGCGGTCCAGGTGGAGGAGCGTCCCGCATGGCTTGCTTTCCGGGAACCATATGCGGAGATCCTGGGCACGTATGTTCGTGAGGATGAGCTGGTGGACTATGGCAGCCTCCGCCGTCGGCGGCTGGACCTCAAGCCGATTCTGGCGGTGCTTGACGAATTGGACCCGAACGTCTACCAGAGCTGGTCACGGCAGGAGCAACTGGCGTTCTGGATCGACGCCTACAACCTCAAGATGCTGGAGATCATCGTGAGGAACTACCCGATCGAGTCTTCCTGGTGGCTGCGACTGACCTGGCCGCCGAGCGACATCCGGCATATCGAGGGTATCTGGACGGATTACCGATTCATCGTCATGGAGGAGGAGTTCACGCTGGCGGAGGTCGAGCAGCGATTCTTCCGCCGGCGATTCGACGATCCCCGGGTTCTTCTGGCGATCACCTATGCGTGCCAGTCCAGCCCCTCTCTGGACCGGCGGCCATACCTGGGAGGCCCGGTCGAACTGGATCGGCGGCTCGACGAGCAGGTGAAACGGTTTCTCGCGAGCCCCCAGGGGTTGCGGATCGACCGTCGCAACGGCGTAGTCCGCCTGTCGGCCCTGTTCAAACCGAGCTGGAGGGGCAAGGAGTTCGTCACTCGCTACGGGACCGACAAGAAGTTCAAGAACCGCGACCCGGAAACCCGGGCAGTGCTCAGCTTCCTGACGAACTACCTCCCACCGCAAGACGTGGAGTTCCTGGAAGTGGAGAACTACACCCTGGAGTATCTGAACTTCGACTGGCGCCTCAACGATACGGCCAAAGGCTACTGACGGAATCGAGGGGATCGTATCTCGCGGCTCGAATCTCGTATCTCGAACAGCGGCCATCGGCGAGATGCAGGCCACGAGACGCGACCAACCAGATTCAAGATTCGAACAATGAGACTCTTGACGAGGCGCGTGGATTCCCTATGATAGTGGGCACTTTCGACTGTGCGAAAGGACGAGGCCCGCTCCCGACGATGCCCACGTGATCGACCCGGAACCGGCCTTCGAATGTCAAGGAAAGACGTGAGAAACTCTGTGGAAGGGTCGTTGGAGATGGTGCGAACAATGAACGTCGCGAACCCCAATTGTGATATGCACAACTACCTGTTCACGAGCGAGTCGGTGACCACGGGCCACCCCGACAAGGTCGCGGACCGCATCTCGGATTCCGTCCTCGATGCGATGCTCGCCCAGGACCCGCTCAGCCGCGTGGCCTGCGAGACGCTGGTGAAGAACGACACGGTCGTGATCGCCGGTGAGATCACCTCCAACGCGGTGGTGAACATCGCCCAGGTGGCCCGGGACACGATCAGGAAGATCGGCTATGACGACCCCAACCTGGGCTTTCACTACGACCATTGCGGCGTGCTCGTGTCGGTCAGCCGCCAGAGTCCGGACATCTCCCAGGGCGTCACCGAGGGCCAGGGCCTGCACAAGGAGATGGGCGCCGGCGACCAGGGCCTGATGTTCGGCTACGCCTGCCGGGAGACGCCGGAACTGATGCCCATGCCCATCCAGCTTGCTCACAAGCTGACGACCCGCTTGGAGAAGATGCGCCAGACGAAGAAGCTCCCCTGGTTGCGCCCCGACGGCAAGAGCCAGGTCACGATCGAATACGAGCACGGCAAGCCCAAGCGGATTCACACGGTCCTGATTGCGGCCCAGCACGGGCCGGACATCAAGCACCGCGATCTGCGCAACCAGATCATCGAGAACGTCATTCTGCCGGTCATGCCGGCCAAGTACATGGACAAGGGAACAAAGCTGCACGTCAACCCGACGGGTCGGTTCGAGATGGGCGGGCCCAAGGCCGATTGCGGCGTCACGGGGCGCAAGATCATCGTGGACACCTACGGCGGACGCGGCCGGCACGGCGGCGGCTGCTTCAGCGGCAAGGACCCCTCCAAGGTGGACCGCACCGCCAGCTACATGGCCCGCTACGTCGCCAAGAACGTGGTGGCCGCGGACCTGGCCGACTGCTGCGAGATCCAGCTCTCCTACGCCATCGGCATGGCCGAGCCGATCTCGGTCCTGGTGAACACCGAGGGCACCGCCAAAGTCAGCGAGACCCGGATCAGTCAGATTGTCTGCGAGCTGTTCCCGTTGACGCCCAAGGGAATGATCAAACATCTGGACCTGTTACGTCCGATTTTTGCGGAAACCTCGTACGGTGGTCACTTCGGCCGGAGCCTGCCGAACTTCACGTGGGAGAAGACCGACATGGTCGAAGCCCTGCGCAAGGCTGCCGGCAAGTAACCGATCCGACAACTCCTCCGATGGAAAAGCCCGGCCCGCGCCGGGCTTTCTTCCTGATTACTTCGGCTCATAGGTAATCGTCAGCTTGGCCGCGTAACTGGGGCTGCGCTCGTAGGAAGAGAACCTACGGTCATAGCCGTAGTAGGATGCGGTCCAGAAGATGATCGTCATCGCGTTGTTCGACGACCACCCCGACCGGTTGACGATCTCTTGAACCACGTTGCTGATGTTGGGGCTCTCATACCACGTATCCGCCGACCAGGGTGCGTCGGTGCCCAACACCCATGGCGTAGAGGCACTGGTCCGCGTCATGGAGGAGATCTTCTCCTGACTGAAGTCCTGGGAGTTGTCGACTGCCTGGGCGTGGATCGCGCCGTCGATGTAGCCGGTCAGGCCGGCCAGGTAGGAGTAGACCTTCAGGGTCGCACTCTTGATCTGGGCTCCCGGCGGCACCTGGATGCCGCGGAACCGCATGCCGGCGGCATACTGCCCGACGAGCAACGCCGGTTCGTTCGTTGTCTGCTGCATGCCCCACTTGATGCAGTATGCATCGTCCATTCCGTCCGAGACCTGGTACTCGACGGTGACCTCCTTGACGACGGTGATCTTCACCGTGGCGGTGTTCGATTGTCCTCCGAGAGGAGCCGTCCCGCCGTCGTGCGCGTAGAAAGTGAAGCTGTCGTCGCCTACCCGATCCTTGTTCGGTCGGTAGACGACCTTGTCGGTGGGATTCGTCAGTTTGGCCGGCACGGTCTTAATCACGGCGCCGGTCGTCGGGGACTCCAGCCGTCCGTACTTGGGTAGCGAGGCGATGGTGTAGCTCAGGGCGCCGGGCGGGATGGGCCGCCCGTCGTCCGTGGCTCTCAGCGTGATTGTAACAGGGGAGTTGATCCCGCCGGTGACCTGCACGTTGGTGGCGGTCGGCGGCCCCGCCTGGGTCTGGGGGGACCGCAGCGTGAAGGTTCCGGCGCCAGCGATCCGCTTGACGACCAGCAGCGCCTTCCCATCGGCGGTCGGGGTGTAATGGAGGGACTCGTCCTGGCCGACGCCCGCGTTGGTGCTCGCGGCCAACAGAATGGGGGTGCCGGTGTTGCTGGGAGCCGCGCTGTACAGGTAGAGATCGAAGTCCCCGGCGGGCGGATTGTCCAGCGTCAGGTCCACATTGATGCTCTTGGCGAGAGTTACGGTTCTTGCCCAGGCCCGTTTGGCCGTTGCGCTGCCTCCCAATTCCGCGCTGGCCGTCGCACCCAGCGCCAAGGTCTGGCAGACCGCCTCCACCGCGGCGTCGGGATTGACCAGGCCGTAGCCTTCGTACGGGTCCTTGCCCGCCGGGAAGCCATCCGGGCCCTGGCCGGCGTGATTCAGCGTCGGGTTGTACTGCCTGCCCTCGCGGGTCGCGTTGGTCTCGGTGGCGGTGGCGCACAAGAGCATCTTGACGTAGCGCGGATGGTCACTGGAGCCGAACTTCCACGGGATGCCCTTGGCCTGCATGGCGTCGATAACGAGGGCGGCACAGCCGGAGACGAAGGGGGCGGAGAACGACGTGCCCACGGCGCTGGCGTAATCGTCGGGCTCGCGGTCGGCGCCGGCGCCGTCCGACGTACCGCTGTCCAGCGACATGATGCCCGTATAGTAGAAGGAACCGCCGGGGGCGATCAGATCGGGCTTGAAGTCCTCGCCGGCATTCGTGCGTGGCGTGAAGCCGTACGTCGAGTACTCGGTCAGGGCATTCTCATCGTTCGAGGCGCCGGCCGTGATCGCCTGAGCGGCGCGGGCCGGATCGCCCATCTTGCGGTACGAATCCGAGGCGCTGTCGGCCTGGTTGCCGGCCGAGACGACTACGACGATGCCGTTGTTCACCAGGGTGTTGACTTTGGCGCGAATCGAATCGCTCTCGGCCGATTCCCCCAGAACATGGTACCCGAGACTGATGTTGACGATCTTGATGTTCTTCTCGATGCTCCTCTGGAGGATATCGTCGAGTCCCTGGGTGACGCCGCTGGTCGTAGCATTACCGATCCGGGGGAAGACCTTGACGGCGCCCCACTTGCAGCCGGGGGCCACGCCGCTGAACGTGTTGTAGCCATCGCCGACGCCGGGATAGGGCGTGATCGACGTCACAATCGTGACGTCCGCCATGGGTCTATGGTTGTCCCAATCCGCCAGCACCGTGCTGAACAGATCGCCGGGGGAGCCCGTGAACGAATTGGTCAGGACCGCGGGGGAACTGGCCCGGAGGCTGGTCCCGACGCTGCGGGTGTTGTCGGCGCCGTCGGTCCCTCGTGTCCAGCGCCAGTGCTCCAAAGTCGCGGTCTGGCCGGTCCACCAGGCCTGGGACGTCATCGTGACCGGGCGGTCGGGCAGAGTGACGGGATCGGTCAAGTAGCCGTAGGGCGCGCGGGAGAATACGGTGTAAGCAAAGGTGAAGCGCAGCTCGCCGTCCTCGGCGCCGCCTGCCACGCCGGTCCCCGTGGCGACGCCCGCCACCTGGGTGTCGTGTCCTTCATAATCGACCGGCGTCGCATCATGGTCCCAACTACAGTCCTTCCAGTATACACTGCGTCCGCGCAGATCGGGGTGCGTGGTATCGGCGCCGCTGCCGAGGAAGATGATCGTGGTGTCGGCGTTGCCGCGCAGGCCGCCGGGGACACCGGCAAATCCCGCCTTCCAGATCGGACGGACCCGACCGACCTGCGTTGCGGTATCCAGGCAGAAGCGGATTTGTTTGGCCCCCTCCACCTGGACGAGGCTCGGTCCCATAATCGAGGGCAGCGCGTCGAGGTACGCGCGGGGGATGTAGCCGTTCCAGCCGTAGGAGATCGCCTCGAAAATGTACGTGATTTCACCGTCCAGCAGGAAGAAATCGTCGATCTGCTGCTGCGTGACGGGTTCCCGGAAGATCAACTCCACCTCGACCTTTTCCGTGGAGGCGATGGAGATCCCGTCCTCGTGGGATTCCAGTGCGTCCTCGATGCGGTTGCCGTTGCGGTCCTGGGGATAGGTCTCGCTGATCGTAGGCGGCACCCGCGGCGGTACCAAGACCTCCGGCGAGGTCCCGCCCCGGGCCAGGGACGCCCACGCCAGGAGGATCAGACATACGCTCCCGGGGCGGATTCCGCCCGACCTGGTTTTGTGAACCTGAACCCAGGGCTTCCTGGAAATGCCCAGACAACGTCTCTGTGCCGATGACTGCAATCTCATCTCCCATCCCTTCCACGTTGCGTGCTCATAGCGACTCGCTGGCCTCTTTGCACGAAACCACCCTCCGCACGCCGCGTGGTGCGGAACCACAGGTATCCTCTCGCTGCAGAAGCTGTATCTGGGCCCTTATCACGGGATAACCTGCACATCCAACCTTGTCACTCATTGTATTGTCCTATAACTGGCCGTCAAGGAGAATCGAATCCGACGCGGGGGCATTTTGCACAGACAGGGCGCGATGAAGAGGATTTCGGCTTTTTTTGGGTGTGGCTTTTTGATAGACTCTGCCGATGTTCTGTAAGGGGATTTCCAATGCCCAGCTTCGCGTTGGAGAGCCCCTGGATGGGTATTTAGGAAGGATAAGAAGCCACGGCGCCGGTGAAGGTGGGTATGGCAGGGGCCCCAGACGTGTCAAGCGCGTTGGGGAATCCCATTCCGCCTGTACCGGCGGTCTTTGCACGTTTTCCGTGTTCCCTGGGAAAGGATGCCATGAGCCGGGAGGATCTTGGGTCTCGGACACGCGCGGGCGATGCCTGCATCGCGCCCGCCACTCTGTCCGGGCATGTGTCGGCGGAGCCGCACGCGCAATTCATCGGAGGCGGGACGGGCGCTCCGGCGCACGGTTTGGCGCTGGGGACTCCGGGCGCAGGCCGTCGCACAGTGATCAAAGCGGCCCATCGGTACGAGGTCGTGGATATCATGAGCCGATTGAACATCGCGGGCGCGCGATACCATTTCATTGGGGCCGGCGGCGTCGGCATGAGCGGCCTGGCCCGCCTGCTGATCGGGAAAAAGGCGATTGTCACCGGCTCCGACCAGACGAACGGGCTTGCTACCTCCCGGCTGAACGGCCTGGGCGCCCACATCCATCTGGGCCACAACGCCGCGAACCTGGACCCGGCCACCGACGTGGTCGTCGTCTCGGCCGCCATCGATGAGAACAACCCCGAGCTGCAGACAGCCCGCCAGCGGGGATGCCGCATCGTCAAGTACGCGCAGTTGCTCGGCGAATTGATGAACCATTTTGAAGGGATCGCTGTCAGCGGCACTCACGGCAAGAGCACCACAAGCGGCTGGCTGGTCTACTGTCTCAAGCGGGCCGGCTGCGATCCCAATTTCGTGGTCGGGGCCGAGATCCTGCAATTGGGCAGTTCCTCCGGCTGCGGCGACAGCGACGTGTTTGTCGTCGAGGCCTGCGAATACGACCGCAGTTTCCACAATTTCAAGCCGAGCGTCGCCTGCATCCTGAACATCGAGCGGGACCACCTCGATTGCTACAAAGATGAGGACGACATCATCGAATCGTTCTGCCAGTTCGCACGGGGGACTCGGCCGGACGGCCTGATCGTCGCCAATGGCGACGATGCCAATGTGGCGAAAATGCTCGGCCGCGTGGGTGGCTCCGGGGCCAGGGTCGTGACGTTCGGCCTCGATCTGTGTACGGGCGGGCTGCAACGGGACCCCAACCGCGATCCATCGCGTGTGGGAACCCAAACCCGCCCCTACCGTCCCGAATGCAATTTCTCCGCCCGGGACCTCGTCGAGGTTGACGGTTTCTATCAGTTTGATGTATTCCAGGATGGGCGGCGCCTGGGTCCGGCTCGCATTTCCCTGCCGGGGCTGCATAACGTTCGCAACGCCATGGCGGTCATTGCGGTGGCCGTGTCCATTGGGGTCGAGCCCGCGCGGATTCTCGGGACAGGGGCGAACGGGGATTCGCCTCTCCAGGGTTTCCAGGGGATGGATCGCCGGCTGATGCTTAAGGCGCGTCTCTCGGATCTCGAATCTCGTGTCTCGGCCCCCGGCTCTTTGCGGGATGCGAGCGACGAGATAAGAGATACCAAGCACGACATCGTGGTCCTCGACGATTACGCCCATCATCCCACGGAAATCCAGGCGAGCCTGGCGGCGATCCGCCAGCGGTACCACCCCCGGCGGCTCTGGTGCGTCTTCCAGGCCCACCAGTACAGCCGGACGCACGCGCTGCTGGAGGATTTCGCACGGAGCTTCGCGCAGGCCGACAAGGTGATCCTACCGGAAATCTACTTTGCCAGGGACTCCGAGGCCAGCCGCAACGCGGTCAATGCCCCGGTTCTGGCGGAGCGAATTCGCGACTGCGGGACGGATGTGGAGCATATTGCCACGTTCGCCGCCGCATGCGATTATCTGGAAAAGCACGTGACCGCCGGCGACGTGGTCGTGACCATGGGCGCCGGCGATGTCTGGAAGGTGGCAGATGAATATATTCAGCGGCTACGAAGAAATCGTTGAGCGGGCGCATCCGCTGGCGCCGCACACGTGGTATCGGCTCGGGGGGCCGGCGGACTACTTCGTGCGCCCGCGGAATGCACGGGAACTCAAAGACGTCGTCCAGCGGTGCAACGAGAATCACATCCCGATGCATATCATGGGATTCGGGTCCAACCTGCTCGTGAGCGACGAGGGGGTCCGCGGCGCGGTGATCAAACTGGAAGGCGCGGAGTTCGGCGCCACTCAGTTCGAAGGGGAACGAGTCACCGCCTGGGCGGGCGCCGAGCTGAGCCGGTTCGTGCTGGATTGCGTCGAGAAGGGTCTTTCCGGCATGGAGGCGCTGGCGGGCATCCCGGGCTCGGTCGGCGGCGCCGTGCGGATGAACGCCGGCGGCCACTTCGGCGACATCGGCCAGGCGGTCGAGGCGGTCACCCTGATGGACGTCCACGGCAACGTCTTCGAGAAGCGAAAGCCCGAACTGATCTTCGACTACCGTTGCGTGAACATCCGGGCCCGGTTCATCCTGAACGCCCAGCTCCAACTGACCCCCGGCGATCCCGAGAAGATCATGCGGACGGTCAAGGAGGGCTGGATCTATAAAAAGAACAGCCAGCCCCTGAATACCCGCAACTGCGGTTGCGTGTTCAAGAATCCGCCCGACGCCTCGGCGGGAGCCCTGATCGACCGGGCCGGCCTGAAAGGCCATCAGATCGGCGGGGCTGTGGTCAGCGACAAGCACGCGAATTTCATCGTTGCGAAGGACGGCTGCACCAGCCGGGACGTGATGCAGTTGATCGACCTGATCAAACAGCGCGTCCGCGAGCAGTTCGACGTGGAGCTGGAGCTCGAACTGGAGGTGTGGCAGTAGCGGTTGAAGTTTGATTGTTGATGGTTGATTTGAAGGCGGTGCCCGATGAACAGTGAGGAACTGAAGGGCAGGACGAAACAGTTTGCTCTGCGCGTGATGAAGCTGGTCGGAGCGCTGCCGAAGACCACGGTGGGAAGGGCTATCGGCGGTCAACTGGTTCGTTGCGGGACCTCGGTCGTTGCGAACTATCGAGCGGCCTGTCGCGCGCGGTCCAAAGCCGAGTTTGCCGCCAAACTGGGAACGGTTGAGGAAGAGGCGGATGAAATGTGTTTCTGGCTCGAACTCATTGTTGAGGGCGAGCTTCTATCCATGAAGCGGGTGGCAAGCCTGCTGGAGGAAGCCAACGCCCTGACTACCATCTTTACCTCCGCAGTAAAGACATCGAAATTCGGAAGAAACCGGTGATGAAGGCCAATCTTTCTGAAATCAACAATCAAAAATCAAACATCACACTTCTCAACGGCGGCTTCCGACCGCCGAGGCATGAGCATATGACGGTCGCCGTGTTGCGTGGTGGCGTGGGCCGCGAGCGGGAAGTGAGCTTGGAGAGCGGACGCTGCGTCGCCGACGCGCTGCGACAGGGCGGCCTGGAGGTCCTCGTCTCCGATGTCCGTCCGGACGACATGAAGATTCTGGAACGCCGGGATATCGACGTGTTCTTCCTGGCCCTGCACGGGGAGTTCGGCGAGGACGGCCAGCTTCAGCAGGTGTTCGAGGACCGCGGCCTGGTGTACACCGGGTGCGGCCCGGCGGCCAGCCGGCTGGCGTTTGACAAGATCGCGAGCAAGCGACTCTTCGCTGCGGCGGGTGTGCGCGTGCCAGCACAGGTCGAATTCAATCCCGGCGATGACCCGGCGGAACTGGACCGGCAGTTGACCGGTCTCGGCGCGCGGTTCGTGGTCAAGCCGGTCCGGCAGGGCAGCAGCGTCGGCGTGTATGTGGTCGGCAGCCGCGAGGAGGCGGTTGCGGCCGCCCGTGTGGTCCGCGACGAATTCGGCGACTGCATGGTCGAGTCCTTCATCGCCGGGCGGGAGGTTACCGTGAGTATTCTCGGTCGCCAGACGCTGCCCATCATCGAGATTCGCACCAGAACCGGGTTCTACGACTATCACGCGAAGTACATCGACGACCGCACGGAGTACCTGTTCGATACGATTGCCGACGAGGAGGTGCGAACGCGAATCGCCCGGGCGGCGCTGGCCTGTTTCGATGCCCTGGGCTGTCGGGATTTCTCCCGGGTGGATTTCATCGTGAGCGAGGACGGAACGCCGTACGCCCTGGAGATCAACACGATTCCGGGTTTCACCACGCACTCGCTGCTGCCCAAGGCGGCGGCCAAGACCGGCGTTTCCATGAGCGAGCTGTGCATCCGGATCGTCCGGATGGCGGCGGCCCAGAGATGCAGGAAGGGTGTTTGATCGTGGCCAGGAAGACGAAGAAGATCAGTCTGAAGGAGCGGATCAGCTCCTGGCGGAGCAGCCGGGGGACGCGGAGCAAGAGATTCTCGGGAGTCCGTCATTGGAACTGGGTGGCCATTTTCAAGGTGGTCGCCGTGCTTTGTTTCCTGGCGGCGTCGGGGGCGTTCCTGCGGTACGCCGAGGGGTATGTCAAGGCCACGGATTCTGTCAGGGAAGGGGGGTTGGTTCTGGTCGGCGTTCCGGACTGGGCCAACTGGGATCTGAAGAACACCGTGGCCCAGATCGCCGGCGGGACGCGTTTTCCGCTGACGGAGGAGACCGCCGCCGTGCTGGCGCGCAACCTGGCTCCGATGTCATGGCTGCACGACATTGCGATCCGCGTGACGCACGACTCCGTGCGGGTCAGCGCCCAGTGGCGTAAGCCCGTCGTCGTCTTCGACGTTCCCGAGGATCGCTTGAAGAGATACGTCGATGCCGGACTGGTCGTGATGGACTACATCCCGATGCCGCACCTGCCGATCGTCGAGGCCAAGGGCGTGTCGCTGAACGTGGTGCCCCTGCCCGGGCAAGTGTTCGACCAGGGGGACATCGCCGCCGCGGTGGCTCTGGCTCTGCTGTTCCATCGCATGGACACGGAGATCGCGCCGAAGACTCCGCTGCTCGAGCAGATCGCGAGCATCGATGTCAGCAACTACCGGGGCAACAAAAATCCCCGTGAGCCGCACATCGTTCTGCGCAGCAAGGATGACGTGGAGATCAACTGGGGAGCGGAGCTCGGTGAGTGGGCCAAGTACATGGAAGCGAAGGACGAGGAGAAGCTCGCAAAGCTGTATACCCACTACCAGGAATTCGGCTCGCTCAGCGCCGAGGGAAGGGTCAAGTACATCAACCTCCGCAATCCCCAGGACCGAGTGCCCCAGCCGATTGACAAGTACCGCTGACGCGCGATCACAGGCCCTGGGATTCGAGGGTGAAGGTGTTGAGGGCAGTGGCGAGGTCCTGGTAGCGGTAGGGGATTGGGGGTTCTTCGCAGAGATTCTTGAGTCGCTTCAACACGGCCTCGCTCAGGTCGCTCTGGAAGGCCGCATCACCGGTGCAACAGAAGATCCGGCAGCCGGCGAAACGGTGTTCGTGAATCGTGCACCGGTTGTCCCGCTGATAGGGGCAGCGACCACCGGGCATCGGCGCCAGCCGATCTACGTCCAATTGTGTTGCCAGATAGATCAACTCCGGCGGTGTGACGAAGAGCCGGTGATCGTAGGCGAGAAAATCGCAGCAGGCCCCACAGGCTTGGCACCGGCCGGCCCGCATCGGATCCTGCCGCAACCGCGCTTCGATCCACTCGTAGAGGGTCGCTATTTCTTTGACGAGTCGGCCGCGTCCTGCGGGTTTTCCCACCATCGCCTGTTCTTCCGGATTCTCTCGATTTCCTCGTAGGTGTAGAGTCGCCCACGGTTGATGCCCGGGCACCGCAGGGCCGCCCGGTTCCACTCATCGGGACCCAGCAGGTTCTCCGGCCAGAACGGCCAGGTCCGGCACTGCCCCGGCCGGACCGGGTAGATCCGGCACTGCTTCACACCGTCGACCGTCTGTAAAAAGATGCAGTCCTTGGTGATGCTCTCCTCGATGATGGACATCCGCAGCCCGACATGACGCATGAACTTGCGGCGCAGCTCGCCCGGCGTGAGCTTCAGGTGCTTGGCGATCAGCTCGACCTCCGGCCGGGCCACCCAGATATAACCCTCGCCCGGCCCGGAGCAGCACCGTCCGCACACCCGGCACTCGAAGTGCAACCCCGCCGCATACCATCTTGTCGAAACCCGTTCCTCGATCACGATACCCTTCATGAGATCGAACGGCTGAGACGCTCAATCACGGATTCCACTCCTGTTCTTCGATTACTTCCAGTATACGTTCTTCAAGAGCTATGAAAGCTGGCAATATCCTGAGGGGAGAGAAATCATCAATGCACTGAGGAATGCGTTGGACTGCACTAACCACGTCGAAGCGTTTGCGGCGATGCGTCCCCAATTGGGTCGCATCGAGAATCAGACTGTGAAGAACGTCCTTTGGATCTGGGATGTCCTCCACATCGGCCAACCGTGGCAGGCCGAGGCTAATCGATCCGTTCGGGTTCCCCGCAGTGGTTCTTATCGCTTGTTTGTCGAAGAGCAACCACGCCTCTGTCATTCGCACCGGAACGAGGGCAATTGCAGGCGGAACAACAGCGTTCTTCTGTGCGAGACTGACGGCTTCTTGAATCTCGTTCTGTCTGTGCTCCCGAGGTCCAGTCTCAGCATCGCGGTGTACAAAGAGCATGTCACATGGGTACAGATCAACCGCAGCCTGGATTCTCTCTTGTAGTCCTCGGGGAGGAAGGCGAAGGTACCGAAGATCAGCCCAACGAGCTTGCACTGCATAACTGGGAAGGTGAGAATGAAGCAGCCATGTGAGTATCGGCATCAGAGCTCTGTCGGCAGAACCATCGGAAAGAAGTGTATATCGGAGATCACTCATGTTGATCCGATGAATGAGGCTGGAGTCCAGGAAGCCAGGACTGCAGGAGATCGACAACGCGTCTACGTTTGGACCGCAATCTCCTTTGTTCGGGCAGCTTGGACGTAGTGGTGCTGTCAGGTGAACCGACGTCCCAAGGAAGAACCGGGCTGAGATATGGCAGAAAGTCCCCCTTGATGCATGTGTGCGACTCGTTCAGTTTCGACCGCCATGTATCTGGAATACAACAGAAGCGGACGCCGCCAAACCTTACGCCAGAATGAATGATCTCTGCCGGCAGAGCCATCAAAACCGAATCCGGGGGGACCTGAAGAAAGACCGACGGGGAGTGCGTATTCACAATCACTTGGCGCAGGGGATTGTCAGGCCCCACGGGCTCGTTCGTGTCCGTCGCGATATCCTGCAGCAGCTTGATCATTGCCGGGATTCGCGCGGGGTGAATGCCGTTCTCTGGTTCTTCAAGGCATAGGACCCCTTGGACCTCGGGGTCCTGCTCCAGCACTGCGAGGGCGAGAAAACGGAGGGTCCCATCCGACAGGGATCGCGCCGCATGAGCCGTCCTGTCTGCTCCGGTCACAAGGACGGTCAACAATTCCCGTCTCTCATCGCGATCGATGGAGACTGTTCTGACGTTTTCGATCAACTCTGCCAGGCGGTTAGCAACGCGCACGCAGACGTCGGCGTTCTCTGCACCGTTGGCCGAGCTACCGTTCTGATGAGCGAGGCGGTACAGCGTTGCGGCAAGATGGGAGCCATTTGGTCCCAATTTTGTGGGTGCTGAAAACTCATCCGGTTTTCGGAGGGCCGAGGGCTCTAGCTGCAAAAGACGCCAAGATCGCATCTCGCGGCGTGCAAGCAGCGCAGTTGGACTCTCGGCCGCATTCGTAGCAGAGAGGACCGTTCGGGGCAGATTCGTGGCCAGCCTCGACAGAGGTCTTCCATGCCGTCCGTCTTGATGGAGCTTGATGATATGTCCCTCTGCCAGTTGTTCAGTGGAGATGTAGTCTGTGCCGCTACGCCGCCCCCGTATTGCCGAATCTCGCCATGGGACCTTGGGTGCAAATCCCAGCCGCTCGTACGCATCCCCTTTCTTGATGTATTTGAGTTGCTCTTTCAGAATCTCGATGGAGCCCAGAGATGCCAGACTGTCGTCTTTCCTGTATGCCAGAACCAGGGAGTATTGGAGAAAAGTGGTTGTTGCCTCTGCCTTCTCGCCCAAGTCGTCTTGGCCACTCGCGGGGACGATCATTTCCGCGTCGAATGACATCGCTGACTCGCGCTGCTCTCCGCATTGCCAGAACAGACTGCGGATGTCAGACAACCGCTTTCCATTTTCGTCGCCGCGCACTGCCAAGGCGGCTTCCGCCAGAGGGCGGTCTGCTAAGTCACTCAGGAACCTGATTGCGTCAAAGAGATTTGATTTCCCGACACCGTTGGGACCGGCGATGCATGTAAACGGCCCGAAGCGGACATCAACGTCCACAAGGTTCTTGAAGCCGGACACTTTCAGGCGAGTCAGCATGATCCTATCCTACCCATGGGCATAGGTACAGACAAGTCAATAGGCATTGAGATTGCCTGGTATGGGCTGCTCCCTACTCCATGCCAGGATGCCCTCCCGGCGGACGTTTATCAACAGAGGACTGCTCCTGTTGTGGTAGTCCGCTTCAGAAACGGGGTACACGGATAGCAGCACGGAGTGTTCAAGGTTGACATCGGTGATAATGTCTATCATTCGGTCGATCTCATTGCCCGGTTGTACGTCACCGCCAAGCACGACGGCCAGATCGATGTCGGAGTCCTCCGTCGCCTCATTCCTTGCACACGAACCATACAGGAGAACGCGTTTGAGCCTGTTGCCGTATAGCGTCTGTACCTGCCGTACAAAGTCTCTGACGGCCTTTTCAACCTGCATATCCATGTGCATGCAAAGCCCTTGAGCCTACCACTT
>ENA-OSEO01002804-OSEO01002804.1-sediment-metagenome-genome-assembly--contig:-NODE-2804-length-22898-cov-5.356338_pt1 | contig 22898 bp, 16 predicted proteins | sample MGYA00237883_ERZ534232 | MGnify/ENA metagenome assembly ERZ534232
GGCTTTCCATTTTCAGTCTTTGTCTGAAGTTTATTCGCTTTAATATAGTCCCATAGTTTTTTGGTGATCTCTGTCCTGGGAAGTTCTGCTGCTCCCAGAAACTCTGCCAACTCATTTTTCAGCTTTACCGGTTTCATCAATCCTTTTGCTTCTACCATTTTTAACTCCTTTATATTAAATTTATGGATTAATTATTGCATTCCTTGCCATAAGTGCAACCTGAAAACAATTCATGCAATATACACATATCATTAAAATGGAAAGGACAAACCCTGCCAAATACATTTTTTCTTATTTCAAATAATGCCCCACAAATTTTAAGCCGAATTTGTCCTTTTATAAACTTATTTATTGCGATAAAGCATCGGCCTCAGCGAAGGCCTTTTCCATATCAGGAAGGTGAGTAATTTCCGGTACGACCTGAATATATCGAACAATACCGGTTTTATCCACAAGTATTATCGTTCTGGCTAAAAGTCGTAAATCATCAATCAAGAGACCTGTTGAAAGCCCAAATTCTCCTTCACGGTAATCTGATAAATATCTAATGTTCTTAAGTTTAGATTCTTTTTCGAATCTCCTTTGAGCAAAAGGTGTGTCCCGACTGATCGCAATGCGTTGGACAACAGCAGGCATTTTGTCTCCCTTTTCACCAAGGTAATGGGTTTGAGCCTCACAAACTTTCGTATCTATCGACGGGACGATACTTAGAAATAAAACCTTTCCCGTTTCCTGAGATAAATCCACCAACTTCATGTTGCTGGCTTCAGTTACCTTTACTGAAGGCAACGGTTTATCAATTACAATTGGGTTTCCAAGTAAATTCATTGATTTTCCTTTAAAAGTCACTGATCCTCCAGGCTCAGCAGATCCTTTATCAACATCAGGAAGAGAATCTGTCGTTGCACAAGCTGTAAAAAACACCATTCCTCCAAGAATTGTTAGTATAAGTATATTTCTGATCATGGTTAGATCTCCTTTTAAATATTCTGTGGTATGTTTTGATGAAATTGTTATGTACATCGCGTTATGGTGGCTCCACTTACATAACCTACCAACTTTTATTGTGGTGTTTAATTTTAAAAATACGAATAATAAACTTAAAGTCAATCGTGTTAACCAATAATAGTATTTTTCGAGAATGGACTCCAAATGGGAATGTAAATCATTCCTGATGTTGGATTACGGTTGGTGTAATGATAAATTTTGGAAGTATAAGGAAGTTGATGATTTGAAGCATTTGTGTTTTCTTGCCATCATTGCAAGTTCAAGTAACTTAATTTTTAGTACATGTATCGTATTTCTTATAAAATTGCAAAAAAGCAAACCCCAAAAAGGATTTGTCCTTATTAAAAAAACAATATCACCGCAACTTTATTCCCTATTTAATATCTAATGGTTTGGCAGGAGATTTCAGCAGGCTGGTCGCCGCGGTAACCATACCGGCGATATCGCTGAGGTCCGATGGTATGATTATCGTATTATTTTCCTTGGCCAATTTCCCGAATTCCCTGATATACTGTTCGGCAACCCGCAGATTTACAGCGTCTTCCCCACCAGGCGCCTGTATGGCTTCAGCAATTTTTCTGATCCCTTCGGCAGTAGCTACAGCAACCAGTTCAATTTCTTTGGCGCGACCTTCAGCCTCGTTTATGCGTTTCATTTTTTCGCCTTCAGATTCTCTTATTGCCTGCTCTTTGGTGCCTTCGGCGATGTTAATTTTTGCCTGGCGTTCTCCCTCGGATTCAAAAATTGCAGCCCGTTTTTCACGTTCGGCTCTCATTTGTTTTTCCAATGCGTCTTTGACGCTTTGAGGGGGCGTAATATTTTTGATTTCATATCTTGTTATCTTTACGCCCCACGGCTCCGAGGCCTTATCCACAGCTTCAATGATTGCCGAATTTATTCTTTCTCTTTCTTCAAATGTACGATCCAGCTCAAGCTTTCCAATTTCTGAACGCATGGTGGTCTGTGCCAATTGTGAAGACGCGTATAAATAGTCTTCGATTCCATAGCTCGCCTTTATCGGATCAATCACCTGAAGATAGAGCACCCCGTCAACTTCAACGGCAATGTTATCTCTGGTGATACACGTTTGTGGTGGAACGTCTGCGGCTACCTCTTTAAGAGAATGTTTATACGAAACACGATCTAAAAAAGGGACGAGAATATGAAAACCTGCATCTAAGGTTTTGGCGTATTTCCCCAGCCTTTCGATAATAAAGGCGTTCTTTTGAGGAACGATTCGTGCAGTCTTAAGAATCGTAATTACAACCAGCACGGTAATTCCAATTGTAACAATGACACCCAAATCCATTATAACCTCCTTATTTTCTTTTAATTTTCAGAGTGATTCCGTCCAGTTCGATTATAATCGCCCAGTCGCCGCTTTTGATATATTCATCTGAAACAGCATTCCATGTGGCTCCCTTGAATTCGACCTTGCCCACAGGTTTTCCCGGCATCACGTCTTTTATTACCAAAACGTTTTTGCCGATAAACTCATTCAGATTTTGGGAAAGGTCCTGCACATCGCTCACATGACCTGAAAACTTGCCTTTAATCCATCTTCGAAGAGAGAAAAGAAGTACTATGGACGTTATGGAAAATAGCAGCACTTGAGATTCAAAAGATCCGGTTAACCCAAAATAGGTGATGGCAGCAACAAGCCACGCGGCTACTCCGAAAAAGACCAATATAACTCCGGGTACCAAGAACTCTGATATCGTCAATATCAAACCCAGAATAAACCATATGGTTGTAGGATTAAACTCCATTTTCATCCCCTTTTAACGTCATATGTGCTGCTTTCTACCTATAAAATTAATAGATTTTCAAATAAACGAGCTGTTTCAAATTACATCTTGGAAATACCAAGCAATTACAATGTCAAAATCCTAAAATCCAATGACTCATTTTTTGGGCTAATGATTTATATATTGCCACAGCCGAAGGGTAAGGCATCTTAATCTTAAATATATCGCATTTCTTGCAAAATTATAAAAAATCTGTAGGTAGAATATCTTTTTGCATAATTTTACCCTTGTTACATGTGAAAACAATATGTCCTGAATTTTATCAACACATCTGATAACCGGTTGGCCATTACTTGCCCTGCTTGTTTGAATGTCTTTTGAATTATTTTAGTGTATTCTCGTGTTCTTTCTAAATGGGTATCGGTATCATCATCCCTGTATTCAGGAAGTTTTGCATGGACAAAGATGGTAGCCATTTTGGTATTCTGGATATTAAGATGATATTCGTTCAGTTTTCTATCATCTTTCTCATTCCAGTTGTGTCTGCGAAGCTTATCAATTATCAATTGATTCTCAGCTACCTTTTTCTCAAACAATATTATCCTTTGTTCTGATCTTTACAGGTGTTTTTTTCCGACAATTAAAATCCCACCGATTGTTTCGGAAAGCTAATGATTGCACCGTTCCCATCTGGTTGAGAAGATTCAAGTATTTTCAAATAATCTCGGGCAGATTGTCGAACTCTTGGATCTCGATCTTCCAGATAAAGAGAAAACACTTCTGCCACTCGGGGATGCGATATCTGCGCAAGAGCGAAAGCGGCGGTAGCGCGAAGCAGGGGATTCTTTCTTTTACGGAAAGTAAAAAAACTTCTAGTAACCATTAATTTTGCAAGTGGTTCAATTCCAGCCGGATCCGCTATCTGACCGAGAGCCCTGCAGCAGGCAATCAGGCGATCTATCTCTTTAACTGAATTGAGCAGAGAAACAAGAAGATCCATTGTACCCGCAGGATTGAGTTTTCCCAAGTATTTGATGGCAGCAATTGCCATGCTCGAATCTTCGTGGATGGCATAATCAAATAGGAGTGACGTCAACTCTGCATCGTTAATACGCTCCAAGAGAAGAAATGCTGCATGCCTCACTTTAGGACTCTCGTCACCCAAGGAATAAGTCAATTCTGTTTTTATGTCTTTAGTTATGTTATCCACAATTTCCAAGATTCGAATACGCTCCTCGGCAAAACCGGCAAGCACCAATTCACGCTTGATTGACTCGACTGCTTCAGACCCAATATTTTCAAGTAAATGAGAGGCAATTTGTCTCACCCTGGGATCATCTTCCTTTTTGATGACTTCAATAAGAAACCGCAAGGCTGCCGACCCTATAATGCCCAGAAGTCGTGTGGCCTGCTTTTGCCTGAAAAGATCTTGAGATTTCAGATCCCCTAATAAAATCTCCTGGGTTTCTTCATCTAGTTCTTGGATTAAAGCCATCTTTAAGTTCCGGGCATGATCATTCTTACTTTCTTTCAGTTCCTGAAGATGTTGGGAAAAGTGCACGTGGAATTGAGTGACGCATTGATATTCACCAAATCGAATGAGATTAGCAGTGGTTTCCGTCAACAATGCGCTTATTTCTTTAAGAATATCGGGATGTTTATCCTTTGTTAAAACAGTTTTTAATGGATTCGTTATCTGTTCCACCACCCAGTGTTGAGACGTATGAACCAAATTTTTAAGTAAATTTAGACAGATTTGGATTATTTTTATGCGAATCTGAAGTGCCTGTTCTGTAAAATTCTGAAACAGCTGTTCGACCAATTGACGGGACTTCTTTTCTTCACCTAAGAGAAAAAGATCGTTGAGCTTCTGTTCTACTGATATGAGAAAATCTTCGTTCAGCTGAACCCTATCTTCCTTCAGAAACGCTTCTAATAAAGCCTTTTCCTCTTTTTGCCCCAAAGGAATATGTGATGAAAGATCTGCTTTGGCTTCGGTAACTTTTCCCTCTATGTGGCCTGTCCGACCAGAACCGATTACATTTTTATCCTCCAGGATCCCATAATAATGTTGGTCAAAAATGATACTTGATGTTTTTTGGTCTCTTGTAAAATTCCGCCAAAAATCCTCATTCAATTCTTTGTCCGAATGAATTCCGAGTGCTGAAATAAAAATTTTCAGATCTTGAGTTGAGATGTTCTTTAAAAATGTGATACTATTGAGTCCGATTCTCGCCATAAGCTTAAGGAAACTCTCAGCCATAGTTTCAAAATCTGCAGTGTCTATCTTTATGCCATTAACCAAAAGTCCTTCACCGATTCTTGCTATAGTAAAGGAAGACCGTCTAATCAAAATGCCGGTCAGAACCTTTTTAAGATCCTCAATAGAACCAATGATGGCCTTACTCTCTGGTGGGTATAGTTTGATGTTGCTGGCCGAAGTGAGCAGACACCGTATCACTTGAATAAGTTGCTCAAACTCCTGTTCATCCAGCCGTTGGCTATCATTATCAAACAATTCGGTGAAATCGAGCACAGAATCGATCATGCCATTTTCGTGCGATATTATTTGATCTTTAACCCCTTCCTCCCTCCGGCCAATATCGGTGTACCGCACCTGATTAAGATCGATATGGAATAATCGCTGTTCCTTTGAAAAATGATGCCAGAAATTTGGATCTACTACTTTCATGCTTATCCGACTGAAGGACTCTATCATTACGGTCAACTCATTTTCCCTAAGGCCCCGGAAAAATGTAATGCCCGACAGCTCCAGGCGACTCAAAAATAATACGAAGGCCTCGGCAATGGGTTTGAAACCAGTGACATCCGCCGGCTCGCCATTAACCATCAGGGTCTTATCTGCTTGAGTAATGTTAAGGCGTTGATTATCTATCAGTATCTTGAAAATATTTTCCTTTAGCCGCGTGGTGGCGCTGACGACGGCCCTGCTTCCAGGTGGGTAAAGCTGACTGTTACGCACTGCGGTAAGAAGTGCATGAATAATCCCGGGGATTTGGGACATGCTTGCAGGATCCAGGGGGTTATCCCCCTGGACCGCATTGTCCAACTTCCCTTCAGTGTAATTCAATGCTTCCTGTAGGTTGAATATTTTGTTGTTGTATTCCTCTTGAGATTCTCTGTATATTCGAGCCTTTTCACGATTTGCCGAAAGCTGAAAATGGTAAGCTATTGTGCTGGCTGATGGGAGCAGATGCTGGAAATGAAGGACTTCCTGATATGTGCCGATCCGCTCATGCAATTGCTGTTTTTGATCCTCCTGGATATTTCCATAGATAATATCCAAAACTCGCCTGCTGAGAAAATGAATGGTTTCATCGTTCATAAGAAACTCTGTGCTGACTATTCCCTGAAACACCGCCTGATCAACAAATTTCAGCACCTTGGTTTCAATACTTTCTGAGCTACCGGCAAGCACGCTAAGTGAGATATTTTCACCCAATGTGGCGGCATGGTCGAGTAACTGTCGTCCCTCTTTATCTAAAGCGGCGATTTTCTCACTGACAATCTCTTCAAGGGATTTTGGTAGATAGCCATCCTCTAACGGTTTGACAATCCACTTTTGGCCATCCAAGGTGATTTTCTCATCCAGAACCAGTTTCCGAAGAATTCCGCTGATAAACAGGGGGTTGCCTTGAGTAGTTTGCGCCAGGACTTTTTCAAAATTATCAGGTGCAATGACATTGGGGAAAATCTTTTGAAGATAATCGGCGATGTCTTCAGCGGTCAGCGGGGTTAGGTTAATTCTGCTAATACTCAGTTCCTGGCTAAAGGCGCCAAGGAACTGTTCCAGGGGGGTTGATTCTTCCTGAACTTTATCCAGACGAATATCTGTTGCGGTCCCACAGATAAAAAATGGAATGTCCCGGCGAAGCAAGAGCCTTCGGATAAGAATAAGCGTAGCTTTGTCGCTAAAATGCAGGTCATCTATAATAAGAACTAATGGTTTGGAATCTAAAAGTTTGAGAACGAAATAAACAATGGTGTTAAAAATATGTTCACGCAGAGTCTTCTCATCTTCTTGACGAGAAACGTCTTCAGGTTTTTTCACTTGATGTAATATATAAGAAAGATAGTTAGCCTCCCTGAGACTCATGTTCTCCAAGATCTCTTTCCCTTTTTCGGGTTGTTGTTTGAGCATTTCATGAAGTATGTTGGTCATTATATAGTAGGGCCGAAACATCTCTTGGGGCGTCGCGCTTACCGAAATTTGCCATATCTTGTTTTTAGGGAGACTCTGTTGAATCGCTCCCAGGAATTCGCTCTTGCCCATGCCGTCCGCTCCCTCGACGATGAGAAACTGATTTTGACGTTGGCCAAATTTCTTTAGGGCTTCGGCGATCCTGATGAGCTGAGTCCTGCGACCGATAATTTTTGCGTTGTCCAATTGATGGAGAGCTGTTTTGGGAAACACGTCCTGGAGGTCAACTTGATCGGCACTGGCGATTCGATCTCTTCCAAACCTCTTGGCATGATAAAGTGCAGTGTCTGCCTTCTGAATGAGAGATTTACTGCTTGCCGCATCATCGGGGACCGAAGCAACCCCTATACTTAGGGTGACGTGGATATCGCCTTCCACTTCGTCTAAGTAAATGGGTTCTTCATGAATCTGTTGGATAAGTTGCTCGCCGACTCGAATTGCCGTCTCCTTATCAGTACCCGGCATGAGAACCATGAACTCATCACCCCCGTAGCGGATGACCATTCCTTTGTCTCCACAAATTTCCCTGGCCATCCTACCCACCCAGATGAGCACTTCATCGCCTACGTTGTGACCATATGTATCATTGATTTCCTTGAAATAGTCCAGATCCATCATTAGTAGTGAAATTGGCTGGCTCTCCGGTAAATCCCACGGCACCTTATGCTTCAAGTAGTTTAGGAAAAAACGACGATTATATAAGCCCGTAAGCTCATCTTCAAATACCAGGCGAGAAGGATCCCTGCCTATATTTTGAAGAAAATAAAGAAGTTCATTTTGTCCCATAATATGTTAACCTTCTGTATTTCCGAATAGGTGATTTGTTTATATTTATTTTTTTACAGTCATTTTATAATTTCAAATAAAAGCCCAAATCTTTCTCGTATAATTTTCTTTCATTGAAATGTCCGCCAACTATACGATCCTTGACCCATATTACCTTGACCGGTTTGCGAATTTCTGATCCCTTTGGGTCGTCTAACTTAAATCTCACTTCCAATATATCATCTTTAGAAATCCGGTGTGGCTTTAGACTTTCAAATCGGATTCCAGTCATCGAAAGTTGCCTGACGATTACCTCACCTTTTTCTCCACTATCTTGTACTATGTATTCACCAGGCAGCTTTACCTCTTTCCGGTGACCCCATCGATATTCGAGGGCAAACTGAAAAGTCTCCTTACATTTGCATTTACCTTTCACAATATCGTTTGTTTTTCTGAAATCCATTGCATCTATAATTTTTTCAAATCCGCACTTGGGGCAGATAACCATTGCTTGATTGTTTTTGTCTACATAAACCTTTTCCATTTATTTTCCTCGTTTTACCTCTTTCAACACAATATGTTCATATTAGTCAGTGACTTGAATTTGTTATTTAAAAATTGACGTTGGCATTTCTAATTTTTGGAAACAACCAAACGCTTATTTTGTTTAGCAGGAATTATGCCAAAATATGAAAGTAAACAATTTTCTTTTATTACAAATAGTTAAAGATTGTATTGTGGAGTTTCGAAAGGGTAAAATTACAAAGTTTTGGCGCCAAATTGCAATAATGTCAAAATGTTGACTCCTTTGGTACTGTCAACCTAAACTGCGTGAATGACGACTTTCCGGATTATTTTTGAGAACTTGTCCTATTTTGAGCAGTCATAATCTTGGCATTCATCGTCAATAATCCTTCGTTTTCTAGTCTGATTTTCATGGTCGGTTATAAATAAAAAACTGTGGCCTCCTGTTTTTTGCTAATTATGATATCAGTGGCAAGGTATTTGCATTCACCTTTTTTTATTTGATTTTCACAGATTCCAACGCGGACCAGGCTTTTGGCCATGACAACCTACGCAAAAGATTATTCCGAAAAGGGCAGGACCGGACCTGATCAGGCACTTGCCAAGCAAATCGTGTTTGCATTGAGCGGCGCCTATAAGAAAATCAATCTGTATCCGGCAGATCACGTGATTTATAACAGTGCCTTAAAGTCTCTGCATGAACGTATATGTAATTTTTTCGACGAATATGGAAGTCTTGATCTTGAAATCGATCGCAACCGGGTCCGCTACAACGGTCATGTCGTTTTTCAGGGAGATATGTCTGCTGAGAATCCAGCATTCATCATGTTTCGGGACGGCATAAACCGGATTGAATTCAAAACGACCCTGGCATTATGGGAACTTCATGGATTTTTAGAGATATTAAAAGAAAACCAGGTTCTTACCGAGGAATCGGAAACAGACGTCGTCACGGATTTGTGGGAAAAACATTTTCCGTCTCTGGCATATCAAGCCGACGATGTCGGTTTTGATACCGGAGAAGTATTTCATGTGCCGGATATATGCGACGGCCGATTACCGGAAGACGGTGAAGCTTCGACAGATGCGCAAAATGAGGACCAGGCACCGGAATATGCCGGGGCGGTTGCGCCGGATGTGCTGATGAATTTATCCGTCAGGGATCAGCGGCTGTGGGAGCTGACCCAACAAGACACGGATCATCTGAAAAGGCTGGTCGCCGAAGAAGAAACACGAGAAAGAATCGAGTATGTGCTGTACATCCTCCTCTATATTCTGCAACACCAAACCCAGCCGGATGATTTTTCCGGGATCATCGATATTTTAAAACAGGAGCTTCAATCGGCCCTGGAAGATTGCAAATTTCAAAGTGTTTACCAGACCATAGACGTACTGAAACAAAGCCTGGAGCATCGTCCGGAAGGCCATTGGTCCATCTCCTGTCTGAACGATTTTTTTACCGCAATCTCCGATAAAGTCTTTCTCAATACACTAAACCATGTCTGGCAAAAGATCGATGACCGCGACACCCGGGATATCCTGTGCCTAAGGCGCATCATGATGCTTCTGAAACCCGATGCCGTTCACGCCCTCGGACCAATGCTTCTTCAGAAAAAATCATCCAAAACGCAGAAAATGCTCATGTCGGTCATTGCCGTAATGGCTGAAAAGAACTTTGCACCGCTGGAGGTCCTGCTGGCGACATCCGAAACAGCACTTTCAGAGATGTTGGTACATATGATGGGATACATGAAAAGCGAATCTTCCTGGAAATCCCTGCTCTGCATGCTCCGCCATGAATCAACAGGTGTTCGCAAAAAAGCTTTCAAAGCACTCACCCGGCGCAGCAGCGATATACCCGAAGAAATATTCCAGCTCATAGACGACCCTGACGAGGGCGTGCGGCGATTGGTATTGCAGTTTCTGGGCGGCAGGCAGAACCAAACTGCGGAAAAATTCCTGCTCGACTATCTTGGTAAACACCGTATTCGTTCCGGCAATAAACTGCGCTTGCTCTCGATCTATGGGGTGCTGGGACAGTGCGGGTCCGACCGGTCCCTGCCGTTCTTGGAAAAAAACATCTATCTTTGGCCGGGACTGGGGATACTGCGGTCTAAAAAATCTCCGCGCCGCCAGGTCGCAGTCTATGCGCTCAATAAACTGAAAACGAAAAAAGCCGAACCGATACTCAAAAGAATTGGTGTTTGACGATGAACGATTTTTCACAAAAACAGGATTCTTCAGGACATGATCTTCTCAGAGCCATTACAAGGCTCATTCAGATCGGGCGGCTGTATGAAGACAATAACAATTTGGCTGTCGAAGCCGTAGCGGCCTTCAAACGCTCTGTAGGAAATGCGTGCCTGGGGGAACCGCAGGTATCGCTTCAGATTTATAACGGGCGGTTTTTTCTGCAGCAGGAAAAACTGCCATTGCTTCGAAAGCATATCTCTCTTTTTAATCAAATGATGCAGTTTATGGAGAAGCGAAAGATTTTCGGATGGCATTTCCGCGCCGGTCTGGACAGGGTTGACGGGAAGGACATCCTGCTGTTTACCCGTCTTCTGGATCGTGCCGGCAAGGAAGAAAATCCGTTGGATTGGCTGGTTTCAGAGCTGGATAAAAACGACATTCACTGGGTTGCCGTCATCCGGGAATCCAGCCTTTATCAGGGAGATTGCCTTGAATCCACTATGGCAGAAAGCGAAACCCTGGAAAGAAAAAAAGAGGCGGCTAAAAAAACTTATCAAAATGCCCTCAACTCCATCAAGGAAGTGGCGCAAAAATTGCTTTCCCGAAATGAAGTGGGTATTAGAAAATCGGTTCGCATGGTTCAACGGATGGTAGATATCATCATGGAAGATGCCACGACCTTCATGGCACTCAGTACCATCCGGATGTATGACGATTATACTTATACCCATTCGCTGAACGTGGCTATCCTGGCAATGACCCTGGGCAAAAAAATCGGCATGAAGCGGACAACCCTCGAACGCCTGGGGTTATGCGGACTGTTTCACGATTTGGGAAAGATAGAAATCCCCAAGAAAATCCTAAACAAAAAAGGGAAACTGGATGATTCTGAATATGAAGAAATAAAAAAACATTCCATGGCCAGCGCAGCGTTGATACTGAAACTGAAAACCGAAAAATATCGCAAAGGCCATCTCCTGATTTCCCCGTTCGAGCATCACGTACGATATGATCATTCAGGGTATCCGTCCATTGACAAGAGGCGGCCCATCAGTTTGTTCGGGCGGATACTGACCATTGTGGACGTCTTCGACGCCATTACATCCCCCCGGATCTATCGCCCGACGTCCATGAGCCCGGACCAGGCCTTGGGCCATATGCTGTCCGATTCGGGAAAGTATTACGACCCTGCTCTGCTTAAAGTATTTATCAACATGCTGGGCGTGTATCCCGTGGGAACGCTTCTTAAATTCGACACCGGGGAAATGGGATTGTCGCTTCACGCGAATAACGACCGGGATCAGACCAGGCCGAAAGTACAATTGCTGATTCAGGGTAAAGACAAATCATATGAAAAGGGTAAGGTCATTGATCTCGGCGAAAGAAATCCCGGGACGGGAGCGTATAAGCGGACAATTGTTCAAAGTCTTCATCCGGCAACATTGGGCCTCCAGCCGGCAAGCTATATTTTATAATCGGGGTTTCATACCATCATCAAAACCATGTTGAAGACCCCCATGCACCTTTCTGAAGGTTGGTTGTAGAGTTACACTATGAAATAATGCAAGCTTCTCCTGTTTTTTCTCATGCCGGCTATCTCCGCCGGACTGCCCTTTGACCAAGGTTATTACCCTCAAACCCACAAAGCTAAAGGTATCCATTCCTCTGGTCGTTGAGTTGCGTTGAGTTGACAAGAACTCGCTTTTTATAAGCAGATAGAGCTGAAAGATTGAATTGTGTAACGCTTTCAAGCTATTTGCAATATTTGGAATCTAATCATTTGATAACATGCAGAGGAAAAAGTTTTCGTCTCCAGGTTTCTCAAATTACAAATCAAAAACAATGTTCAATCTCTGATATTTTTGAGCTGAATTGAGACATAAATACCAGCTTAAAAACCCTATGTATATATATATAGCATCACGGACACAGATCAGGATAAATATGACGAGCAACATATATTTCTGTCTAACTACAATCGATGGAACTATCTTCTTCACCAGCATTTTTGGGCTCGCCCGCTGTATATCTTCATTGGCAACAAGCGGTATCTTTTTCAAAATTTCTTTTTGATAAGAAATCATGACGAGGCCTAACTTTTGATTTATTTCAATCGGCGCTTCCAATTGATTGGGAACCTCTAACTTATAGGAGATAAATTCTTTCATGCCAGTAGGAATCGTGATTACACCATCTTCTGAGGGTTTCAGACCAACTTCCCTTTTTACGCCTTTCAGAACTGTAAGATGCGATAGGGTGTCATCTTTATTAAAAAGCCTCACAGTTATGAAATTGTTGAAGCCGAAATCAAGCAATTGCATCGCCTCTTTTTCCCGAACCTCAATTTTCTCAGATCCCATAATTACGGAGATGTAACGCCGGCTGTCTCTTACAGCAGTTGCAATCAGGTGGTAACCGGACTCTTCGACATGGCCGGTCTTGAGTCCATCTACAGAGGAATCCTGAAAAATGAGCCCATTGCGATTGTGTAATACAATCTCTGCATGGGTAAATTGTTTCAATTTATGAAACTGAATCGCCTCTGGATGCTCCCGAATGTATGCATGAGTAAGCATCACCATGTCATAAGCGGTCGTATATTGTTCCGAAACAGGCCACCCATCGACGGTCTGAAATTTGGTATTTTGTAAATTTAAATCCCGCAATTTTTGGTTCATCTTGTCCACTAAATCCTGCTCGGTCCCAAACACACCTTCGGCTATGGCCACGCAGGCATCGTTTCCTGATACAACAGCAATACCCTTTACCAGTTCAACTAAAGGTACCTTTTCGCCCTCACGAAGGTACATTGTCGATCCTTCCTTTTGAGTGGCCTTTTTGCTAATCACCACCTCGTCATTTAAGTGCACAATGCCCTGTTCGAGAGCATCGAAAATCAAAAATAACGTCATCACCTTGGCCAGACTTGCTGGTTGAAAGCGATGATGCGCATTCTGGCTATACACAATTTGGCCATTATTTGCGTCCATGAGCAATGCGGAGACGGAAGTTATCTTAAAAGGGCATGAAACCTGGTACGCAAAAATACCTGATGGTAAACTTATTGAAATCAGCATGAACAAACATCTGAGTGCAAGTTCAAGTTTTTTCCCAGCATACACTTTAAAACCCTCGTTGACAGGCCTTAATAAAAATAATTTTCTTAACAATTAAACGTCATACTTGAGTGTTTTACTGTTGAACTATTTTAATTGGTAGTGATTCGATACTAATTGCCTTTCCATTTAATAACCTGTTTTTTGAAATCTATCTGATACTCAATTCCCTTTAGGAAATTCATGCCAAGAAGTCCCTGGAATTCAGTTTCAGAGCCCTTATACTCAATAAAACCTGCATAAATATCTTTTTTGGCAACCGGTCCAACTTGCACGTAACTTAATTTTGCAAGAGTTGATTCTATCTTTTGTCCACCAGCCAATGTCAACATGACTTTTTGGGTTTTGTTGATAGCTAATTTTTCTGCTACTTGCTGGTGCAGTGTTATTAAAGAAGCGCCAGTATCCAGAAGGAGCAGGACCTCTGTTTCACGAGAGCCGTAACCCAAAGTAACCGGAACCGGCACATGATTGCCTTGTATAATAACTTTCGTTTCACTATTGTCAGCCCGCGTTTCCTGTTTCCGATTAAATTCTTCTATTTCCCTTTCCAATTTCTCACCGGCATCTGAATCGATATAAAATTTTCGGCTTTTATGGATTAAAATATAGGTTCCATATCTGTCAGAGCCTGTTTGGTAGGTTCCGGTCTCACCCAATTTAAACCTTTTAATATCATCTTTATTGATATACCAACCACCGTGGTTGTCGGTTTGTAGATATACTCCCCCTTCGTCTCTGTCGACATAATAAGTACCTGCAGCGTGAAGGGGAAGAACCCAAAAACAGGAAAAGATTACGGCTATTATTAACCTGGTAACCATGATGATAGTCCTTGCATATTTTGACCTGGAAATAATATCAGCTCAAATAGAAAAAAGCTTATATTTTGTGTTTTAATTGAAATTACCCCCCGAATTCCGGAATTGTCAAAATTTATTGTATCTTGATAATCATCTAAAAGACAAATCCCCGGCAATTGGGAAAAAGGTTTGCCATTTATGATATCCGAGAAATGGGTCAGGACTTGATAAAAGTATTTAGCTGCTGGACTTTATTCAGCAAAATTTTATCCTTTTGGATGTTTTTTCTCACCATGGCTGCGCGCCTGCTCACAGATGAGTAAGACAGCCCTAATGCCGCTCTTCACCGGAATAATCCTGCACCCTTCTTCGATAATCCTGATGAGGATCTTTGATGCCAAATTATGATACAAAGCACCTGCAAATTCAATTCGCCACGGTCTGGCCATGTCTGTTCAGGTAATATTTAATGGCTTGAATGTCAAATTAATATCCTAATCAAGGGGTGACCCCATTGATTACGATATATGCAATCAGAGTTAATCAACCTCAGGTTGCACTTTTGAGAAGCTACCTTTCATGGCATATCCTTCCACTCCCAACAAAACTTACTACATTGTGGCATGTTTTTCTTGACTTTGTCATTTTTATAATCATTTTAAAAAAATTAGAGCTCATTTAACGGGATTATCATAAAAATTCTCTTGCAGTGAAACGATTATTTTGAGGTTAAACTTTTTATAATTTTCACAGATAAAAGGAGGAGCACTATGAAAATACAATCGAATGAGAAAATTGAGAAGCTCAAAAACAAAGTAAAGGGTCAAATAGTGCTTCCCAATGATTCGAATTATAATGAAGTTCGAAAAATATGGAATGCCATGATTGATCGTCGTCCAGCCGTCATCGTACAGTGTGCAGAAGCTGATGACGTCCTGCACGCAATCTCTTATGCGCGCGACAACGGTTTAGAGATTTCCATCAGGGGTGGTGGTCACAACATCGCCGGGAGTGCTTTGTGCGATAACGGTGTACTGATCGATTTTTCTAATATGACAACTGTAATCGTCGATGCACAAAAAAGGCGTGCCTATGTTGAACCCGGTGCCACACTCGGCGATATTGATAAAGCTGTTCAAGCTTATGGATTGGCAACACCGGTGGGCATTAATTCAACCACCGGTATAGCAGGACTGACGCTGGGTGGCGGTTTTGGCTGGTTGACGCGTAAATACGGCATGACAATCGATAATCTTGTATCCGCGGAAATGGTAACGGCGGATGGAAGGAAGATAAAAGTATCGGAAAATGAAAACACGGATCTTTTCTGGGCGATTCGAGGGGGTGGGGGCAATTTCGGTATCGTCACCCAGTTTGAATTCGCGCTACATCCCGTTGGACCTGAAATATTGGCTGGATTACTTGTTTTTCCATTCGGCCAAGCAAAGCAAGTGCTCGAAAAATATCGTGAATTTGTAAAATCAGCACCTGTGGAACTCAATATTTGGGTCGTCCTTCGGAAGGCGCCACCATTGCCTTTTCTTCCTGAGAGTGTACATGGAAAAGAAGTTATTGTGCTGGCCATTTTCTATGCAGGCGATATAGCAGAAGGTGAGAAACTGATCAATTCTTTGCGCAGTTTCGGAGATGCTTATGGTGATCATATTGGTGTTCAGCCATTCGTACAGTGGCAGCAGGCCTTTGATCCATTGCTCACGCCTGGCGCAAGGAACTACTGGAAATCTCATAATTTCACGGAACTAAGTGATGGTGCGCTGGATTCGATTATCGAATATGCGGGAAGGTTGCCTTCACCTCAGTGTGAGATATTCTTGGGGCTTATCGAAGGCGCAGCCAATCGCATTCCATCGAATGCCATGGCGTATGGTCATCGAGACGCAAAGTTTGTCCTGAATGTGCACGGACGATGGGATCAGGCGGCGCAGGACAAGACTTGTATTGCATGGGCACGTGCGTTTTTTGAAGCGTCTGCTCCCTATGCCTCAGCCGGTGCCTATGTGAACTTCATGACTGAAGACGAAGATGACAGGGTGGCGGCGGCTTACGGCAAGAACTATGCTCGACTGAAACAGATTAAAAAGAAGTATGACCCTGAGAATATTTTTCATAATAACCAAAACATCAAATCTTAAAAGTATCCATAGGCTTTTCGCGAAATCAAAATCGTAAGATATCTTCAAGCTGTTCATTGCAAACGATGGCGGAAACGCGTGAAACGAGATTAGAGGTAAGTCAGATGGGTGAGGCATATCGCATTATTGGATTTATCGTCATCATGACCCTCTACATTGCCATTGGGTTTATGTCAGCAGCCGGCTCCATCTTCATATCTCAAAGAATATTTAAGCCTAAAGCTGAGCAGATTTTCTATGGAATATTTCTCATTCCAATCGCCGGATTTTATCTGGCTTTCACGGCCTACTTTGGAATTGAAGCAGCGTGGCTATTGGAAACGGCAGCCGTATTAGCGTTTGTTGTAATAGGTCTATTAGGTATTCGATTCTCATTCGCAATAACGGTCGGCTATCCGTTGCATGGACTCTGGGATGTGTTGCATGAGCTTCATACACATGGAGGTTTCTCCGTATTCGAAACAGGTCAGGCGACTGCGGTCCCACTTGCATACGGTATCTTTTGCGCAACCTATGACTTCTGTATGGCGGCATATTTCCATACACGGCGCAGTGAGTGGAGTGCTGCTTGGAAATCCAAAGCGCAATGACAATTAGTTGACACAGTCGAAAATTACCACCTAACTAAACCATGCACACGGTTGGATTTTCGCTGCGTTACGTTGCTGCCAGTGACGGCATTTTTTGCTTGGCCAGATCAAACAGCCTCCTGCCGTCCTTATCCTTTAATCTGCACTTTAATGAGTCGGCAATCCAGACACCCGTTATAGAAAGATTCAGCGGATCAAGAAAATGTATCTGAATCGATATTCTTCCCGGCCAATTAATCTTTTTGTTACAATTTCAAATATTAAATTATACAAGGAAAGGTCCCTTATAAGTTGACCTTAATATCATTAAAAAATGGAGACTGGCATTATGAAAGAGAAACAACTACTGGATCGAATTGTTTTGGATCCGAAAGTCATGGTCGGGAAACCGGTAATCAGAGGCACTCGTTTAACCGTTGATTTCATCCTTAACCTCCTGGCCCATGGTACTACGGAGGATGATATTTTAAATGAATACAAAGGCCTTGAGATTGAAGATATTCAGGCTTGCTTTTTATTTGCTACCCAATTTCTTAAAAATACAGATTTTATGCCCTTGATGGAGGAGCCTGTTTAATGCGATTTCTCGTGGATGAATGCACAGGCCCTGCTGTTGCGGATTGGTTGCGAAATCAAAATCATGAAGTCTTTTCTGTATTTGAACAATCAAGAGGTATGAATGACGAAGACATCATTCAAAAAGCGGCTACAGAAAATTGGATTTTATTACAAACGATAAAGATTTTGGTGACAAGGTGTATCGCGATGGCCGTATCCATAAGTGCGTCATTCTGCTCCGTCTTGAGGACGAGCGCTCAGTGTCAAAAATTCAGGTTATTTCCCGCCTCCTTAAAAATTACATCGATCGTTTGCCGGATTCATTTGTTGTAGTAACAGAAAAGCAGGTTCGTTTCGGCCGGAAAAATCTTTAGCCATCCGCTCTCCCTCCAATCTCTATCCTTGAACCTTCAACAGCCATAAACTATCCTGAGATCAGCAGATTAATTTAATTACTTGAATGTCAACTTAATGTCCTAATCAAGACTTGACCCATTGACCTCAAAAAACCGAAAATGAGATTTTTAACGACCTCTAAGCTTCGGGCAGCTGATTTTCTGAAATCAATTGTTTCAGGGCATCTCCTTCGATAGTCTCTTTTTCAAGCAAGAGTTCTGCGCTTTTTTTCAGAAAGGATTTTTTGGCATCGAGAATATTGTAGGCTGTTTCGTACTGCTGTTTGATAATCTCCCTGACCTCCTGATCAATCATTTCAGCTGTTGCTTCGCTGTATTCTACTGGACCTTGGTATCCAGGTATATTTAAGAAACGGGATTGTTTTTCTCTTGCAAAGTAAACATGGCCGACTTTGTCGCTCATACCATACTCCTTGACCATGCTACGGGCAATGTCGGTAGCCTTGGCAAGATCATTATGAGCCCCGGTAGAAATATCCCCAAATATAATTACCTCAGCCACACGGCCTCCTAACAGTGTAGCGATACGATTCAGCAGTTCTGTTTTTTTCATCAGAAACCGTTCTTCGGTTGGCACCTGCATGGTATATCCCAGTGCAGCAATGCCTCGGGGAATAATGGTGATCTTCTGAACCGGATCAGTGCCGGGCAGAGACAATGCCACCAAGGCGTGGCCCATTTCGTGGTAGGCGACAATTTCTCGTTCTCTGGGGTTTATGAGTCTGTTCTTTTTCTCCAGTCCTGCGACAACGCGCTCTATGGCCTCTTCGAATTCCGACATGGTGACGATGTCTTTGTTGCGCCTGACCGCTAAAAGTGCAGCCTCGTTTACAAGATTTGCCAAATCAGCACCTACCATTCCTGGTGTCATCGCCGCAATTTTCTTTACGTCTAACTTATCTTCATAATGAATATTTTTTAGATGGACGTTGAGGATGGCTTCGCGACCGTTCTTGTCGGGTCGGTCCACCAGAATCTGACGATCGAAACGTCCGGGACGAAGAAGCGCCGGGTCGAGTATTTCAGGGCGGTTGGTGGCTGCCATCAGAATCACCCCGATTTGAGGATCAAAACCGTCCATTTCAACCAGTAATTGGTTCAGCGTTTGCTCCCGTTCGTCGTGGCCGCCCATAGCACCGAAACCACGCGCTTTGCCGAGTGCATCCAGTTCATCGATAAAAATAATACAAGGGGCTTTCTGTTTGGCCTGGTCAAAAAGATCCCTGACTCGGGCGGCTCCCAAACCAACGAACATTTCCACGAATTCAGAGCCGCTGAGACTAAAAAAAGGCACACCGCTTTCACCGGCCACGGCTTTGGCCAACATGGTTTTGCCGGTACCGGGTGGACCTACCAAAAGAATGCCCCGCGGAATTTTACCGCCCACTCTGGTAAATTTTTGAGGTTCTTTGAGAAAGTCGATCACCTCCACCAATTCCTGTTTGGATTCATCCACACCGGCTACGTCATCGAAAGTAACATCTAAGTCTTCTTGCATGTAAATCTTGGCTTTATTTTTTCCCAAACTCATAAAACCCGGTTGTTTTCCGGCCATTCGACGCATCATGAAATACCATATACCGACAAAGATAAAAATGGGGACAATCCATGAGAAGAGGTCACGGAAAAAGGTCGATTCGATCTCTCCCTTGAATTTAATGTTACTTTCCTCAAGTAATTGAGATATATCTGAATCGACGCGAACGGTTCGGAATAATTCACCTCGGCCCGATCCACTTCCGGAATCTGTAAGTCGACCCTGAATCTGGTTCTGCGTGATGGCAACTTCCGAAATTTTTCCTTCTTTGATGAGCTTCAAAAACTCGCTGTAAGGGATGGTCCTGATAGACATTGCTGAAAAAATCATGTTGTGGATGATAAACACTCCCCAGATACCTAAAAGAACGTACCATAAAGAAAATTTGTGTTGTCTTTCCATTTGACCTCCTCATCGTTTGAGCATATCCACCTTTGATCCGTAGCAAGATCTATCAATATATTATCTGTTCAAAATTTAAAAGAAAAACCAACCACCGTGAAAATATTTGTAGGCCCTTTGGCTAATTTTTCGGTAATTTAATTATATTTTTCCAATATTCAACCCAACTTCAAAAAGTTTGTTTAGAATCCTTAAAAAATCAAAATGGCATCCATTAAAGGCTATCTGCAAAGCCGTTTGTCCCTGTGCAAGGATATGATACAAAGCACCTGCAAATTCAATTCGCCATGGTCTGGCCATGTCTGTTCAGGGAATAGTTAATGTCTTGAATATCAACTTAATATCCTAATCACGGCTTGACTCCGTTGACTAAGCACAATTGGATCAGTGTCCATTGAAGGAAGCCTATTGTGTTACCATGGCTTAGGGTTACATCGGTGCCATGGGCCAGAAGTAGAGGATGAGCGGAACGGCCACCACCGTGACCAGCACCGACAGGGGCAGTCCAAGTCGCCAGTAATCGCCGAAGCGATAACCACCGGGAGCCATGACCAGGGCATTGGACTGATGGCCCACTGGGGTGAGAAAGGGGCAGGACGCACCCACGGCCACAGTCATCAGAAGGGGGTCCACCGAGACCGCCATGCCATCGGCCAGGATAATGGCGATGGGGGCCATGAGGACGGCCGCAACGGCGTTGTTGACCACGTTGGAGAGCATCATGGTGCCCACCATGATTACCGCCAGGGTGGCCATGGGCGAAAGATGAGCCGACAATAGCAGGAGTTTTTCGGCGATCAACTGTGCCCCGCCGGTGATTTCTAAAGCGTGGCCCAAGGGAAACATTGCGCCCAGCAGTACGACCACGGGCCAGTCGATGCTTTCGTAAATATCGCCCAAGGGCACGAGATCCACTAATACCATGAGCACCGCTGCGATGGTGAAGGCGATTTGAACCGGCAGGATGTTCAAGGCGGACAGGGCCATGGCCGAAACGAAAATGCTCAGGGCCAGCAATACCTTCCGGGGCTGGCCGATGCGCAACCCGCGTTCGGCCAGGGGCAGGCATTTGAAAGTTTTGAGTACCCCCTGCAAGGATTCGTTGCTGCCCTGCAGCAGAAGGATGTCGCCGATAATGAATTCCGTCCGTCCCAGCCGGCGTTCGAGCCGCCGGCCACGTCGGGCGATGGCCAGGAGGTTAACCCCGAAATTGCGACGCAGGTGCAGGCTGGTCGCCGTTTTGCCGGGCAGTGGCGAATCGGGCGTGATGACGGCTTCCATGAGACGGATTTCATCGGACCCAAGGGCCATCTTGCAGTCGCCTTTGCACTCCGCCAGCGAAAGCCCTTCGTCATCGATCAGCGCCTTCAAATCCTCGGGAGGTGCCTCAACCATCAAAATATCGCCGGCCTGAATGACCTCGTACCACGACGGCGCCGGGATGTAACGTTCCCCCCGTATCAATCCGACCACGGTCGCCTCGTTTTCATTTTCCAATGCGGAGGTAAGATGAAAGACGGTCCGGCCGACGATTTTGGCCTCCTCCGGGACGAACACCTCGCTGATGTAGCCCTCGATTTCAAACAACTCCTCCGGTGCGCTCTGCCCCTCGCGCTGGGGGGTAAACCGCCAGCCCAGCAGGGCGATGAAAAGCAGCCCAACCACGGCTGTTCCCACGCCCACGGGGGCGAAATCGAACATGCCGAACGCAGGAATGCCCGTCTCGGCCCTATAAAGAGCGATAATGATGTTGGGCGGGGTGCCGATCAGGGTTATGAGACCGCCCAGCAAGGAGCCGAAGGCTAAGGGCATGAGCAGCAGGGAGGGCGGCCGCCCGCTCTGGCGAGACATCCAGATCGCCACGGGCATCAGCAGCGCAAGGGCCCCCACGTTGTTCATGAAACCGGAGCACAGAATCACGATCCCTGTCAGCGTGCCCACCTGGACGGTGGGACGCGATCCCACCCGTGCCAGGTGACGTGACAGGATGTCTATCACGCCGGCATTGAGTAGACCGCGGCTGAGGACCAGTACAGCGGCCACGGTAATGACCGCCGGATGTCCGAACCCCAGGAAAACCTCCTCGGCTGGAATCAGTCCGGCGATAAAAACAAGCACGAGGGCAGCGACGGCGACTATATCGTATCGCCAGCGGCCCCAGATAAAAAACACCAGGGACGCCAAAAGAATGATGAAAACCATGGACTGGTCAAAGGTGAGGTTAATGGATCAATCCTTTCAACACTGCCCTTTAATTTTGCCCTGAAAATTCTGGTCTTTCTCCGCACAGCGGGATCTTCGATGCAGGCTACCTGCCTATTCGGGTGAAATGGGGTCACCCCTTGGTTAAAGCATTTAGATCCTGGACTTTATTCAGAAAAATTTTATCCTTTTGGATGTTTTTTCTCACCATGGCTGCGCGCCTGCTCACAGATGAGTAAGACAACCCTAATAACTCGCCGATTTACCGGTTTGTGAATATCTCGGAATTCCATAAAAGATAATGCATCATCTGAAAAAATATCTTGTCTTTGATTGCCTCGTGAAAGTATATCCTGAACTGATTGGTTCCAGGTTCAGGGTTCAAGGTTCAAAGGTTATAACCAATTGACATTGTTTTTAATTCTGTTCAAGATCCGGAATGCCCGGAATAACCAATTAGGTGGACCGGCTTTATAACCACGATGAAGGCAAGATTCCTTTGATATTATATAGTTTAGGGTTTTTCAACCCGGAACATTGAACCGTGAACCGCTCAACCTATATATATGATACAAAGCACCTGCAAATTCAATTCGCCACGGTCTAGCCATGTCTGTTCAGGTAATATATAATGTCTTGAATGTCAAATTAATATCCTAA
>ENA-OSEO01002806-OSEO01002806.1-sediment-metagenome-genome-assembly--contig:-NODE-2806-length-22877-cov-4.417456_pt1 | contig 22877 bp, 19 predicted proteins | sample MGYA00237883_ERZ534232 | MGnify/ENA metagenome assembly ERZ534232
CAACCATGATTGGCGGATAAATACAAGAGAGATGCATATTGTGGCTGGAAATCCCATGCGCTTTAAAGGGCGGCTTGAGATTAAATATGACGACCGCTGGCGCACGGAGCTTGACAGTGCCGAGCTAGAAATATCGGAAACCTATGAACAGAAAATGGAGAGGCTGGTAGCAGACTTCCTAAAAGACTAGACCTACAATTCATAAGGATATTCTCCTCATATTTGACGTTCCCGATACGTTACTGCGAATTAAATCCATTAGGAAATGTAAAAAATATGAAAGTATTGTGGTTTTCCAATACGCCTGCAAACAGCGATGAGTATTTCAATAAACAGTTAGCGGGAACCGGCGGATGGATGAAGGCGCTGGATAAAGCCATACAGGACAAAGTGGAGCTTCATGTGGCTTTTTATTATAACCAAAACAAACGTAAAAGCTTTCAATATTTAAATACGCATTATCACGCCATCCCAGAGTACAAAAATGTAATGGGGAAATTCTGGAAAATCGCATTAAATAAAACTCTGGATACCGAGCATTTAGATCTTTATTTGGATATTATCCAGCAAATAAAACCCGATATCATTCATATCCATGGGACCGAGAATCCTTTCGGCTCCATCATGGCAAAAATGAAGATTCCTGCCGTTGTCTCAATCCAGGGCAATATTACCGTTTGTCTCCATAAATTTTGTAGTGGGATCGAGGCCGAATATCTGAGAGTGAAGGATATTAATTTTCTGAATCCGAAATCGCTGCTTGCGATGCAATCATTTGGCAAGTCCAGGGATAAATTCATAAAAATGCACCGCCGTGAAATTAGAAACTTGCAAAATTGCAGATACATCATCGGAAGAACAGGCTGGGACAGCAGGATCAGCCGTGTCTTAGCACCGAAAAGAAAATATTTCCATTGCGATGAGGTGCTCAGGGATGACTTCTATAATTCGGAATGGACGCCTCTAAACCAGGAAAAAATCGTTATTCACACAACCAACAGCAACAATATCAAAAAAGGCTTTGAAACCATCTGCCAGGCCCTAAATGAGCTGAATCAAATGGGCGTGGACTGCGAATGGCGGGTTGCCGGCATCAAGGAAGATGATATGATTGTGAAGGTGGTCAAGCGGAAACTCAGTTCCAGATATCCCGCCAAAAACTTAATTTTGCTTGGGCGCCTGACAGCGGATGCCTTGGTTGAAAAGATGCTGGAAGCAGACATGTACGTCATGCCCTCCCACATCGAGAACAGCCCGAACAACCTATGCGAGGCCATGATCCTTGGGATGCCCTGCATTGCCACATTTGCTGGCGGGACCGGCTCCCTGCTGCAGGACGGCGTGGAGGGAATACTCATCCAGGACGGCGACCCGTGGGCCATGGCTGGTGCTGTGCTTGAATTGAAAGAAAACTATGACAGGGCCATAGAGCTTGGGAAAAAAGCACGGGAAAAAGCCTTGCTGCGTCACGACAAAGACAGAGTAGCCAATGAACTGGTAAGCATCTACAAAGAAATCATCACGACTCACAAAAATCTTAATGCACCTGAATAATGCACGCTGAAAACATATACAATGGGTTTGCCGTAAGGGCAAAGCCCAGGACTGACATAAAAACCCATTATATTTTCTTTTTTTTGGTTTTTCTCGTCAACCCGCTTTTCAGCATCCTGTTTCTTGCTTTTCACATCAAAAACCAAAATATAAAAACAGATGAGTTGTTTTATCTGTTGTATATCCTCATCTCCCTGTATCTGGGTCTTATAACGACCACAAAAGTCCCGGTTTCAGATTTTTTAAATCACAAAATGTATTTTGAAAACGCAAGCAATACTGATTTTATTGATTATATATCCCAGTTTAATGAAGAATACTTATTTTATGCGGCAACCTATCTTTCAAATAAACTTCTTTTTGGCAATTTTGATCTCTATACGATCTTAATAATTTTTATCTCTTATATGCTTGTGTTTGCCGCAATCCACAAATACTGGAAAGACAAGGATGCCTCCCTTATTCTTTTTTCAGTCTTGACCTTCGCCCTTTTCAACCGCGTTTTCTTCTCCTCATCCCACCTTATCAGGCAAATGCTGGCAGGCACAATTTTTATGTATTTCTGGATCACAAGGACAGTTGACAAAAAAACGCGCTGGTGGCTGATACCGGCAGGCTACCTGATACATGCCTCCTCTGCCGCCTTATTCCTTCTTAGCTTTTTGCCAAACTTGGAGAAAAAAATCTCGCTCAAAAACGGCATAATTTTCTTCGGCATTGTCGTTATTGTCATCTTTTTCGGGGCCAACATCTACCAAATCATGCACAGCCTGACAAAAAGCGTACCCATTTTAAACTATCCGTTTCAAAAAATGGAGCTTTTAAAATTTTATGGTTCGGGTTGGTATGAAGGCAGCGGAGAAGGGGGCTATAGGTACTGGTATTACGTCCAGTTGCTTCCAGCCGTTGGGTTTGCATATTTTTTCGCCAAAAAAGAAAGGGTGTCCTATGCAGTGCTGAACTACACCCTGCTTATGATTGTAGTACTTGAGTTTTTCGTATTCTCCGGCATGTCTTTTCTGCAATTGAGATTCATGCGCTACGTCTATTTGCTTGTTCCGTTTATCTATCCCTATTTTTTCACCGAAAACAAGTGTTACAATTATAAGCCCTTAAAGTTTTTGGGAATGGCATTTATCGCGCTCTGGTTTTTGTACAGGTTTGCAAAGGATCTCACGTCAGGGCTGTTTGATTTTGCCCCTCTCATGGGAATTATCGCAAACCCCGTTCCGTTGTATTTTATAGACTGAGAGCGTAAAGGAAAGAATCCCGCCCCTTCATTAAGGCCGAGCATAAGATCTATCTGACAATGGCAAACGATCCAACTGGCATATTTTTTAAGCGGCTTTATAATCTCAAGCTGCTGTTCTACAAAAAAATATTTACCCCCGCAGCCAGGGCCGACTGCTTCCTGAAAGGGATCTCTCTTGGCGCCGGTGTCTCTTTTTACGGCAGGACCTATTTTTACAGGCGCCCTTTTTCAAAAATTTTTATTGGTGACAACTGCGGTTTTCGCTCGCGTTTCCACAGCAACCTGATAGGCATCAACAGACCCTGCTCTGTGTCTACGCTTGATTACGGCGCTGAAATCACGATCGGCACTAGATGCGGCTTCAGCGGAACCGTTATCGGCGCCGCCCGCAGAATTCAAATCGGAAACAACGTCAGATGCGGGGCAAATACCTTGATAACCGACAACGACTGGCACCTTGATGACCCGCGTGCAGGCGCACCTGAGGCTGTTACAATTGAGGACAATGTTTGGATAGGTGAAGGCGCTAAGATTCTGAAAGGAGTGTGCGTTGGGCACAATTCGATCATAGGTGGGGGCAGTGTTGTTACTTCTAATATACTTCCTAACGTTATAGCAGCGGGCAACCCATGCAGAGTTATTCGCGATCTATGAATGATAAACCGGTTTTCACCATTTTAGGAGCTGCCGGATTTCCATATAAGGTGTCCGCTCCTAGTAAAAAGTTTGGATTTATAGCCAAGGCTCTTATTGCAGTTGATTTTAATGTAGTATTAATCAATCTGTTAAATACGGAAAGAGACCTTGAAAGTGATACCGGGCAATTGGATGGCGCAAACTTTGTGTTTTTGTCCGGTTCTCAAAGAAGAACGAGTTTTTATGACAAATGTATTGGTTATATAAAAGCAATCATAAAATTGCCCCAAGTTCTAAAAACACAAAGGAATATAAAAAAAACGTGTTATCTGATGATTTCATACAGCTCTTTCTTTTTGACAATATACTATTGGATACTAGCTAAGCTGTTTGGTTATAAGCTGTTAATCAGTCTAATGGAATATCATCCCAGTATTGCCAAAGGATTTATAGAAAAATTAAAAGCCAATTTCTTCGATCATTATGCGATCTACTTAGCAAATGCCGCATTGCCGATAAGCCAATACCTGGAAAATCTAATATATTCTAAAAGAAAGAATCTCTGCGTCTTTAAGATCCCAGTACTGGCTGACTATAATTATTTCAATATGATAACGAGCCAACATACAAAAAATATTGAAAAATATTTTTTGTATTGTGGAAGCCTTGGGTATTATGAAGTGATTGATTTAATAATTAAATCTTTTTTATCCTTAAAAGATACTAGTATAAAATTGTACCTTGTTATCTCTGGAAAAAATGCTGCGATACAGAAACTTACTTTAAAACTTAAAAATTATGAAAATATAAAAGTTTTTACCAATGTTCCAGAAAACAATCTGATTAGAATGTTTTCATCTTCAATAGGTTTGCTTATTCCTATGAGGCCGGTTCTGCAGGATAAAGCCCGTTTCCCGCAAAAAGTTGCTGAATATTTGGCTAGCGGTTCTCCGATCATTACCAATGCTGTTGGCGAGATATCCCATTATCTCAAAGACCAGGAAACTGCAATTTTTGCAGATGATTATTCCACTGATTCATATAAAAACGCAATGCGGTTAGTTATTGATAATCCAGCGATTGCGCAGCAAATCGGAGAAAAAGGGAGATTATTAGGCTGGGAAAAATTTCACTATGAAAGTATTTCAAGTGCACTCTCTAACTTTTTAGCCCAATTGTAAGACTTATGGTTAAGCTTCTATTTGCAGGCGACCTGGTCCCGCCGGAAACCTCTGGCTGCATGTATTCCGATGAGCTGCTGGAGGTTCTCCAGGACAAGGATTTCTCCATTGTTAACCTGGAGACGCCGTTGACCAGGAGCAGCCAGAAGATTTTGAAAACCGGCAACAACTTTAAAAGACCGCCGGAATGTATTTCGCATATTAAAGACGGCCATTTCGATGCAGTCGCGTTGTCCAACAACCATATCCGGGATTATGGAGATCAGGGGGTTTTTGATACGCTGGAAACCTGCCGGTCCCATGGCATCATGACGTTAGGGGCCGGGAAAAACAGTGAAGCGGCTTCACAGCCCCTGGTTGTGGAAGTAAAAGGTAGAAAGATTGCCTTTCTGAACTACAGCGAGCGGGAGTTCAACATTGCATATGGGGAACGGGCCGGGGCGAATCCGTTTGACGTTATTGATGCCTTTTACCAAGTGCAAGAGGCCAAGGGATGCTATGATTATGTAATCGTGATTTATCATGGCGGGGTAGAGTACCACTATCTGCCGACTCCTGGAATGGTTTGCAGGTTCAAATACTTGATAGACGTAGGCGCTGACTGTGTGGTTTCCCATCATACGCATCGCTACAGCAGCGTTATTGGATACAACGAGAGACCGATTTTTTTCGGTGTGGGCAACTTTCTCGCCCCGACAAAGGCCAAAGCAGATGACATATGGCGGACAGGGGTGTTGGCTCAGGTGAAGTTCGGGGAAGAAAGGTGCCAGTGGAAACTCACACCCACTGTCATGTCCTCTGACTTGGAGCATGTGGGCTTGGCTGGCAGAAGTCTAAAACCTTATATTCTACAACATGTAGATGAGCTGTCTGAGACAACGGAGAACATGCCCGCCATCAAGAACTATTGGGAGTCGGTTTGTCATGCCGAGTCTGACCGGCTTCTGAACCTCATCAAATCCGAGAGCCGACTGGAGTATAGGATTCGGAAGCGTTTGATCTCTGTTTTGAAGCCGGGCTTATCGCAGTATAAAGTGATGAATATTTTAAACATGATACGCTGTGATGCTCAAAGAGAAATTCTTTTAGCAATATTTGAAAGCAAATGCAGCGGAGCAGGAATTCGGATTTTTGATTGATGTGGCTGATAACCAATAAAAAATTTGAAAAACACAATCAGGGGCTCAATTATTTGCAGGCCGGCGAATATCTTTTTGTGACAGATGAACCGTTTACGGCTGCATGGCAGGATGGTATTTGCTGGCATTGTGAAGGGAATATGCTGCCCAGACAAGGGGTGGATTCCAAATATTGCGGCTTATCAGGGGCTCATCTTGCGGCTGCCCTTTACAGGGAGTTTCAGGGGCAATTCATCCACCGCGTTAAAGGAAATTTCATCCTGCTTCAGCTTAAACAGGATGGCTTCAATATCTTTTCCGACCATTTCGGCATTAGGAAATTTTTTTACTGTAAAGAAGGCCCTGAATTTGTCATCTCCAATGATCTAAAAGCTGTCTCTAAAATCGTTTATCTAAAACCGTCATCTGCTGGTATGGCGATCTACGCATTAACCTATCACTTTACAGGCGGATATACAGGTTTTGAAAGTGTTTTTCATAACCAGCCTGGTGAACAACTGAAATTTAGGGCTGGCTCACTTCATGTCAAGCCATACTGGCATCCGGACAAACTGCTTGATTCCGGAGGCACCAAGGCTACAATAATGGATATTGCAGAAAAGCTAAAATCTGCGGTGTCCGCCACATTGGATCTAGCCCGGCCTGTCAGCCTCTCTTTGACAGGTGGTGCTGATACCCGAAATGTATTGAGCGTGCTCTTGTCCCAGGGGGTCAGGCCTCATCTCTATACATACGGGAATCCTCTTTCAAACGATTGTGTCAAGGCGTCATCAATTGCCAAAGGGCTTGGGCTCGAACATGCTGTCCACGACATTGCCATGACGTCGGCGACGTTTGAACATAACGCCAGGCGCATCATTCGTCTGGCAGGCGGTTTGGCTTCAATTCACCGGGTACATCGCCTGCTTGCCGTGGAAGCTGAAGCCGAATTTGCCAGGCAGATGTACCTGGGGACGTTGGGAGGGGAATATGTAAAAGGGGTGAGCGAGGATGATTATATAGTGCCGGCTATTGTTTATGAAAACTGGAGCAATACAGGCTTATCCCATAATGACCTCGTCAGATATACAGAAAGAAAACGCTTGAAAATAGAGGCTGAGACAGGCGTTGAAATCCTATCCTGCCTGCGCCTGGAGCCATTTATGTGCGGACATGCCATAAGGCGCAAGCACTGTGCGCTAAGCTTCATTACCGCCCATCTTCACGACGCCCAGGACGTAAATCTTTATGGAACTGTCATGGACACAGTATATACGCCCTTCCTTGATATCGACTATCTTGAGCTTCTTTTTTCTTCTGTATATGTATTCGCAAATAAAGAGCAAATTTCAAACCGTTATCTTAAAAGAATACAGAATCCCCTCTACGGATCTCACTTTCTCCGGGAAACCTACCCGCCGTTGCTTCAATTTAAATATTCCGGAGAGCATAAGCCGAACGAGGTTTTGTCCAATAAATACATAGCAGCTTTCTTAAAAGCGCTTCGGAAGAAAACAAGCCCCAAATATCCCCCGAACTTTCCATTGAGTCAATGGATGGTAGATTTCGTAAAGAAAAATCTGCCCCCCTGTATGGACTATCCGGCCATCGGGGAAGTTTTCGACATCCTCACGTTGATGCAGGATCTTGAAAGCGGGCCTCACAATATGAATGAAGCCTATTGGGTCAAATTCACCAATCCCATCATGATGCGTTTTCTTTTAGAGGAATATTGTGGATAGAATCAAAGTAGCCATTCTTGGCAATGAAGACCCGGGCGGCACGCACAAATGGGAGTTGGCATGCCGGAAAATGGGGATCTTTCATAAGGTGATCAACCTGACTTCTGCACAGTGGTTTGAACAACTTATGCAAAGCCGGGCGGATTTTTTTCTGCTAAGGCCCCCAGGTGCATACAACCACTACAAGGCCTTGTATGACGAGCGGGCTTATATCATTTCCAAAGTGCTTGGCCTTGTTACATTTCCTTCATTTGAAGAGTGCTTTATCTATGAAAATAAAAGGCTTTTGAGTTATTACCTGCGGGCTCAGGAGATTCCGCATCCCGAGACTCATGTATTTTATAATAAAGACGAAGCCCTTGATTTTATTCAAAATCAGGAATTGCCGATCGTTGCTAAAACTGCTATCGGCTCTTCGGGTTCTGGCGTTCAAATAGTAAAAGAGAAAGCCAAGGCCAAAAAATATATAAACACCGCCTTTTCCAAAAAAGGGATTAAGCGCCGATTTGGGCCGAACAGGGTCATCGGTTCCCCGCGCAGCTGGTTGACCAAAACGATTAAAAGCCCCTCCTATTTTCTTAAAAAACTCAAGCAATACACTGCCATCTATAGCTATGGAGAAAGGGATTTCGTCATTTTCCAAGACTATGTCCCCCATGATTTTGAGTGGCGGGTTGCAAAAATCGGGCACTCCTACTTTGGCCATAAAAAGATCAAGCATAAGGACAAGGCCAGCGGATCCAAGGGTATAGACTATGTCAACCCCCCGGTGGAACTTTTGAATTTTGTCAAAGCGGTCTGCGACAGAGCCGGATTCAATTGCATGGCGGTCGACCTCTTTGAGGACGGAAGGGGCAGCTACCTTGTTAATGAGCTGCAAACCATTTTCGGCCATGTCCAGGATCATATCATGGAGTTCGACGGCCAACCCGGCCGCTACCTGTTCCGGGACAACCAGTGGGTTTTTGAAGAGGGTGACTTTAACACGAATGAATCCTATGACCTGCGGCTCAAGACAGCCATCGAGCTCTACAAGGCGGGGCGCATATGAAGGTCCTGTTTGTTGCCAGCGGGAATTCAAAAAGCGTGGATAATATCTCGCCTTTTATCAGGAGCCAGGGGGATTCCCTGCGACAGGCAGGCATAGAAATTCAATATTATCCTTTGCACGGAAAAGGCATTTCAGGTTACATCAAGTCCGCTCTTAGGCTGCGAAGGCATTTGCAGCAAAACCATGTTGATATTGTCCACGCCCATTATACCTTGTCGGGGTGGTCTGCGGTGCTGGCATTCCCGGTCCAGCCGATTGTGTTGTCCTTGATGGGCACGGATGCTTATGGTGCCTATACTGGGGTTAACAAAATAAAACTCAGCTCACGTTATTTAACTTATCTTACCTATTTGATCCAGCCATTTGTCAGGGCAATTATTTGTAAGTCAAAAAACATTGAACAGTTTGTTTATGTAAAGAAAAAAAACAGGATCATTCCCAATGGTATTCGTCTTGATGATGTTGTTACCCATGAAAACGGTTTCAGGGAAGTGCTCGGCTTGTGTGCGGATAAAAAATATGTATTGTTTCTGGGAAACAAGGAAAACAGGAGGAAGAATTTCAGGCTGGCTAAAAAGGCCGTGGACATCGTCGGCTCAGATGACGTGCATATAGTTGCCCCATATCCGGTGCCCCATGAAAAAGTGGTTCAATATTTAAATTCCGCGGATGTGACCATTGTGCCGTCTTTGATGGAAGGCTCGCCCAACGTTGTGAAGGAAGCCATGGCCTGCAACTGCCCGGTGGTCGCAACCGATGTGGGGGATGTGGCCTGGCTGTTCGGCAATGAGCCGGGGCATTTTTTGACCAGCTTCGAGCCGCGGGACGTGGCGGACAAAATCCGGGCTGCGCTTGACTTTTCCGCGACACATGGCCGGACCAACGGCAGGGAGCGGATTATTGAACTGGGGCTGGATGCGAAATCTATAGCCAATCGTCTTATCGAAGTTTATCAGTCTGTCCTCCAAAATTGAACAAGCCCGGAGTTATAGTAATCGAGGGCCACGTCCAGGGCCTGTCCAATACCCGGTCCCTGGGCCGGTCCGGCGTGCCCGTAGTGGTCGTTGATACGGGCAGGTGCGTCGCCAGGCGCTCCAGGTACTGCCGGGATTTTTACCGGTGTCCGGGCTATGACAGCGATGATCTGGCCGATTTTTTAATCAGACTGGGCGAAGTCAAAGGCCTGGAGGGCTGGCTGCTTTTGCCCTCCAACGATCATGCGGTGCTTACCATCTCCCGGAACAAAAGCCGGCTGGAAAGGTTCTACAGGGTCATTACCCCGGAAATGGCGGTTGTTGAAAACATCTATGACAAGGCAAGACTTCTCGGCGCGGCTGAAGCCGCAGGCGTGCCTGTGCCGGCAACCTATTATCCAAAAGATGCCGGGTGCAGCAATTTTCCGCTCGCCTTTCCGGTGCTGACGCGGGGGCGGTTCGGGGTTAATTTTTACAAGGCAACTGGAAGGAAGGCTTTTCTCGCCGGTGACATTCGGGAGCTTCGCGGCCAGCTTGAGCATATTGCGGCGTCCTATCCCATTCAGGATGCGCTGGTCCAGGAGCTGATACCGGATGACGGGACGAATCGGACCATCTCATTTACCGCGTTCTGCGAACAGGGTGAAATCAGGGCGTTCTGGATGGGGGAGAAAGTCCGCGAGCACCCGGTACGCTTCGGCACCGCAACGTTTGCGAGAAGCGTTTATGTGAATGAGTGCCGCGACCTGGCCGTGCCGCTTTTAAAGGCGCTTGATTACAACGGCGTCTGCGAGGTGGAGTTTCTGAAGGATCCCGGGGACGGCCGCTACAAGCTGATCGAGATCAACGCGCGCACCTGGCTGTGGGTGGGACTTGCCAGGGCCTGCGGCGTGGACTTTGCCAAAATGGCTTATGCGCATGCAAACGGGATGGACGTCCAATATCCGCAAAATTATGAAACCGGCGTCTGCTGGATCAACCCGCTAACGGATGTGGCATATGCCCTGCATGCCATGCTGAAGGGTCGGATCACGGCCGGGCAGTACCTGAGGTCTTTATTTAACGGCAGAAAGGTCGACGCCCTTTTCGAAAGGGGCGACTGGAAGCCGGGGCTGGCCTACATGCTGAATATCTTTTCCTACCTGGGGCAGCGGTGAACATCCCTTACGCCAGCCCCAACCTTGAATTTTCCGTATTCCTCAAGGCTCTCTTTATGCCCCGGCATGCCGCGGAGCAGGCGATCAAAGCCTATTTCAGAGCGCTTACCGGAAAAAAACATATCCTCATTACCAACTCCTGCCGCTCGGCCCTGTACCTGGTCTACAAGGCGCTGGGAACCAGCGCAGAGGTGATCACGACGCCCCTCACCTGCCGGGCGGCCATCGATCCGATTGTTGAATCCGGAAACAAGCCGGTTTTCGCTGATATCGACCCCGGCAACCTGAATATGGATCCCGGGGACATTTCGCGCAGGCTGACGAATTGAACGGCTGCCATCCAGGCGGTTCATCTCGGCGGGGCGGCCTGCAATATGGCGCGGATTTTATCGATTGCTCGAAATCACGGGCTTTTTGTCATTGAGGACTGCGCCCAGTCTCTGGGTGCGCTGTATATAGGCCAATGCACCGGCTCTTACGGGGACGCGGCCTGCTTCTCGCTGATCAAAAACGCTTATGGTATTGGCGGGGGGGTCCTTGCCACTGACAATGAAACCATCTTCCAGCGGGCAAGCGAAATACTGCGCACGGCAAAGAAACAGCCGCGGGGTCTGCTTGCCTACCGCCTGCTCCGCAGCCTTGTGGAGACCAAAAGGAAGTTCAGGATGGTTAATGCCTTTTATCAAAAACTAATGGCACTTAAAGGCCGTCGGCGGAGCTACACGTCCGTTAAGAATCAATTGCGCCGTATCTCGGCCCTGGAGGTAAAAATCTTTGCCGCGCAAATCCCCCGCCAGAAAAGGCTGCATGCGAGGCGGAAATCGATCGGCCGCAGCTATGTCCGGTTGCTGGCAGAAAGCGGTGCCATGAAAAACACAGCCTTCACCCTTGATGAGGCCAGCTTTACAAGATTTTATGCCTGGCACCCGGCCATCAAAAGCGGCCGGCATATAAACGCCCTCACAGAAAAAGGGATCGAGGCGATGCACCTGGAGCACAAGCAGGGCAGCCCGGTCCAGGAAAAGCTGCTTTCAGCCGATACTGACAAGACACTGCCCAATTACCACAAGGTGCACGACTGCCTGCTTTCCCTGCCCCTTTGCGAGTCCATGAACGCAAGGCAGGCCCGGGCTGTTGCGGACACCCTAAAGGAACTCGTGTCAGCGTAACGCATATGAATATTTTGATACTCACCGGCCATCCCGCCCAGGTTCACAATTTCAAGCATGTCAAAAAGGAGCTGGAAGCCAGGGGGCACCGGGTTTACTGGATGGCCACGGAAAAGGACATCAGCAAGTATCTTCTTGATGTGTACGGCATAGACTACATCTGCCTCCCAAAACCAGGCAAAAGCAAGGCTTCCAAGGCGTATCATCTGCTGAAAAGCAGCTTCACGTGTTGCAGGTGGATCAAAAGGAACAGGATTGACATGATCATCTCGAGGGTGTCGCCGTATGCCGCCCTGGCCGGTTTTCTGCTGCGGAAGACTCATATCGCCATGTCTGATACCGAATCCGCAGGGATCTACGACACCATTTTTACAAAATTCGTCTCATGCTTTCTAACGGCCGGTTCCTTTAAGCGCACGCTGCGCGCGGACCAGATCCGGTTTGACGGAAATATCGAGCTGTTTTACCTCCACCCCAACCGGTTTGCGCCGGATGAAAGTATTTTTAATCTTCTGGGGCTTCGGAAAGGCGATCCCTATGTGATCATGCGCTTCGTGAGCTGGGACGCCTACCACGACAAGGGCCTGTCCGGATTTTCGGATGCGAATAAAATCAAGGCGGTAGAGGAGTTTTCAAGGCATGCCCGGGTCTTCATCTCCGCTGAAAAGGAGCTGCCCCCCGAGCTTGAGCCTTACAAGATCCAAATCCCGCCGGAGCGAATGCACGATGCCCTGGCACATGCCTCCCTCTTCTTCGGCGAAAGCGCCACCATGGCCTCGGAAAGCGCGGTCCTGGGGACGCCGGCGGTGTACTTGGATAAAAATTGGCGGGGATACACGGACGAAGAGCACGAGGCGGGGCTTCTGTTCAGGTTCAAGTCCAGCCAAGACGATCAGCAAGGGGCCATTGCCATGGGTGCGGGCCTTCTTGCCTCCCCGGCCACCGGTGCGGTTATGCAAGAAAACCGGGAGCGATTCCTCGAGGGTAAAATCGATGTCACCGCCTTCATGGTCTGGTTTGTTGAGAATTACCCCAAAAGTAAAAAAATAATGCAGGAGAATCCCGATTATCAGTACGAGTTCAAATGATAGCTGGTTTATCTTTGTTTTCTTCGTCGCTTTCTGTTTCGATATGCCGAATCTTTATTATCCCTTAAAGCCTAAGCATGTTTATCTTGTAAATCTTGTTAAATTTGTCTTTTCTTTGTTGTTTCCTGTAAAATATATATTTTCGTTTTTTGTTAATTCGATCACCCGAAACCTCGCTGTTCCTCATACCTGAAATCAGCCACCTAAAATCTTCTCTTGCTCCTTCATGATGGACTTTACTCTTACGACCTACAAGAATCTTCTCGCCGCTCTCAATTCCTCCGGCTACAGCTTCCAGACGTTTCAAGATTTTCTAAAGACTCCGGCCTCCTTGGTCGTCATCCTACGCCACGATGTAGATGAAAGGCCACAAAATGCCCTGAAGATGGCCTGCCTTGAACACGGTATGGGAATCCGGGCGACCTATTATTTTCGGATTTTGAAAATCAGCAATGACCCGGAGGTGATCGCTGAAATTGTTCGTATGGGGCATGAGATCGGTTACCATTACGAGGACTTGGCACTGGCCGGCGGGGACTTGGAAACCGCCTTCCGCCGGTTCTCTGAAAATCTCGCCTATTTTCGAAGGTTCTATCCGATTGAGACGATCTGCATGCACGGCAGCCCCATGTCGCGCTACGACAACCGGCTGATCTGGGAGAAGTACGATTATCGGGAGCTGGGTATTATCGCTGAGCCGTACTTCGACATCGATTTCGACCGGGTCTTCTACCTCACCGACACCGGGCGGCGCTGGGACGGCTGGCAATCGAGCGTGCGCGACAAGATGCCCCAGCAGGCCGACTGGATCCGACAAGGGCTCGTTTTCCACACCACCGCCGACATCATCCGAGCTGCTAATAAAGGGAGCCTACCCCGACAGATTATGTTCACCGTCCATCCCCAACGCTGGCACGACCGCACCTTTCCCTGGCTGAAAGAACTCCTGCTACAAAATACCAAGAATTTGATCAAAATAACCCTAAATCGCTTAAAAAGCAAATAATACCAATTTCCTATGTTTTTTTAGGCAAATCCGCTCAAAGCACTTTTGGGTAAAATGCTTTACACATAGGGGTGAAATAGTGGGTATGTGGGACAACAGATTCAAATTCTTGGTGTGGCAATGAGCGCAGTCGGTTCTGAGCAGGCAAATATGAACGGGATATGTGCGGAAGGAACCGAGGTACTTCGGGGAGCGGCCCCGCGGGCCTGGTTGCTGGGGGTGGGGGATTTCATGTTTCTGAATGCATCCTTCTGGGCAGTAAACTCGTGGAAGGGCGGGCCGTGGCATCTGAGCGACCGCAATTTCAAGCTTCTGCTGGCCTTTTGGGGGGGCTGGTTTTTGGTTTCCCTGGGGACCCGGAAGTTCCGGATCAGGCCTTGGAAAGGCTACTGGACTGGTGTGTGGGATATTCTGAGATCAGGGCTATACCTGGCCTATGCCATGGCGCTGGTTGTGGTGCTGATGGGCGAGTATGCCGTCTCGAGAGGGCAGGTCTTTGGAACCTGTCTGGTGCTGACAGGTCTGGAGCTGGCGGTATTTATGGTGATGTACCCGGCTTTTGCGGGCAGACGATCCGGGACGGATGAGACTGCAACAAGGCCGAGGACAAAGGCCGAGGGCATTTCTTCCCTTTTGATGCTTGCCGATATGGCGCTGGTGGGGCTTTCTTTTTTCCTGGTCCATTATTTCAAGCGGGGCGATTTCGAGCTTCTGCCCGGGTACGAAATCCTCGTACTTCTGCTTTATGGGACGTGGTTCGTTTGCTCATCGATTACCGGGAAATTCCGGAGGAAGGCCCACGCGAATTTCTACCAGATCCTGTGGCCCTGGCTAAAGGCCGGGGTTCTGATGTTTCTGAGCCTGGCCCTGATCGTTTTTTTGTTCCGGTTCACTGAATTTTCGCGGATCCAGGTCTTTGGCAGTGTGGTGGTGCTGGTTTGCCTGGAGAGCATTCTGGTGGCCTTCTATGTCGCCAGGAAACAGCAGCGGGGACTGGAGGAGGACGTCGAATCCCTGGAGGAGCGGCAGAGGCTCCTGAGGCAGGAAAAGCTCGAGGTCATGGATCCAGCGAGGATCCAGGAGAGGCTCTTCGCACCGGTGCGGGGGCTGTTGCGGGACAGGGCCTTCAAGGGGGACGGGGAGGTCTTTGACTTTCTGGACCAGGCGCTCGACCTCCGCTCTGTTTTACGGGCCGAGATGGTGCTCCGGGACAGCAGCGATCTGATCCAGTGGGATCTGTTGGAGGGGCATCCAGTGAGGCTGGTGATCAACCTCCGGAAGATCAACGACATGCGCTGGGTGAACCGGTATCTGTTGGAGGCGCACAATATGCTGTTGGCGGGGGGATGGCTGGTGGTCATGGCCCACACCATTCAAACGCACCGTGAGTGGATGTTCCAGAAATACCCCCGGGTGCTGGCGCATATTTTGTACACGATCGACTTTGCGATCCATCGTGTCGCCCCCAAGCTGCCATGGATCAAGCAGCTCTATTTCTCTGTGACCAAGGGGCGGGATCGGCGGCTGTCGCGGGCCGAGGTGCTGGGAAGGATCCGTTTTTGCGGCTTCGAGATTGCGGCGGAGAAGAAGATCCACAACCGTTTGTATGTGGTGGCGCAAAAACTTCTTTCCCCCTCTCATAATGAGGAGCCCTCCTACGGGCCTTTGGTGAAGCTCAGACGCTTGGGTTATAGGGGGGAGGTGCTTTCCATTTACAAATTTCGGACGATGCATCCCTATTCGGAATTCATCCAGGACTATGTGGTGGCAAAGTGCGGTCTGCTGCCCGGGGGAAAGATCAGGGACGATTTCCGCCTGACCGCCTGGGGGAAGGTGATGCGCAGGCTGTGGCTGGACGAGCTGCCCATGCTCTACAATCTGGTCAAGGGGGACCTGCAGCTCTTCGGGGTGCGGCCGTTGAGCGCCCAGTATTTCGGGATGTATCCGAAGGAGTTGCAGGAGCTGCGGTTGGAGGTGAAGCCGGGGCTGGTGCCTCCCTTTTATGCGGACATGCCCGAGAGCTTCGAGGAGATCTGCGAGTCGGAGCGGCGGTATTTGAGGACGTATCTAAAGCGGAAGGTGCGGACCCAGATCGTTTATTTCTGGAAGGCGTTCCATAACATCGTGTTCAACGGCGCACGGAGCAAATGAAAGGATATTCGGTGCAGAGGCGGAAAGAAAAGATCTTCTGATGGCCTATGGGGATCTCGGGGGCTTGAGTGCCCGGGGGGAAACATACAGGTCCTGGTGCCGATGGGGGCTGGTGATCGCTTGTGTGGTGTTCACCGTTGTGGCGGCCGTTCCTTACGGCCGTGATGCGCAAAGCGTGGTGGTTTTATCCGTTGGGCTCGACAAGATTCTGCATCTGTTGGGTTTCGCGTTTTTGGCCGTGCTGGCGATCGGAGCGGGCAAGGGCCTTTTGTTGTGGAAAAGGGTGGGGCTCGTTTTGCTGGTGCTGGGCTTCGGGGCGGGCATCGAGTGGATGCAATACTACCTCCCTTATCGGACGTTCAACCCGGTGGACATTGTCGCGAACTCGATCGGGGTGGCCATCGGGGCGGCAGTGGGGGCCGCGGCCTTGCAGAACGGGAGACGGAGTGTTGAGAGGGCTTCGCAGTAGGAGGCATGGAGAAGGCGGCCTACATCCTGCTCTTGATCGTTCTTGTTCTGAGCATCCTGATGTTCGGGGCGGTGCACACGTACATGTACACCCTCATGTCGCTCGGGGTGCTGGCGGCAACCGTTCTCCTGGTCTTGAGCGGGCTCCGAAAGGATTACCGGTTCGGGGTGTATCGATGGCGGGTGCCGAAAAACAGCCTGCATGCGGGGTTTATCCTGCTGCTGGCTTTTTTTGTTTTGCAGATGGTTCCCCTGCCGGAGGGGGTTTTGGAGGCGCTCTCGCCCGGGGCCGCGGAGGTGGGCCGGAGGTCGATCCCCGCTGCTGAAATGCCGGCGGGGAGCGGCTGGTCTCCCCTTGCCGCTTATGGGTATCCGGTGCGGATGAGCCTTATCCGGTTGGTGGTGTATGGCTTCTTCTTTTTTGGGCTTTGTCAGACCCTCCAGTCGCGGCGGCGGATCGACGGGGTGGTTGTCGTTCTTTTGGCGGCGGGGTGTTTGGAGGCGTTGTATGGGCTGATCGAGACCTATTCCGGGTCGCACCATGTACTGTGGTACCGGATGGATTATGGCAAGGAGCGATTGAAGGGGACCTTTATCAACGGGAATCACTTTGCGGCCTTTATGGCCATGGGGGTGGTGCTGGCGGCGGGGTTCGCCGGGGCTTTTGCCTCCAGAGGACGAAAAGTTCGAGGGGGGGATGAGAAACGGGGGCTGTCCGGGAAGCTCTCCGCCTTGATCGAAGGGGATGAGGCGTTGTCCAAGAGGGTCCTGATCGCTTTTGGAGGGGTGGTCATGGGGATCGGGCTGGTGTTTTCGGCCTCCCGGGGCGCTATCCTGAGCTGGGCCTGGGCCATGCTGGCGACGGGTGTTTTGTTTCTCCTGAAGAAGGGCTATCGGTGGAAGGGGGGCATTATCGCCGGCATCTTTGTGGTGGTTTGCGCCTATGCGATCCAGATCGGGGTCGAGTATCCCCTGGAGCGGTTCATGCGGATCGAATCGGCGATCGAGAACCGCTCGCGCTATGCGGCTAGGACCATGGACCTGTTCGAGGACTTCAGGGCGTTTGGTGTGGGCGTCGGAAATTTCCAGTATGCCTTTCCCAAGTACCAGTCCGTGGTCGACAAGAAGAAGTTCTACCGGTATGCCCACAACGACTGGGCCCAGTACCTGGCGGAGGCGGGTTTGGCGGGGCTGGGGGTGCTGGTGGTTGGGTTCGGGATATACCTTTTCAAGACGCTGAGGCTGTGGAAAAGGCGGAACGACCCTTACGCGGTTTCGCTCGGGGTTGTGCCCGCGGCCGTTCTTGTGTACATCGCCGTCCACTCCTACGGGGAGTTCAGCCTGCACACCCCGGCGATTGCGCTGATCGCAGGCGCCGTTATGGCCATCGGATACGCGGCCCTGCACCTGGAGCGGCATCGCCGGCAGGACCGGATGAATTATACTTACTATGATCTGCCGCTCAAGTACCGGGGCGGGGTGGCGCTGGTCGTGATCTTAGGGCTGATTGGATGGGCAGGGTGGTGGAGCGTCCGGCATTTTGCGGCCGAGGCGTACTGTAATACCGTGCCGAACAGCACCCTGAACCGGGATCAGGACCCTCCGGTCGAGTCTGTTCTCAAGGCGATTGCGTGGGACGGGGGGAATGCGGAGTATTGGTTCAAGCTCGCGGAGCGGATGGGGGCCGAAGGCTCGGGGCGGGAAGGCGAAGGCGGTGGTGATGACGGGGCGGGGGGACGCATAGCGGTGCTCGAGCAGGCGGTGCGGCTCAATCCGTTCGAGGCGCTCTATCATGTGCAACTGGGATGGGCGTACACGCACCGGTGGGAGGCGCCGGATTACCACAGCAAATGGCTCCCGGCGGCGGATGTCTCAATGGACCGGGCGGCCTGGTTTGCCGGGGTCAAGAACCCGAGGCTGCATGTCGAGATGGGGAACTACTGGACCATGCGGTCGAAGACGGTGTATCCGAACGACCCGCTCCACCAGGAGGCGTGGGGCAAGGCGTGCGGGCATTACCGGGAGGCGCTGCGGATCGAGGGGGCGGAGAGCAGGGAAGGAAAACGGCTGCGGAAGGAGATCCGGGACCATGTGTGGAATGTCTATCCGGATAAAGAGATGATGGATGAGTGCCTCGGCAGGTGAGGAGGGGGACGGTGGTCGGCTAGCGGTAGGGGCCGAGGACCTTCATTCTGATCTGTTCGTCATCGGAGCACCATATTTCGTATCGGAGGCCGGCCTCGAGGGTGAGGCGGGCCTCTTCCGTCTCTTTGTAGGGGGCATCGGCCCTGGTCCAGCGCAGCTCGGTGCGCTCGGCCGGAAAATCCGATTCGCCCGGGACGATAGGGACGGTGGCGAGCTGTTTCCGCTCCTGGAGGCGGGAGTGGTAAAGTTTGGCTCTGAAGGCGTAGGTGCCGGGCAGGACGAGTATGCCGAGGTCGTCCAGCGGCAGGTCGCGGACTTCATCCGGGGTAGGGATGTGGATGAAGACGGGGCGGTATTCCAGGTTCTCGGTCTGGACGATCAGGGAGAGTTCCTGCGTGGGGCGATCCGGTCCCAGGTAGGCTTTTCTGGGGGCGAGGGAGCAGCCGAGGGCGCCCGTGAGCAAGAGGAAGACAGATAGCATGGCTGTCGATCTGCGTTTCATGTGAGCCTCACCGGGCAATGTGTGCGAGGAAATGGGGTACTATGCAAATGGATCGTCTCTAAATTAACATGATGAACCGGCTGCGGCAAGGGTCGTGTTCGAATGTCGATAGGTGAGGACGATATAAGGGGGATGGTGCGGAGGGGTCCAGAGATCGAACCTGTGTGGGCGGGTGGTTGAAAGTTTCGGGCGGTGCAGGCATTGGGGGGGAGCGCGTCAGAAGATTTTGTGCAAGAATTGAATGACTGAAGGAGACGTTTTGGGGATCAGAAATACTCGGAAGGTCCTGGCGGTCACTGCGGGGTTCGTTTGGGTGCTCTGCATCGTCGGCTCGATTGTGTGGGGTCACAGGGAAATGGATCGGTCCCTGATGGCATTGGCCGAATGGGAGGCTGCCGCTTCGGTCGACAAGGATGGTGTATCCCGCAAGGGGGTGTCCAAGGGTGGGGGCGCTTATGTGCCGCCGACGGAGGCGGCGGCGCCGAACCCTCTTTCCGCGTATGCCATGGCGCTCGGCGACCATCGAGCCCAAGTGGTCATGGTGCACGGCGCAATCGGCGTTTTGGGGTTGGCCGGTTTGTGGCTGGGGGCTGCCATCCTGAAAAAGTCGGACAGGCAACTGAGGGAAAGCGAGGAGCGGATCCGCGGCATCGTCGAACATAGCACCTCCGTCTTCTATGCCTGCGATGAGAAGGGGGTTCCGACCTATCTGAGCCCCCAGATCGAAACGGTGCTCGGGTACACGCCGGAAGAGGCCATGGCCCGTTGGGGGGACTTGATGACGGACAACCCCCTGAACCAGATTGCCGAGGAGCGGGCCGCGGCCGCTTTCGAGACGGGCGAGGCCCAGCCGCCCTATGAGATCGAGGCCGTGCACAAGGATGGCCATCCGGTCTGGGTGGAGTGCAGGCAGAGCCCTGTTGTCAAGGACGGGCAGGTCGTGGGGGTGGCCGGTTCCTGGAGGGACATCAGCGAGCGTAAGGCAGCCTTGGCGGCGCTCAGAAATCGCGAACAGCGTCTGAGGCTGGCCCTGGAAGCCGCTGGATTGGCCACCTGGGATTTCGATGTGCCGAGCGACACGATGATCTATGATCGGCGCTGGTTCCGCATGCTCGGCTATGCGGCGGGCGAGATCAAACCCGATCTCCGCAGTTGGGAAGCGCTCGTCCACCGGGAGGACAAGTCGTATGTAATCGGGCGATTTCATGCTCACTTGGTGGGTATGACGCAGATTTACGAGACGGAGCATCGGCTCCGCCACAAGTCGGGCGATTGGATCTGGGTGCTGGACAGGGGGCGCGTGACGGAACGCGACTCGGAGGGGCGGCCTTTGCGGGTCTGCGGCACGCTGATGGATATCACCGCCCGCAAGCACGCCGAGCGTATGACGCAGATCCAGCTCGATCTGATCGAATTCGCGGCCGACTACAGTCTGGATGAGGTGTTGAAGCGTGCCTTGGACGAGATCAGCACGTTCGTGCGGAGCCCGACGGCCTTTTTCGCCCTCGTGGCGGCCGACCAGAAATCCATCTCGCTTCAAGAATGGTCGCCTTCGACCACGGAGATTTGCCGGGTGGAGGCGAAGCAACTGCACTGCACCCTCGATCGGGCCGGCGTCTGGGCGGATTGCGTTTTGGCGAAAAACCCCGTGATCCACAACGACTATCAGGCCCTGCCCCGCAAAAAGGGGCTGCCGGAGGGCCATCCCGAACTGGTCCGGGAGTTACTGGTGCCGGTGCTGCGGAAAGAAAGCGTCGTCGCGATCCTCGGTGTGGGCAACAAGCCCGTGCCTTACACGGAAGAAGACGCCGAACGGGTGGCGGCTTTGGCCGATGTGACGTGGGAGACCATCGAGCGCAAGCGGGTCGACGAGAGGCTGCGGGAGAGCGAAGAACTGCAGAAGGCTATGATCGAGTGCTCGCCCTTGGCGCTGTATGCCGTCGACCTGGAGGGTGGTGTCCTTTCATGGAACGCTTCGGCGGAAAGGTTGTTCGGCTGGAGCGCCGAGGAGGTCGTCGGGAAGCCGCTGCCCACCGTTCCGGAGGAGAAGGCGCGAGAGTTCGAGGCGATCCGGAGGCGGGTCGCCGAGGGGGAGGTGATCTCGGGCCTCGAGGTCGTCCGGCGGAAGAAGGACGGGGTGCGCTTCGATGGGAGGCTGTCCGTTGCACCGATTCGTGATATCGATGGAGAGCTCGTCGGGTTCATGGCCAGCATGGAGGATGTGACCGTCTGGAAGGAGGCAGAGAAGGAGAGGAAGGAGCTTTCGGAACAGCTTTCGCAGGCCCAGAAGCTCGAGTCCGTGGGGCGTCTGGCGGGGGGTGTCGCCCACGATTTCAACAACATGCTGAGCGTGATCCTGGGGCACGCTGAAATCCTGCTGGGAAAGCTCGAGCCGGGCGACCGCATGGCGGCGGGTCTGCGGGAGATTCAGGGGGCTGCCGAGCGTTCTGCGCTCTTGACGCGGCAGCTGCTCGCCTTTGCGAGGAAACAGGTCGTGGAGCCCAAGGTCCTCGATTTGAACGAAACTGTGGAGCCCCTCCTGAAGATGCTGCGCCGGTTGATCGGGGAGGACATCGCCCTGCTCTGGCACCCGGGGAAGAATCTCTGGACGATCCTGATCGACCCGTCGCAGGTCGATCAGATACTGGCGAACCTGTGCGTCAACGCCCGGGATGCCATCGAGGATGTCGGGGAGATCGTCATCGAAACGCGGAATGTCCATCTGGTGGCTGCGCAATACGACGATCACCCGGAGGCTGTCTCCGGCGAGTATGTCCTGTTGTCTGTGAGCGACAACGGCTGCGGCGTGGACAAGGAGGCCCTGCCGTATCTGTTCGAGCCGTTTTTCACGACGAAAGAGGTCGGCAAGGGGACCGGGCTCGGCCTGGCCACCGTGTACGGCATCGTGCGGCAGAACGGGGGCTGGATCGATGTGCAGAGCGAATCCGGGAAGGGCGCCATCTTCAAGATCTATCTTCCGCGCCACTGCGGGGAGGAGATGCAGCCGCAGGAAGCGGTGTTGGACGCTTCGCTCCCGCGCGGCAGCGAGACCATTCTTCTGGTCGAGGACGAGCCTGCGCCGCTCCGAATGACGGCCAGGATGCTTGCCGGGTTGGGCTATCGCGTGCTGATGGCTTCCTCGCCCGAAGAAGCCATCATGCTCGCGCACAAGCATGCAGACGAAATAGACCTGCTCCTCACGGATGTGGTGATGCCGGGGATGAACGGGAAGAATCTGGCAGATAAAATCCTGTCGATGCACCCCGGTCTCGTCTGCCTCTTCATGTCTGGATACACCGCCGATGTCATCGCTCACCACGGGATGATCCACGAGGGGATCGCATTCATCCAGAAGCCGTTCACCATGAAGGATCTTGCGGCCAAAATCCGCCTATTGTTCTATCAGGGCCGAACGAACGACCTTAGGAGGTTGACATGACGGCACTCGTTGTTGTGGGGGCAATTGCGGTTCTGCTGCTGGCGGTCCACCTCTGGTACCTACGGCGGGTGCGTGCGGCGGGGGAGGAGCTGCGCCGATCGGAGGAGAAGTACCGCGTGCTGGTGGAGCATGCGAACGACGGGATTTTTGTCGCCCAGGACGGCCGATTCGAGTTCGGGAATCCAAAGGCCTTGGAACTGATCGGGTACGACGCAAAGACGCTGCGGGGGCGCAGCTTCGCCGA
>ENA-OSEO01002807-OSEO01002807.1-sediment-metagenome-genome-assembly--contig:-NODE-2807-length-22877-cov-3.764912_pt1 | contig 22877 bp, 20 predicted proteins | sample MGYA00237883_ERZ534232 | MGnify/ENA metagenome assembly ERZ534232
AGTCCAAGATCCACGGTCAGCCGGCGGAGCAGATTCAGGACACCGGCGCGAATCGAGACATCCAGCATGGATACGGGTTCGTCGGCGACGATGAATTTCGGCCTCAGCACCAGTGCGCGGGCGATGGCCACCCGCTGGCGTTGGCCGCCGCTCATCTCGTGGGGATAACGATCGATAAAGCTCTCCACCGGACGAAGCCCCGAGATGCCGAGCGCTTCGAAAACCCTGCTTCTGCGGTCTTCCACCGAACCGAGACCATGAATGATCAACGGCTCCTCTACGGTCATCCCCACGGTGTACCGGGGATTCAGCGATTCGTAGGGGTCCTGGAAAATCATCTGGGCCTTGTTCCGAAACCGCTTAAGATCCTTTCCCTTCAGATGGGCGATATTGACCCCGTCAAACAGCACCTGCCCCTCGGACGGTTCATACAGACGGATCATCACCTTTGCGGTGGTGGTCTTTCCACACCCGCTCTCACCGGCCAGCCCGAGGGTCTCCCCTTGGGAAATCTCCAGGCTCACCCCGTCCACGGCGTGCACAACCTTGGATTCGCCCCGGTGCAGCAGAGAGGACAGAATCCCCTTGGACAGGGGAAAATGCTTTTTCAAATCCTTTACAACGATGATCTTTCTGGATGGTGTCGTCATTCAACCTCGCCCGGCCGGTCCCAGGTTTCTTTCTTATCCGACAGTGCCTGGAGTTTTTCGGCTTCTGAAATCCGGTGGCATGCGGCAAACTGATCGGCGCCGACCTCCCGCAAGGGCGGCTCCTCGCTGTAGCAGCGATCCGTTACAAACGGACACCGCAGATTGAACCGGCACCCTTCCGGCGGATGGACCAGATCCGGGGGCGATCCCGGAATCGAGATGAGATCCTGCTTGTCCCCGTATATGCTCGGAAATGCATTTTTCAATCCCATGGTATAGGGGTGATAGGGCCTTTTGAGCACACCCCTGATATTGCCGATTTCCACGATTTTCCCGGCGTACATCACCGCGGCCCGCTCGCATAACTCGGCGATGACCGAAACGTCATGCGTAATCATGATCATGGATGCATCAAATTGCTTCTGAAGGGAAGAGATCCGGCGCAGGATCTGATCCTGGACAATGACATCAAGCGCGGTCGTCGGCTCATCGGCGATGATCAGGCTGGGATTCAGCGCCAGTGCCATGGCGATAATGGCACGTTGACGCATCCCGCCGCTGAACTGATGGGGGTAGTCGCAGGACCGCCGGCGATCGATACCCACCAGCCCAAAGAGCTCTCTGACCCTTTCCAGCGCCTCTGACCGAGGCATCTTTACGTGCGTCTGGATGGCCTCAACGATCTGATCCCCCACGCGGTAAACCGGATCCAGTGCATTCATTGCGCTTTGAGATATCATGGAAATGCCCCGCCACCGGATCTTTCGCATCTGCGCTTCGGACAGGGCGAAAAGATCTTGCCCCTCAAATTCGGCTTGCCCCCCCACGATCCTGCCGTTTTTGGGCAAAACCCGAATCAGGGATTTGGCCACCGTGGTTTTACCACATCCCGATTCGCCCAAAAGTCCGAAGTTTTCACCGGGCGCGATGCCAAAGGAGACATCGTCCACGGCCCGGCTGTCTCCGGCTTGCGTTCGAAAAAAGGTCTTCAGGTGTCTGACATCCAGCAGCGCCATGGCTATCGTTCTCTCAATCTCGGGTTGACGACCTGCTCGTAGGCACGGCCGATGAAAAACCCCGACATGACCACCAGCATGATCGCCAATCCGGGGGCCAGCACCCACCACCAGGCCACGGTGATGGCCTGGGCGACATAGCACATGAAGATGATCTTTCCCCAACTGATCAGCAAGGGATCGCCGTAGCCGAGAAAGCTGACGCTGGCTTCGGTAAGGATGGCCGTACCCATTGACAGCGCGCCGTAGGCAAAGGACAGGGGCAGCACGTTGGGCATGATATGCCGGTAGATGATCCGAAAATTACTCGCCCCGGAAACCCGGGCGGCCTCGATGAAGGCCCGTTGCTTGAGCGTGAGCACCTGGGCGCGGATGACCCGGGCCGTGGATCGCCAGGATATGAGAACGATGGCCAGGATGATGTTGAAAAGCCCCGGACCGATAAGGGCGACCAGGATCACCGCAAAGGGAAGAAACGGAATCCCGTAGACGATATCGGTAATTCTCATCAGAATATCATCGATGATCCCCCCGTAGTAACCGGATATCAGCCCGACGTTGGTGCCGATAAAGACCACCATAAAGGCCGAGATCAGCCCGACGAAGACGGCCACCCGGCTGCCGATGATCACCTGGCTGAAGATATCCCGCCCCAGACGATCGGTGCCGAAGGGAAACTGCCACGAGGGGGGGACCATGCGGGCGATCCGGCCGTCCGGTCGGGTCATCGTCTCCATGGGGTCATGGGGTGCCAGCACCGGGGCAAACACCGCCACCAGAAAGATCGCCACCAGGATGATCAGTCCGATCATCCCGATCTTATCCCGCCAGAGCAGGGAAAGCTGAAATTTTGCCGTTCCCGCCGTGCGTTTGAGCCACCGGTACCAGGGATTCCGGCCGGGGGGTGAGCGGTGACCCGATTCCGATTCCGGGGATAGGTTCTTTTTCACAGCAGCGCTCCGAAACAGTTGATATTTAACGGTACGTCACTCTTGGGTCCAAATACCCGTAGAGCAGGTCCGTGATGAAATTGAGAATGATCACGATCACGCCGAGCATAAAAAAACTGGCCTGGGCCATGGGATAGTCGAACCGCTGGATGGCGAGAACCATTTCCCTGCCCATTCCCGGCCATCGGAAGACGGTTTCGAGGAGCACCTGGCCGCCGATGGCGAATCCGATCATCAGGCTCAGCACGGTGACCACCGGCAACAGGGCATTTCGCATGGCATGTTTGAACATCACCGTATGGTCTTTGAGCCCCTTTGCCTTGGCCATTTCGATGAAGTCCTCCCCCATGACCTCCAGCATCGAGTTTCGCATGATCAGCATCGGAGACGCCATAAAGTAGATGGCGCCCACCAGTGACGGGAGGATGAGATGGTGAAGGAAGTCCAGGTTGAAATATTTGTCCAAAACCCCGGCAAACTCCTGCCCGGGCGTATGCATGCCCCCGATGGGAAACCACTTCATCGTATAGGAAAACACGAGCAATGCCATGATTCCCGTCCAGAAGAGGGGGGCGGATCGAAAGGCAAGTGAGGTGGCCAGCATGGACAATTCAAAACGCGACCCCCGCCGCCACGCCATCAGGGTGCCGAGCACGGCGCCCAGGACAAAGGCCAGGGTGATAATGGTCCCCATCAACAGCAGGGTGCTGATGAGCATGGGCGGGATCAACCGGGCAACCGGCGCATGGTAATAGAATGAGGTGCCGAATTCCCCCTGAAAGGTGTTTTTCAGATAGAGCAGATACTGGTGGCCCAGCGGTCTGTTGAGTCCGAACTGTTCCAGCATAACCAACTGGGCTTCTTTGGGGATGGCGGCATCGACATACATCAGAGTGGGGTCCCCGGGGACGATCCGAAACATGAAGAATAAAACGCTGGCGAGGACATAGAGGGTAAAGAGCATCTGGATGAATCGACGGATAACATATGCCCTCATGGATGTTCACCTCTGATCCGAAATGACGGCACCGGCGGACGCCCCTCCTCAGTAAAGGGGTTCGGGGTCGGGATACCTGCGGTTCCGGACGGGTTTTCCCGGAACCGCAGGTGCCCGGCATCGGGGACCGGCCGGTTAATTGGTCTTTCCTTCAGGATAATAGATCCGCCCCTTGTCATCCCAGGCATACCCGGCATCTTTCAAGATCTTTTTTGCCTTCTCCATGTCGAAATCGAAGGGTTTCACCTTGGGGTTGTGCCAGAATTCATTGGCCGGCCCGATGTTGGAGTGGGCTATCTGGCCATAGCCTTCCAGCAACCGATCCAGAATGAGCTTCTTTGGAACGGCATGGGCCATTGCGTAGCGGACCGCCTTGTCGTCGAAAGGTTTTCTGCGCATGTTGTAATTGATGTGATAGTAGCCGTGGTTTTGGACCTCGAAAACCTTGGCGTGTTCGGTTTTTTTGAGGATATCCGCCTGAAGCGGTTCGATCCACCAGCCCCCGAAATCGCATTCGCCGGTTTCGACACCGGCCACCATCCCCTGGACATTGGCATAGGGAATCTTCAGGATGCCTTCGATGTGGGGGGGGCTGAAGTAGTCGTCGTTTCGGACCATCTTGAGCTCCTCGTTCCGCCGCCAGTATGCCAATTTGAAGGGGCCGCTGCCGATCGGTTTTTCGTTGGTATAGTCCAGGGCGTTTTTCAGCCCGACCGATTCGGGAATTCCCTCCCAAATGTGTTTGGGAAGAATGAAAACCTGTCCCAGGCAGTTTGCGATGAAAGGGGCAAACGGCTTATGGAGTTTGAATCGGACGGTCAGGTCATCGACGATTTCAACCGCCGCGATGGGTTTCAGCAACCCCATAAAGTAGCCGGATTTCACCTTCGAAGGATACTCAAAGGAAAATTTTACGTCCGCCGAGGTCACCGGTTTACCGTCATGGAACTTCATGTTCGGCCGGATTTTGACCTCAAAGGTGGTCTTGTCGATCTCCTTGAGCGATTCGGCCGCCCATCTCTTGGGAACCCCCCGGGTGTCGATTCTGTAGAGACGGTCGTAAATCAGCCGGAAGGTCTGGAAGTCATGGGTGGCGGTGGTCGCCAGGGGATTCATCAGCGATACATCGCTCGGATATCCCCAGCGCAATACCTTCCGCGCCGTCTTGGGCTTCACATTGACCAGATTCCAGAAAGCGTTCAACCCTTCGCCCATCATGGGGGTCCATCCTTCCCAGTCCCGGGCATTGTAGGGCATCAGTTGACTCCGGTAAACCACCGGTGTATGGGGCTGATCTTCGGCAAAGATCTCCTGGCACCGGTATACCGCTTCGCGCCGTTTCTCAGGATCGATGATCTCGCGCTGGAGCTCGGCCCATTTGTCGTATTCGGGGTTCTGGTACCCGTTGTGGTTGTTCTGCCTCAACCCGGTCTGGGAAGAATGCAGCACCATATAACAAAAGTGATCCGGATCGATGCGCTCCGCACGGCCCGCCCAGTTGAGCGTAAACGCATCGTATTCATGCTCCCGGGTACACTGCTGGGCCATTCTCGACCATTCCAGCGGAACGATCTGGACATCGAAACCAAGTTTTTTCCAGTTCTGTGCGATGAGCAGGCCGAACTCGTACCGGATGGGATCATACTCGGCCGTCGTCACATTCAGAACGATCTGACGGATCCGACGCGCCTCGGGCAGATTCTTTGAATCGGCCAGGGCAATTGCCCCGGCAAGGAAGCCCGCCAGAATGAAAAAACAGGCGAGTGCCATCGTTTTTCTTAAATGCGCGGTCGTCATTGTCAACCTCCTTTGCGGGTTTATGATGGGTTATCGAAAAAACACCTCTCGGGCATGTCAAAATCACCTTCCCAAACACCGGATAAGCCCCGTTTGCTATGTCGCCTTTACGGATTGCCTGACCAGCAACTGTATCGGAAGCTTGATGCACCGCGGCGCCCCGCTGAACTTTCCGCAAACGCGATCAAAAAGAAGATCCACGGCTGTCTTACAGAATTGTTCCGTATCGGTTTTGATAACGGTAAGCGGCGGATCAAAAAACGAACTCCATAATGTGTCATCGAAACAAATCAAAGAGATGTCTTCAGGAACCCGGATCGTTTTGTCCCGTATCGCCCTCAAGGCCCCCAGCAGCTGAAAATTGCTGCCGATGAATATCGCCGTCGGCCGATTCGGTTGAGACAAAAACCGATGGGTGATCTCATAGCCGCTTTCGATGAGGGTTGTCCCTGTCCGAACCAATGAGCGTTCAAAGGGGATGTGGTTCTCCTCCAGCGCACGAAGGTATCCCTCCATGCGTTCAGAACCTGCGGATGTGACATCGGCACTGGCGATAAATGCGATTTTTCGATGGCCTTTCTCAATCAAATACCGGGTGGCCAGATAGGCGCCCCTGTCGTTTTCGAGTTCGACCGTATCCGCCTGGATCATCGGCAATCTGCGGGATATCATCACCACCGGAATATTCAAGGCGTCGTAAAGGGAGATCTCTTCCTTGATTCGAACCCCCTGGTTCCTGCCCGTTGAAGCCAGAATGAGCCCGTCCACCCGCATATTGCAGAACGTTCGCAGACAGTCGATTTCCCGATCCACATCTTCATTGGTATTTCCAAGAACCAGCGAATAATCACGCTGTTTTATCTCGTTTTCAATAAGATCGATGACCTGAATATAAAATGAATTGATTATCCTGGGAATGATTAAACCAATGGTACGGGTTTTACTTTTTTTGATTCCCCTGGCCAGCGAACTCGGCCGATAATTGAGCCGATCGATAACGGCCTGAACACGTACCCGAAGCTCTTCCCTGACCTTGCCTTGATTGTTTAATACTTTTGATACCGTACCGACGGAAACGCCGGAATATTTGGCAATATCCCTGATGGTAATGCTCATGAGCCGCTCACGAAGCACCTGTTCGGATAGATAATAAAACAGTTCACATGGTATTATGGGTTCATTATTAATATACTGTTATTATTAATAATATTAATGTTTTTTTCAAAATGAAACAGTTCATTTTTAAAAGACTATGGTCGACTTTGTCAAGCATTTTTTTAACGTTTTTATCCTTGACACGCCCATGGATTACCATCTATTGGCTATGAAGTTCGACAACGGTTAATGGGTATGGAGGAATCTTGACACCCGAAGAAAAAAAGATACTGGGGCTTACGGCACCGGCCCACAGCCTCGTTCACCTTTACGAAGGGGTCATCCCCCCGTTGATTCCGCTGCTCATCGGGGTGTTCCAGACCGACTACTTTCACCTGGGTCTGGTCGTGACCGTATTTTCGTACACCTTCGGGCTCGGATCCCTGCCCTCCGGTTTTTTTGCCGACAAGATCGGCCCCAGACGGCTGGTGGCGGTCTATCTCTTCGGCGCGGGGATCCTTTCCATCCTGGTCTGGCCCATCGATACCCTGTTGGCCTACGCAGTGATCACGGGGGGCATCGGCCTGTTCAGCAGCACCTACCATCCGGCCGCCAACACCCTGATCTCCCATGCCTTCCGGGAAAAGGGGCAGGCGTTTGCCGTCAACGGTATCGCCGGAAGCCTCGGAATCGCCGTGTGCCCCCTGCTCTGTGCGTGGCTCGCCTCGATCCTGGGTTGGAAATCCCCCCATATCCTGTTCGGCATCCTCGGGGTCGGGCTCGGATGTTATGCGCTGACACTGCCCCGAAACCCCATCAAAAAAGATACCGCACCCCCGACCCCCCTGGGGTCGGCATCCGGAAGAGTGTTTTCCGTGATCACCCTTGTGATCTATTACGGATCGGCGGTTATCGTCGGCATCACCTACAAGGGAGTCATGACCTTTCTGCCGGCCTATATGGGCCAGAATGTCAGACTGGGCTTTATTCAAATGGATGAGGTGGCGATCGGCGGAACCTTTGCCACCTTTGCGCTGCTTTTCGGCTCGCTGGGCCAGTACATTGCCGGCCGGATGGTGGACCGCTACTCGCCAGAGAAGATCTATCTGGGCTCACTGTTGATCGGAACCGTCTGGGTGTTCGTCATGGCCAAAAGCACGGATCTCATGCTGGTCCTCTCGGCCGTGCTCTATTCTTTTTTTTATTTTTCCACCCAGCCCACGCAAAACTACCTGATCACCCGGTACCTGCCGGCCCATCGGCACGGGCTGGGGTTCGGGCTGCACTTTTTCCTTTCCTTCGGGGTGGGCTCCACCGCTGCAGCGGTCGCCGGCTACCTGGCCGATCGCTTCGGGCTGGCCTTTATCTTTTATATTATGGGTCTTTTTTTTATCGGCGCCGTGATCCTTTCCGGGCTGCTGGTCATTCGCGCGCATCGACTGAAAGCGTCTTCACCCCCGTCCCTGCAATCGCATTGAAAACCGGAGGTTTCCCCATGATAGAGACCGGAAAATACACAGAGATTCTCTCGGACTATATGACCGGCTTTGATTTTTACCAGATCCCCCCGCCGGTCATCCGTTACGCCAAGATGGTCATTACGGACACCATCGGGGTGACCTGGGCGGCACCCATCAAAAAAACCCCCATCAGCCGGCTGATCACCCGGTTTGTTCACGCCGTGGATGGAAAAGAAGAATCCACCCTAATCGGCTCGCCCGTCAAGTGCTCAGCGATCAACGCGGCCCTGGCCAACGGAACCATGGCCCATGACATCATCGAGCTTGACGAGGTGCATAACCGTGCGGTGACGCATTCGGCCGCGGTGATCGTACCCGCGGCGTTGGCCGTGTGTGAACGGGAGGGAAAATCCGGAAAGGACCTGATAGCGGCCGTGGTGTTGGGCTTCGACATCGCCTGCCGGCTGGCCATTGCCCTTGGGGACAGCGCGATATACGCCCGGTGTTTTCATCCCACCTCGGTATGCGGGGTCTTTGGCGCCGCAGCGGCTGCGGGGCACCTGCTGGGGTTGGGAAAGGAAGAATTCAGAAACGCGATGGCGCTTTCCGGGTGCCAGGCCTCGGGGCTCATCGCCTGGGAGACCGAAACCCACCATATGAGCAAATCGTTTCAATCCGGCATGGCCGCCCGCAACGGGGTGACCGCCGCCCTGATGGCCCAAATGGAATATCAGGGCCCCCCGGCGATATTCGACGGCAAGTACAATGTGTTCGATGCGTTTTCGGGAAAACGCAACTACCATCTTCTGACCGAAGGGTTGGGCTCGCGGTTTGAAATCATGGGCGCCGGGCTCAAGCGGTATTCGAGCTGCCGGCACACGCATACCGTGCTGGACGCCTTCATGAAAGTGATCGGCGACCATCGGCTGACCCCCCAACAGATCAAGAGGATCGAGGTCCGGGCGACCCGGGTGGCCGCATTGATGACCGACAACAACGAACTGCCGACCCACAACGTCCAATTGATCCTGTCCATGGCGGCATTCGATGGGAAAGTCTGTGTGGAACAGTACCTGCACAAACGGTATGAAGACCCTGAGATACAGGATTTTTCCAAACGGATCGCGTATACGGTGGATCCGGAGCTGACGAAAGATTATCCGGAAAAATGGAGCGCCATCGTCACGGTGGAAACCCATGACGGAAGAAGACCGACGGCACAAGTGGATTATGCCAAGGGAGACCCCCAAAATCCCTTTTCCCAGGAGGAAATCGAAGAGAAGTTTCTGGGGCTGACCGGGGAAGATGACGGAAAAGATCGAGCGCTCCGGGTTGTTCATCTGCTCAGGGATCTGGAATCCTTGGACACGCTATCGGGCATGACCCGACTGCTGGGGAAATAACCGAAACGGCACTCGGAGAATTGAGCGGCCGGCTGCAAGGGGCAACGTATCGCCCCGGTCGCCGTAAAGATGAGGCCTCAATCCATGTTCACCCAAAGACAGGCGGAAATTCGAACCGATGTGCTGGTTATCGGCTGCGGGGTCGCCGGCTTGCGGGCCGCGCTGGCGGCCAGGACGCATGGGGTATCGGTTGCCGTCGCCGCCAGGGCGGAGGGGGCGTCGGTCCACTACGATGCGATCAACGCCCCGTTTGGTCATGCGGATGCCGGGGACTGCCCGGATGTCTATTATGACGATATGCTGCGCAGCGGGGCGCACCTCAACCATCCCGGGCTGGTCAAGGTTCTGGCCGAAGGTGCGATTCCCGGCATACGGGAACTCGAATCCCTGGGGATCCGCTTTGACGCGGTAGACGGCCGCTACATCCAGAGGCTGGTTTCAGGCGGCAGGTATCGACGCGCCATCTATTTGAAGGACCGGGCGGGGCGTGAAATCGCAATGCATCTTTGCGAGAAGGCCCATGGGCGGAACGTCAGGTTCCTATCTCCTGTCGTCGTTATTGAACTGCTTCGAGAATCGGATCGAATCGCCGGCGCCGTGGGGATCGACCTGAAAACCGGCCGGTTGCTGGTCGTGCTCGCAAAGGCCGTTGTGATGGCGGCCGGCGGTGTGGGCCATCTGTATCGATTTACGGGCTATCCGAGAGACATCATCGGCCAGGGCATTACCCTGGCGTATCGAGGGGGTGCCGAACTGGTGGACATGGAGTTTGTCCAGTTCGAACCCACCGGGGTCTATGCGCCCGAGCCGGTCAAAGGCCTGCTGGTCCCCACGGCGTTGTTCGGTGAGGGGGGCATACTTTTAAACAAGACCGGAGAACGCTTTGTGGCGGCAAGCCCTTTTCAAACGGAAACCGGTGCCCACAAACATGAACTGAGTTTGCTCATCGCCCGGGAAGCCGCCGAAGGCCGGGCGCTTGCAAACGGCGGGGTCTTCTTCGATGGTTCCGCCATCCCCCTGCAGGTCCTGGAAAGCTACCCCAGTCGGCAGATCCGTTTGAAGGCGGCGGGCATCGATTTAAAGGCAAACCGTGTGGAGGTCGGCCCGGTGGCCCACAGCATGATCGGGGGTATCCGGATCGATCCATCCTGCCGGACCACTCTGGCGGGGCTGTTCGCCGCCGGGGAGGTTGCCGGCGGGGTCCACGGGGCCAATCGGATGGCGGGAAACGGCAGCTCCGAAACCATTGTATTCGGCAAAATCGCCGGAGACTTTGCCGGCAGGTATTCGGCTGAAAACGATCATCCGGGGCTTTCCGGGGATGGCGCCCGCTCGGTCCACAACCGACTCAACCGCTTTGTCGACACCCATCGCATCCACAAAACGGACCCCAGGGACCTGCAATCCGAAATACAGTCGTTGGTGGCGGAGGCAGCAGGGGTGCTGCGAAACGGCAAAACCATGGATGCGGCGCTTCGCCGTTTGGAGCAGATCAGGACTGAAAAATTGAACCGCCTGTCAGCGCGGAATCTTACCGAATTGACCCAGTGCCTGGAAGCAGAGGATATGGCCTTGTTGGCCGAAGTCATCCTTCGCGCGGCATCGATGCGCTGTGAAAGCAGAGGCGCCCATTATCGAACCGACTTTCCGGAACGCAACGACGAACTCTGGCTGAAAAATATCGTTATCAAAAAAGAGGCCGGCGGCGGGATGGGAATCCGGCACTGCGAAGTATCCGGGGATTAGCCCCATCGTCCCCGACCTTGGTGCGGATGCGGCAATGCATCCGACGTTGTGGCAACAGGGTGGAACAAGGAGCAAACCGATGAACGCCAAGGGGGGGGTTGGCTGGGGATCCGGATCGATGCCCGGTCTGGTGCGTTGGCGGCAGCGGGGTTTGGATGGTCGCCCGATGGGGTGTCTCCCGGATGCCGTTACTTTTCAGTGATCATCTTTTTTTCGGCTTTGGCGTCCCGAATCACCAGCACCTGGTCCTCTCCGACCCTTTTCTTCGGGGCATGGGTCCAGCAGTTTCCCTCGAAAACCACACCGGGATGGATCACCACGTTGGGGGCCTCGATGTTGCCGAAGACTTTGCCGGGATCGAGGATCTCGATGACTTCATCCGCACTGACGGCACCCCGGATTTCTCCGCTGCTCAGAACGTTGGTGGCATGAATATCCGCCTCGATGATACCGCTTTCCCCGACGATCAGAGACCCGATGGCGGTGATTTCTCCTTTGAACCGGCCGTCGATCTGAAGGGTGCCATGGAACTTGAGCTTGCCTTCGATGTCGGTATCCTCTCCCAGAAAGGCGCTTAACTTCTTGTTTCTTTTCATCATTTAAAACCTCCAGACATCCGTTGGGACAAGGAGCCTCCCGCCATGGGGGAAACGACGCTAACTTTCCTTTATTGCAGCCATAAGGTCAAGTATATTTTTTTTGCCGTCCCCATAATACATCAATGCGTTGTCCGCGGCAAACAAGGGATTGGGTACCCCCGCAAAGCCGGGACTCAAGCTCCGCTTGATGATGACCACCGAACGCGCCTTTTCCACATCAATGATCGGCATTCCGGCAAGCGGGCCTTTGGCATCGGTTCGTGCAAGCGGATTGACCACATCGTTGGCACCGATAACGATCGCCATATCCACCTGCGCCATGGAAGGGTTGATTTCATCCATTTCCTTGAGCTTCTCATAGGGCACGTCCGCCTCTGCCAGGAGGACGTTCATGTGACCGGGCATTCTGCCCGCCACCGGATGGATGGCAAATTCCACCTGGGTTCCCTTGAGCTCCAGAAGGTTCATCAGATCGCGAACGGCATGCTGGGCCTGGGCAACCGCCATTCCATAACCGGGGACGACAACCACCCGTCGGCACCCGTCCAGCATCAGTGCGATCTCTTCGGCACCTGCGGACTTGACTTTGCCGGCATAGATCGCATCGGCCTGCTCCGTATCGGCGCCCCCCCCGCCCAACCCGCCGAAGAAAACATTGGCAAGCGAACGATTCATGGCCCGGCACATGATGGTCGTAAGAATAAACCCGGAGGCTCCGACAAGCGATCCGGCGATGATCAACAGGCTGTTCTGCAGGACGAATCCGGTGGCGGCGGCGGCGATTCCGGAATAGGAATTCAACAGGGCGATGACCACCGGCATGTCCGCACCCCCGATGGACACCACCAGGGAAAGACCGAGCACCGATGCCGAGATGACCAGCACCCAGTAAGCGTAGGCGGCCGTCGGATGCCATACGGTCCAAAGGGCAAGCACCCCCGCCAGGACCGCCAGAAAGACCTTGACCGCCTGTCCGCCCGGCATCGAAACCGCCTTCTCGGTCACGATCCCCTGCAGCTTTGCATAGGCCACCAGGCTTCCCCCCAGGGTGACGGCACCGATCAGCCCCGAAAGAATCATGGCGATGGTAAACAGAAGGCCCGGTTCCCTGCCCGAACCCTGCCGGGCGACAAATTCCATCAGGGCCGCTCCGGCAACCAGTGCAGAGGCGCCGCCCCCCAGGCCATTGAACAATCCCACCAACTGGGGCATGGCGGTCATCCGAATCTTTGCCGCGAGCACGGCACCGATGGCCCCCCCGACGACCAGCCCTGCCAAAATGACATCGAACCCCACGATGCGCCGGTCCAGCAGGGTCACCACCACGGCGATCAGCATCGCCGATGCGCTCATCCGGTTGCCGCTGACGGCCGAGCGCGGGTGCGAAAGCCGCTTGAGTCCGAGGATAAACAGAACGGCGCAAAAAAGATAGACCATGCCCACGCCCATCGATGGCATCGGTGCTACTCCTTTTTCCGGAACATGGCGAGCATCCGGTGGGTCACCAGAAACCCGCCCACCACATTGATGGTGGCAAAAACAACGGCAATGAATCCGAGCACGGTCGTCAGCAGGGTCGCTTTGACCCCCGCAGAGAGGAGGGCTCCGATCAGGGTGATGCCGGAAATGGCGTTTGAACCGGACATCAGGGGCGTATGCAGGGTCGGCGGCACCTTGGTGATGACCTCAAATCCGACCAGCAATGCCAGCACGAAGATGGTAAGGGCGGCTGCAAAAGAATCCATCGGCTTATCCTTTAGTGTTTCGTCATTTCGTGTGTGGAATTTCCTGTGATTCCGCGTTCTCCTTTTGGGATTGCCCTGTTTCCTGCACGACTTGAAAAATTTTCGTGTTTAAAAACTCCCCGTCCCTGGATACCATCGTATCCCGAATGATCTCGTCGTCCATATCAAAAACGAGTTTTCCCTCCCGGGTCATGTTGAGCAAAAATTTGGTGATGTTGTTGGAATACATCTGGCTGGCGTGGAAGGGGATGGTCGAGGGCAGGTTGGTCTTTCCGATGATCGTAACATTCTGTTTGACCACCGACCGATCGATTTCCGTCAGCTCACAGTTTCCTCCCCCTTCGGCAGCCACATCGACGATCACCGATCCGGGCGCCATTGCTGCAACCATGTCCGCTGTGATCAGCACTGGCGCGCGTCTTCCCGGGATGGCGGCCGTAGAGATGACCACATCGTTTTCGGACACGACCCGCTTCATCCGCTCGCGCTGTTTTCGATAGAATTCATCCCCCATCTCCCTGGCATACCCCCCCTTTCCCTCGGTTCCCTCGGTTTGGATATCCAGCTCGACAAACCCGGCGCCGAGGCTTTCGACCTGTTCCTTTACCGCAGGCCGGATATCATAGGCCTTTACGACCGCACCCAGACGCTTGCAGGTCGCAACGGCCTGAAGCCCGGATACCCCCGCACCGATGATCAACACTTTGGCCGGTGTAATGGTCCCTGCAGCGGTCATGAAAAGCGGAAACATCTTGGGCAGTGTGTTTGCAGCCAGCAGGGCCGCTTTGTAACCGGAAACGGTCATCATGGAAGAGAGGGTGTCCATGCTTTGAGCCCGGGAAATCCTGGGTATCAGTTCCATGGCGAAGGCGACCACTTTACGTTCGGCCAGGTTTTTGACGAATTTTGCGTTGCTGCAGGGTTTCATAAAGCCGATCATCACCTGCTGCTCCCGTATCATGTCAAAGTCCCCTTCCGCGACATCCGGATTGGCGCAGTATCCTCTGACCTGCAGGATAATATGAGCGGACCGGAAAAGATCCGCTCGATTTCGAATCAGCGCGGCACCTTTTTCCCGGTAGCGCGCATCAGGATAACCCGAGCGTGTTCCTGCTCCGGCTTCCACCTGGACCTCGAATCCGGCCCGGATCAGGTGTGGAACATTGGCCGGGATCAATGCCACCCTGTTTTCATCCGGAAAGGTTTCCTTGGGAACCCCAACAATCATCGGTGCAACCCCTTCCATCCGTGCGGGACATGATACATGTTTCCTGATATCATGCTCCCCCATTGCAGGTAAATGAAATTCCCAGACCGATTGACATCGAAAACCGGCCGGTGATATGTTTTTAAAATCAAATCGTTTGATTATCAAACCTATCCGAGGAGGCCCCATGCCCAATGCGATTCGTATTCATCAGACAGGAGGTCCGGAGGTACTGAAATGGGAATCCTTTGATCCGGGGACCCCGCAACCCGGTGAGGTTCGGATTCGGCACGAGGCGATCGGCCTGAATTTTATCGACGTCTATCATCGCTCGGGGCTCTACCCATTGCCTTCCTACCCGGCGGTCATCGGGATGGAAGGTGCCGGTGTGGTGGAGGCGGCCGGGGCAGGGGTTACGGCGCTTGCACCGGGGGACCGGGTCGCCTATGCGGGGGTCCCGCCGGGGGCCTATGCCCAGGTTCGCTGTATTCCCGCCCATCGTCTCATCAAACTGCCCGATGGGATATCCACCCGGCAGGCGGCCGCCATGATGCTCCAGGGGATGACGGCAAGGTATCTGCTGAAAGGATGCTGCACGGTCAAATCCGGGGACGTCATTTTGATCCATGCCGCGGCCGGGGGGGTGGGCTCCATCGTCTGTCAATGGACAAAGCACCTGGGCGCCACGGTCATCGGGACCGTCGGCACCGAAGCCAAGGCGGCACGCGCGCATTCATTGGGGTGCGATTATCCCATCCTCTACCGAACCGAAGATTTCGCCTCCCGGATAAAGGAGATTACCGATGGTCGCGGGGTCGATGTGGTCTACGACTCGGTGGGGCGGTCCACCTTCATGAAATCTTTGGATTGTCTGCGCCCCAAAGGGCTGATGGTCTCTTTCGGTCAGTCCTCCGGAGCGGTCCCGGCCTTTGATTTGGGCATTCTCGGCGCCAAGGGGTCCCTGTTTTTGACCCGCCCAAGCCTGATGACGTACACGGCCCAGAGGGAAGATTTGCTCGCCCATGCCGAAGATCTTTTCCGGGTGGTTCAGGCGGGCATCGTAACCATCGAAATCGGCCGGACCTATCCCCTGTCCGAGGCGGCGCAGGCCCACCGGGATCTTGAGGGGAGGAAAACCACGGGCTCCTCGATCCTGCTGGCGGAATAGCGCTTCCGGGCGAATCATCGGCGCCGTCCCGGCAGAGGAGATGAAGGAGTCCGCCGCAGGCGGATTAAAAACGTGTTGACCCTGATCGGCTATAGGTGGTACTGATACAAATGAACTGACAGGCGCGTTAATCCCAAGGCCGCCGGAGCCCGGAAGCCATCGAATCCCGTCCGGGGGTGCTGGATTCCGGGATTCTTTCGAATGACGGAAAAGAACCAGTCCCGACCTTTTGCGCGTTTAGGTTTATTGTTTATCAAGAATCGGGACCAAGAGAGAAGGCTGAAAAGTGGCAACTGCAAAGAAATCTAAAACAGTCAAGGCAGAGAATGTCTCGATATCCACAGACAAGGTCAAGTTTGAAATCTACGGCGAAGAGATGATCGAAAAAACGGTCAAGCTGAGCGGGAACAGCGGCCGGGTCTACCTTCCCCCGAACTGGGTCGGGCATCATGTCAAAATCATACGAGTCGATTAAGATCCAAGGAGCCGATCGGTGAATAAAGTCAAGATTCGCAAACTTAAGCCGGAAGACGCAAAGGATATCCGAAAAATTTACGCGGCCATCACCCAAAAGCCGGTGGGAAGAGATTTCAATGGAATAATCAAAGAGCTGGCAATAGGAAAAGACAAGGTCTCCTTTGTCGCGGAAATCGAGGGGAAGGCCGTCGGTTTTATGGTCAGCCACATCCTATCGGGGGGATTCGGCCTGAAGCAAAGCGCGTGGATCGCCCAACTCGGGGTGGATCCGAAATTTATGGGCCAGGGAATCGGGGACACACTGGCAAAGGAAATGCTCAAATTCTGCAAGCGGAAAAGAATCAAGGATATTTACACCTCTGTCCGGTGGGACTCGACCGACCTGCTGTCGTTCTTTAAAACCCTGGGATTCGACAGAAGCAATTTTATCAATCTGCACAAACCGATCGAATAATCGGCGCAAGATTTCCGATCCGCGTCCCCCGCTAGGGCCTGAGGGCCGAGCGATTCATCCCCCGGGCGTGCATTCCCATTCAACAGCGGGCCTCCGATGGGCCAACCCCGTCCTGCCCCCACGGGCGAGGGCGGCGTTGATTGTTTTTCCCTTGACACGTTTCGACCTTTGGGCTAGTTACTTTACAGCTGAATTATAGTTAACCCCCCGCACGGTCCACAGCAAGGCCGAACCGCCCCTAAATAGCCCCGGGCAGGGGGGGCGCGATCGGTTCTCGCCCTGCGGGGACATTCTGATGCTGGCGATCGGGAGGGCCAAATTGAAGATTCTCACCACAGTCAAAACGGTCGTGGATGTGGAATTGAACATCCACGTGGACAACGGGGCCATTGTGGAAAAAGGGCTCCAGTATGTCATGAATGCCTGGGATGAAAGCGCGGTGGAAACCGCCGTCCGCCTCAAGGAAACCAACGGTGCGGAAACGACACTGGTCAGCATCGGCGGGGGTGAAGACACCGATAAAGTCATCCGCAGGGGCTTTGCCATGGGTATTGAAAACGGAATTCAGATCGATGACCCGGGACTGGCCCAAGGGGATTCGTCCGTCTTGGCCAAAGTGCTGCAAAAGGTTTACGAAAAGGGAGGCTACGACCTGGTGATCACCGGCAAACAGGCCCAGGATACGGACAACGGCCAGACCGGAATCATGCTGGCCGAGTACCTGGGACTGCCGTGCGTCAGCAATGCCGTGGCCATCGAAGTGATCGACGAGCGGCATGTCAAGGTGTCCCGATTGGGCGACACCGGAACCGAAATCATCGAACTGGCCTTGCCGGCCGTCATCACGGTGGATGTGAGTATCAATGAACCCCGATTGCCCCAGATGCGCGGAATCATGATGGCGAAAAAAAAGGGCATCGAAGTGATGGATCTGGCGAGCCTCGGCCCCTCGTTGGAGGAGGTGGGGGCCCGAACCCCAAAATCGAAAATCGTGGAATTCATCGCACCGGAAATGCGCAAGGCCGGAAGAAAATTCGAGGGGGATGCCTCCGAAATTACCGCCCAGGTCGTGGCCCTTCTGGCCGGGGACGCCAGGGTGTTTTAACCCATAGACCCCGTCCCTTACAATCGGCTCCGGGCACTGGTGGGGAGAAGACCCATACAAGGAAAACGATATGACGACAAAGGTACTGGTGGTTGCCGACATCAAACACGGAAAATTAAAAAGCAGCACACCCGAACTGTTGTCAAAAGCCAGGGCCATCGGCGCGGAAACCGCGGTGGTGGCGATCGGCAGCCATATGGAATCGTTGATCCCCCGGTTGGCGGACGCCGGCGCCGATACCCAGTATGTCGCGGATGATCCCGGGCTGGAGTTGTTTTCGGCCGGCCCCTGGGCATCCTGCGTGGCCGAGGCCGCCGGACGATTCGCCCCCGACATGATTTGGTTCGGTTTTTCGGAAAGCGGCAAAGCCGTCGCCCCCAGGGTCGCCGCTCGACTGGATGCCGCGTGCGCCACCGATATCACCGATGTGAAGCTGGAGGATGGACGCGTCGAAATCACCCGACCCGCCATCACCAACAAAGTGATCCAACGGGTCCAGGTCAACGCCGCCAAACTGGTGGCGGTGGTCCGGGCCGGCGCGTTCGAAGCCACCCAAGGCATCGGCGGAACCCAAAACGTCGTCATGCTTTCCCCACCGGCGCCCGATGCGGGGGCCGTGATAAAGGAAATCGTATCGGATGCAGGCGGGGAGATCGACCTTGCCGACGCCGGGATCGTGGTCTCGGTGGGCCGGGGAGTCAAGGATCAGGCCGGTGTCGCGCTGGCAAAACAACTGGCCGACGATTTAACCGCCGGTTTCGGATCCTCCCGGGCGATGGTCGATGCCGGTTTCATGCCGCATTCCAAGCAAGTCGGACAAACCGGTAAAATCGTTGCGCCGAACCTGTATATCGCCATCGGCATCTCCGGTGCGATCCAGCATCTTGCAGGAATGAAAGGCTCAAAAGTGATTCTGGCCGTAAATAAAGACCCCGAAGCCCCTATATTCAGCGTGGCCGACTATGGCATCGTCGGGGATCTGTTCGAGGTGGTTCCCATCCTGCGGGAAGAGATAAAAAAAATAAGATCATGAACCCCCTGTTGACGGCTCTTCTGATCATCGTCGCGCTGACGGTTTTCGGCCGCACCATGGTCCGCAAAATCCGGTTGTTAAAAGCCCTCCAACCCGCGGATAGAACCGATCATCTGAAGCAGCGACTGATAAACACGCTGTTTCTGGCCGTCGGCCAGAAACGGCTGGTCGGAAGACTGAAGGAAAGAAGTTCGGGCATCATGCATGCGTTCATTTTCTGGGGATTCTGTGTTCTTCTGATTCGCAGCGTGACGCTCTACGCCCAGGGATTCCAGGAAGGATATCACCTGCCCTTTTTGGGCGGCGACACCTTGCTCGGGTATCTCTACACCGATTTAAAGGACATCACGGAGGGACTCGTCTTATTGATGGTCGTCTGGGCATCATTTCGCCGGGCGGTTCTCAAGCCCAAACGGATGCCCAATACATTCGAAGCCTATCTGATCCTGGCGCTGATCGGGCTGCTGATGGTATCGGATCTTTTGCACGACGGTGCGCGGTTCAATCTGGTTCAATTCCACGGCAATCCGGGAGGCATCCCTTTCTTCGATCATCCGCGATACGGTTCCGAATTTCTCTGGACACCGGTATCGAGAGGGGCGGGTATCCTGATTTCAGGGTTGAGCGCGGAATCCAACGCCGCCATCCGGGTCCTGATGTTTTGGATCCACATCTGCACCCAGCTCGTCTTTTTAAACCTTCTCCCCTTCGGGAAGCATTTCCATGTGATCACCGCTCTTCCCAACGTTTTTCTGAAAAGCGTGGGCTATCCGCATGAAGCCCCCAGGCTGCTGGACCTGGAAGACGAGGCCGCCTGGGAGGCGGAGTCCCTGGGGATCAACCATATCCATCAACTCAACTGGAAGCAGGGGCTGGATCTTTACACCTGCACCGAATGCGGGCGATGCAAAGACGTGTGCCCGACCCATGTCACCGAAAAACCGCTGAACCTGCATGCGTTCAATGACCTGCTGAAGCATGAACTTCTGGAAAATGCCCGGAATATCGTCGCCAGAGCCCGGTTGTCGGCCAGGCTCAAACAGGCCGAAGACCCCGGGCAAATCGAATCGATCCGGAAAACGCTCTTTACGCTCAACAGCCAAAGGCGGCTTATCGGTGACGTCATCGCGGAAGAGACCCTTTGGGCGTGCACGACGTGCCGTGCCTGCGAAGAGGTCTGCCCGGTGGCCATTGAACATGTGCCCAGAATCATCGCCATGAGACAGGGGCAAACCTTGATGGCGGAAGCCTACCCCAGCGAGCTGAACCCGGCCTTAAAAGGCCTCGAACGCAACGGCAACCCTTGGGGAATCGGGTATGATAAACGCGCCGATTGGGCCGAAGGCTTGGGCGTCCGGACCCTGGCGGAGGACCCGGAGGTGGATTATCTTTTTTGGGTCGGCTGCGCCGGCTCCTTCGATGATCGATCCAAAAAAGTTTCCCGAAGCCTGGTCGGAATTCTTCAAAACGCCAATATCCGCTTTGCGATCCTGGGGGTGGAGGAAAAATGTACCGGTGACTTTGCCCGCCGGGTCGGAAATGAAATGCTGTTCCAGATGATGGCGCGCGAGAATATCCAAACGCTGAACCGGTATAAGGTCAAAAAAATCATCACCGCGTGTCCGCACTGCCTCAATGCGCTCAAACATGACTACCCCCAACTGGGGGGAAATTACGAGGTGATCCATCATGCCGAGTTTATCCATCGACTCGTCAACGAGGGGAAAATCCGGCTGAGCCCCTCTGGGGAAGGCGCGTTGACCTACCATGATCCCTGCTATCTGGGCCGGTACAACGACATTTTCGATCAGCCCCGGTCGATCCTGCGCGCGGTTTCCAACGGCGGGTTCAAGGAACTCGACCGCCACGGCCGGGAAAGCTTTTGCTGCGGGGCCGGCGGGGGAAGAATGTGGATGGAAGAGACCATCGGCAAAAGGATCAACATAGAGCGTGCGGAAGAAATCGTCGCCCGGCGGGTTGCGACGGTGGCGGTGGCCTGCCCCTTCTGCCTGACCATGATCGAAGACGGGATGAAAGACCTGGGCAGGGAAGCGCAGGTCAGGACACTGGATATCGCCGAACTGGTGGAAAAAAATATGGCGTAACGTCCTTTGATGGAAAAATCCGTTTTAAAACTTCAAATGCATGCCCGGGCAGCCCCACGATCCTATCTTACCTCCTCGCGTGATCCTTCCATTCTGCGCCTTCAAACCATTTGTTTTGAAAATATTCATTCGGTCTCCCCCCGGATCACCGCCAGGAGCCGGTCGGTATCCCCGCTTTTGGGCAGAAAGGCCGATGCTCCGGCGGAAAAGGCAGCGGCAGCATCGTCGTGCCCCTCGCGCATGGTCAGCACAATGATCCGAATGTGGGGAAATTCCGCATGGATCCGGCGGGCGGCTTCCAGACCGTTCATTTTGGGCATGTTGATGTCCATGAGGATCACATCCGGAAGGATTTCCCGGGCCGGCCGCACGGCTTGCCCCCCATCGGATGATTCTCCCACGACGTCGATATCGGGGTTGTTCCCGAGCAGCGTGGAAAGCCCGTTTCGCATCACCCCATGATCGTCGACCGGCATCACCCGGATTTTGTTCCCGATGTTAAAAGCGGGAGGCCGTCCCACAACCGGTTTTGTCAGGCTCGCCTCAATGGCCGGCACCAGCGCCTGCGCATCGCTCTGGCAGGCCTTCTCGACCTCAACATGGCTGATCAGGTTCAGCTCCGTGGCCTTCTTGTCACCTTCCTGCTCACTGTAGGTCTCCATGACCTGAACCTGGTAGCCTTGACCTTTATGGCCGCTGTAGGTGGCATCCGGGTCGGAAGGGTTTTGCAGCGACTCACCGCTGATCTGTTCCGGTTGCTCCCACAAAGGGCGGTGGTGACGCTTCAGATTGACCGGAAACCGTTCGATTGCCTTTGCAAAAATACCGATCCGCCCGAGCCGTGCCATGTTTGATCGAATATGGACCGAATCGATCCGTTGACGGCTGGTGTCCACAGTAAACAGCTCGGCCAGTTTGTCGGCAGTGGCACCAATAACCTCTGCCTCCAGGCCCAGCTCAGTGGCAAATAGCCTCATGCTCCACAGGGTCTTGGGACAGATGTATTTGGCCTCGTCGCTTTCTTCTACGATGTCCAGCGCATAGTGCCATTGGATGTCGTAGGATAGTTGCCGGCTGGTCTCCTGATCGGTTAAATCATGATACTGTTGGAGGGCAAGAGCGCCCAGCACGGTGTACAGCTCCTTGGTGGGCCGTCCGAAGTCCCTGGGAAAGGCCAGTGAGAGCTTTTGCACCGGCAATAGAGCGAGGATATGGTGACGAAAAAACCCGGGCCAGTCCTGATCGAGCATCTTACGCCGCTTCGGGCTCAAAAACTGCCACGGGTCGAACAAATGTTGCTGCCGTCGATCTTTTACCCTAATCATATTTTCCCCAAGGCAATGCTTTGAATTTGTTCGCAATATTGCCATAACGGGAAGTGTTAGTCAATAACTTAAAAGATTTTTTTGCTGACATTTCCGCATGTTAAACAACAATACTTTTTACGAGAGCATCAAACATGGCTCCCCCATTAAAAGCCATATTATCAAAGGATAATGAGGAGACTATACCGTTGACCAATGATCCTCCGCTCTATCTGATGTAATCGTCAGCCATAAGCAGACTGAACACCTTTTAGCCCCTTATTCAATGAATTACGCGTCCATAGTTAATTCACAGCCGGCCAGTTTATCCAAACGTCTCGCCTCTTCCAGGCCATGTGATGTCGTATGCTCCAGTAGGTATGCCGGCACGACAATTTTCGTCTTTCCGGCGTTGATTTCCCTGTTGAGCCAGTTCAGCAGGTTTTCGTCAGCGGCATTCAAAAACTCATGGTCCTGTCGGTGTAGTACGTGGACAGCTCAGCCCCTTGGGTTACATGAAAACAATGAAGATGTTTCGGGACAAGGCTGCTCTTGAACATGATGGG
>ENA-OSEO01002808-OSEO01002808.1-sediment-metagenome-genome-assembly--contig:-NODE-2808-length-22875-cov-13.065883_pt1 | contig 22875 bp, 22 predicted proteins | sample MGYA00237883_ERZ534232 | MGnify/ENA metagenome assembly ERZ534232
GTTTTCCTAAAACTCAGCCAGTTGGGATATAATGCAGGGGCTATTCATGGTGATTATACACAGGCAAGAAGGGATGAAATCATGAATAAATTCAAAAGTCGTATACTTGATATCCTCATTGCGACTGATGTTGCCGCCCGTGGACTCGATATAAAGGATGTAACCCATGTGATTAACTTCAGCATCCCGCAGCATCCGGACAGCTATGTTCACAGGATAGGAAGGACAGGGAGGGCCGGAAAGTCAGGAATAGCAATAACTCTTATAACACCAAGGGAATACAAGTATCTGCGATCGATAGAAAAAACTGCAAGGACAACAATTAACAGGAAAAAATTACCTTCACCGGCAGACGTTGTAAGGGCGAGGGAGAAAAATATTATCAATGATGTTGCCGAAATTATTAAGGGGGACCGGCATAAGCGATATCTTCAGACAGTTAAGGATTTATCCGATACCTTTGGATTGAGCGATATTGCAGCGGCAGCGCTCTGTGCCGCTTACGGTGAAATAAAGGCGACCCTTTTAGAAGAAAACCTCAGAAACCATGAAACTGTTCGTTTATTTACAAACATTGACAGTAAAGCGAATGGAAAGGACGATGATTTTATAAATTATTCTCCATCGAGGGCATGTATTTCTTTAAAAAAAACCAGGAAAAATAGATACAGGAGTTTTCAGAAATCTATTTAGATAAAAGTAGATTATCGGTATTGCAGTAAAATAAAAGAATACTTTGCCTGAAATCTTCATATCTATTATAATTCTCCGGGTCTCGTGTTATCATATTCTAAATGTTCGGCTGGATTAAGGTTTAAAGTAGAGGGAATAGGACATGTCCGAGATACTAGTTCGTCCCCCTGATAGCATTTATCAGATAAACGGAGAAATAGAAAACGGAACGTTTCACGGCCGGTGGCATTTTTCGTTCGATGAGTACCACGATCCGGAATATATGCGCTTCGGAACACTAAGGGTATTTAATGACGATACCCTTTCGCCGGGAGCTGTCTGGCCGCTCCATCCACACCGTGAGATAGAGGTTGTGACATATTGCGCAGAGGGAGAGTTCCGCCATGCGGACCAGAGGGGTAAAGGAGGAATCCTCAAAAAAGGGTGGGTACAGCATACAACCGTAGGCAAAGGAATGATGCATTCGGAGATTAACAACTCAAAGACCTCGCCGATGAGATTCATCCAGATGTGGTTTCTCCCATCCGTACATGGACTGGAACCCTCGGTTCAACAGAGAAAGGTAGAAATAGGCGAGAGGACAGACCTGCTGCTTCCCCTCGTTTCCACAAGACACAGCACCGCCCTCTTTATACATTCGGATGCTGAGGTTCATTCCTGTTTCCTCCGGAAAAAAAGTTCGGTTAAGCATCACATAAAAAAAGGCAGGGGCAGCTATTTGTATGTGCTCGAAGGAGAAGGGGTGGATGTTAACGGTCACACTGTGCCCGCATTCGGAGCCTTACAGGCCATCGGAGCATTGACACTCACTATTACAGGCCTCGGTGACAGTGAGTTGCTCCTCATTGATGTCCTTCTGGTCTAAGGTACTGCACCACTGCATCAATCTCCCGGCATATCCGGACAGAGACAGAAATTGCTCCCATGCATTACTTTGAATATGATTTGGTGGAATGGATAAGCTGACTATTCGTAATATGCAGGAAAATGATCTTCCCGCAGTATCGGCAATTGAACAGATTTCTTTCAGTACCCCCTTTTCAAAAAAATATTTTTCCAATGAACTATGCAAAAAGCATGCATTATCAAAAGTTGCCTTATTTGAGGGACATGTTATCGGATATATCTGTGCTGATTATTATCATCATGAAGCCCGGATCCTTAACCTTGCTGTACATCCGGATTTCAGAAGACGGGGCGTTGCGACAATATTGATGACAAAAGCAATGAGGGCTTTAAAAAACAGGGGGTGTGTGTTTCTGTATCTCGTCGTAAGGGCTTCAGCTGCCGGTGCACAGAAATTTTACGAACGCTTCGGGTTCAAGGTTGAATCTGTCAGGAAAAAATACTACAGCGACCCGGATGAGGATGCATTGCAGATGATAGGAAGGCTCTGACCCCTGTCTTTTTCTTGACCCGAAAAATTCAATCGCTGCCAGGCATATATGCGGAAACCCCTCCTATCCTCCCCTTAAGTTAAGGGGATAGGTGGGGTTATGAGAAAAGTGTATGATTTTTAAGGCCGTTGGGATGTAACCTGTGAATTGTCGAGTATCCTGCATCTGCTATCTTTTATTTTTCAATTTATGTAAAATATATCCGTTATTATTGCTTTGTCCCACCGGAGACCGTTTTCCCTCATGAGACATTGTCGATAAAAATCTTGATTAAAAGTTAAGTAACTGAATTTGTCTTTTGATCTTATCGTGCTGCCGCGCATAAGATTTTAAAACAGGAAAGAGGATTGTGTTTTTATGAGACGTGATGATTTACGGAATATTGCTATCATTGCACATGTTGACCATGGCAAAACCACGCTCCTTGACGGGATGATGAAGCAGTCCGGCATCTTCCGCTCCAATGAACAGGTACAGGAGCGCATTATGGATAATACCGACCTTGAGCGGGAACGCGGGATAACAATCATGGCAAAGAATACGGCAATCAAGTATAACGGGGGAAAGATTAACATCGTGGATACCCCCGGCCATGCAGACTTTGGTGGTGAGGTTGAAAGGACTTTAAAGATGGTTGACGGCGTATTACTGCTTGTTGATGCCTCAGAAGGTCCTTTGCCGCAGACGAGATTTGTCCTGAAAAAGGCCCTTGAACTTAACCTTCCGCCAATTCTCGTTATTAACAAGATAGACAGATCCGATGCAAGGATCCAGGATGTCCTGAACGAGGTATATGATCTGTTTATCGATCTCGATGCCACCGAAGAGCAGCTTGAGTTTCCTGTTATTTATACAAATGCCAAGCAGGGTATTGCAAAACGTACTATGGAGGAAGACTCTGATAACCTGACCCCGCTCTTCGATATGATTATGAAATCAATACCATCTCCCGGAGGTGAGCCTGATGGCACACTGCAAATCCTTGTCACCAATATCGATTATGATGATTATGTCGGAAGGCTTGCCATAGGGCGCATCCTGTCAGGCACTGTGAAAGTCGGCGACTATGTCTCCATGGTGAAGAGCAACGGTGAAATATCGAAAACAAAGGTGTCATATCTCTATATCTTTCAGGGCCTTGAGAGGATTGAGACACAAGAGGTGTCTGCCGGAGAGATTATCGCTCTGGCCGGTATTGAGGGGATAAACATCGGAGATACCATTACAGATACAGAAAACCCGAGTGCACTGCCGGGAATAACAGTGGATAAGCCTACGATTTCAATGGTATTTTCCGTCAACACATCTCCCTTTTCAGGAAGGGAAGGCAGATATGTTACATCAAGAAAATTGAGAGAAAGGCTCGAAAAGGAGCTTCTCTATAACGTATCAATAGATATAGATTTTGATGAAATGGATTCTTTTAAGGTCATGGGCCGAGGGGAGTTGCAGCTTGCCATCCTTATAGAGTTGATAAGAAGGGAGGGATACGAGCTCTCTGTTGCCATGCCCGAGACTATAACAAAGAAAATAAACGGTGTTGTGCACGAACCTATGGAATTACTGGTCATCGACGTTCCTGAGGACTATATTGGTGTTGTCACCCAGCAGCTCGGGATGAGAAGGGGCACTATGCAGAAGATGCAGAATAATGGTTACGGCAGGGTGAGGCTTGAATTCAGGATACCATCGAGGGGGCTTATCGGGTTCAGGTCACAATTCCTTACCGATACGAGAGGGACAGGGTTACTGAACCATCTCTACGATGGTTATGAGCCATGGCAGGGACCGCTCTCAAAGAGGCAGACAGGGGCACTTGTTGCTGACAGGAAGGGGATTTCCACAACCTATGCACTTTTTCACCTGCAGCCAAGGGGGGTGCTCTTTATCAGGGAGAATACGCCTGTCTATGAGGGCATGATTATAGGTGAACATTCAAGGGAAAATGACCTTGATGTTAACGTCACAAAGGAGAAAAAACTGACAAACATGCGAGCTGCCAATGCGGATGATGCACTACAGTTGATCCCCCCGAAGATTATGAGCCTGGAGCAGGCAATAGAATTTATCAAGGAAGATGAACTGATTGAGGTCACACCCCGGTCTATCAGGTTGAGAAAAAAGATACTCGAAGCAAACAAGAGGCCAAAGACTGTGAGGGGTGAAGCTCAAAAGGTACTGCATTAGAAACGTTACCTGTTATGTTCGACGTTATCTCACTGGAGGACTAATGAAAATTGCGCTTATCGGCTTATCAAATTCAGGAAAAACGACAATCTTCAATGCATTGACAGGGCTGGATACCGAAACAACGAGCTATCCGACAATTTCCGGTGAACCTAACCTCGGCGTGGTAAAAGTTCCCGATCCGGAGATTGATCACCTGTCTGAGATTTACAGACCCAGAAAGACAACCTACGCAAAGATTGAATATATTGATTATATCGGTCTGACCAAAGGCGATTTGAAACAGAACAGGAAGGTTTTTGATTTGATAAAGGATGTTGATGCCCTTGTCCATGTAGTGAGGGCCTTTTATGATGAATCCGTTACGAACCCGATGGAAGGCATTAATCCTGTGAGGGATATTGCAACTGTTGATCTCGAACTGATATTTGGTGATCTTGAACTGGTTGAAAAACGTCTTGAACGTATGGAGGAGGCGAAAAAACGCGGGAAAAAAGCTGACGAGACAGGGAAAAGATTGCTTCTGAAATGCAGGGATTTTCTCATGAAAGAAACGGCACTGAGAAACGTGGAATTTACTAAAGAGGAGATGAAGGCAATGAGGCAGTTACAGTTTCTTTCAACCATTCCAAAGGTCATCGTTCTTAATGCCGGAGAGAAAGAGGGCGATACAGAGTATGCAAAGACGCTTGAATCTTCGCTGCTTGACCGTTATCCTAAAGCAAATGTTCTCAGGCTCTGCGGAAAGATAGAGATGGATATTTCCCAGTTCCCTGAAGATGAAAAAGAACCGTTCCTTAATGAACTCGGTATTGAAGAGCCTGCTTCAAACAGACTCATACAAACATGCTATCAGATCCTCGGGCTTGTATCATTTATTACAGTAGGAGAAGATGAGGTAAGGGCCTGGACGATCAGGAACAATACAAATGCACTGGCTGCTGCGGGAAAGGTTCATTCTGATATCGAAAGGGGGTTTATCAGGGCAGAAGTCATTTCCTATGAAGATTTTATTTCATCCGGCAGTATGCATAAGGCGAGAGAAAAAGGACTTCTGAGGCTTGAGGGAAAGACATACGAAGTTCAGGACGGGGACATCATTAATTTCAGGTTTAATGTGTAGACCTTTTGAGCCGGGAGGGACAACCTGACACCGTTTTGCTTTCTCCGGGAGAACTATTTATGGATGGAACGAGGCGTTCAGATATACGCCCTGGATTGCGTGTTTTAATCGTCTTGAAGAAGGACCAAAAGACGGGAAAACTATCGGAAGGAATTGTTAAAACTATTTTAACAAATTCACCTTCACATCCGCATGGCATTAAGGTTCGTCTGGAAAACGGAGAGGTAGGACGGGTAAAGGAGATCGTTGAGTAATATTCAATAAGCCGCTCTATCCTCTTTTAATTCTCCTTACCAAAAAAATGCAATTACTGTCAGGCACATGTGCAGAAAAACCTTTCCAAATCGAAATTGTGCTATCTTATGCAATCTATCCTTTTTGCTTGAACATATATTTTGTTTGTTCGATAACAAACGTCGTACAAAGGTAGCGATGGGAAAGCTTTTTCCGCACACATGCCCAACGTATGATTTCTCTATTTGCACTTTTCGTAACGTTTTCGAGACACTCCATAGAGTAAAAACAAGGAATTGACCCTCAGTCTTCCTCTGACTCTGATATAATTCCAGAAGGCCCTTTACAATGGATACCTTAGAAAAACTGACCGTGCTGTCCAATGATTCCCGGTATGATCTGGCCTGTGCATGCGGCACCGGCAAGGATGAACACCGCAGGAGGGGTTCTGACGGCAGGTGGCTTTATCCTGTTGTCCTGCCGCAGGGCGGCTATACCGTCCTTCTGAAAACCCTTCTGTCGAACGCCTGCAAGAACGACTGCAAGTACTGCCCGCTCCGCTCTGATACGAACGTGAGGCGCTGTACCCTCCGGCCCGAAGAGGTTGCACGGTTGTTCATGGACTATCAGAGAAGAAGAAGGGTCTCTGGCCTGTTCCTGAGTTCCGCTGTCATCAATAATGCGGACTACACCATGGACAAGATCAATGCCGTTGCACGGCTTCTCAGATACAAACATAATTTCAAGGGTTATATACACCTGAAAGTCATTCCCGGGGCTTCTGATTCAGCGGTTGAAGACGCCCTCTCACTTGCAACCGCCGTGTCAATCAATATTGAGACACCGGGTAAGAAGCATTTATCCATACTTTCAGATGAAAAAGATTATGATAAAGATATAATCAGGCCGCTGAAGCTGATGTCAAGGCTCACGGACAGGGGCATGAGGTTTTCGAGAGTCAAATGCACCACCCAGTTCATCGTCGGCGCCTCTGACGAGACCGATTCGGAGATTATAAAGTACATGTTCGGCCTGTATAAGCATATGAATTTCAAAAGAGTCTATTTCTCAGCTTATCAGAAAGGTCTCGGACACCCCGGCATTCCCGGGGAAAGGCAGTTACTCACCAGTCCTGAAATGCCTTTCATACGCGAACACCGCCTCTACCAGGTTGACTTTCTCATCAGGAAATATGGTTTTAACAGGGGGGACATTGTGCTCGATGAGGGTGGAAATCTGCGATTCGATAAAGACCCCAAGCAGGTCTGGGCCGACAGCCATCCCGAATATTACCCTGTCAGGATCAATACATCCGGCAAAGAAGAATTGCTGAGGGTGCCGGGCATCGGGTTGGAGACGGCCAAAAGGATACTTTCAATGCGCCGGGAGAGAAGGATCAGGAGGGCTGAAGACCTAGGAATTAAAGGGAAAAGAATCGAGAAGATCAATAATTATGTGATTTTTGAGTAAACGGTCACTAAGGAGTTTTTAAGGCATTACAGGAAAATTGTGAAACTGAACTGTGTTGAAGGGTGGAGCGTGACGATCCTCTGGGAGGGGGTGCGCTATCTTAATCTGGTTCCGCAATGTTTGCATATACGTCTGTATATATTGCTGCCCAGATATTTATTACAGGAGGGACATCTCCAGTTAACCGAGCTAAATCCGATAAAGGCAGCGATAGTAACAACCTGCGCTGCAAAGATCGTATTCTTTGAAACCTCTCCGAATAAATCAACGCGTTTATAGAGCAAGGTAAAAAATAAAAGTAAAACCAGTGTTACACCTATGGCAAGAAATTGACGGGTCTGACGCAATCTGAAATCCCGCATGATCTGCCTGTTATCTCTCTTTTTCACCATGACAAAGCTCGTTTACCGTTAACCCGGAAAATGCAATTATCGGAGGCAATGTTGTCTGAAAAGTCTTTTGCAGCAACACCTTGTTTATGCTGTGATGCAATTCTTGAATTGCATAAGAATATGCGGATACTTTTGAGAATTGCATCATAGCATATGATAAAATCATGTTGAAATTAAAAGACTTTGAAGGCGACTTTGCCTCCGATTCAATAATCAGTTGCATTTTTCGGGGTAAGAAACAATCACCAGCGTGCTACTATTATACTGCTATGGTCACTGCTTTTCAAAACCGTTCCAGCATCTCGTAGTATCAATGGGTTGTAAGACCCTGAAAGATCCTGAACTAAATTGTTGTTCCCTTAATTTATCTTAATTCCTCAAATTTTTTATTTTAGTCCGAAAAATGCATGTATAAAAATTATACGTAGGGTATGTGTGCGGGAAATGCTTTCCCATTGCGCGGGATATGAGCAATCATCGTCTTCCGACAGAGGTTATTGAATAACTTTGCAAACTCTGATATTGTTAATAAACGGTTCGATAACACAGCTCTGCAAATAAAAAGTCATGGGAACCCCTTATAAGGAAAGACATTATCCCTTGAAGACTTTTCGATAGCAATATTGTACCCCGCGAAGCTGGGTACCCGCAGATACAGGAAAGGGTAGGGAGAAAGAGAAATGACATCATTTTATAGGCAGGTGGCCTCTTCTTGGAGGGCCGCTATCGGAAGCGCGTTCTACGCGAATTCCGTCCGGCAGACGACAATGGCAGAACTTTACGCGCTGGCCTTGCAACAGCCCGAGGTGATAAGCACGACACAGCCCATGTACGATCCGGAGAGGTTTGGGCTTCCGAAGGACGCTAAGATACTGGTCTCAAACGACGGCGCTGTGGTGGGAAGAACCGCCCGCGCAAGAAGGCTCGTCCGCCAATTGGACAAGGCCGAGGGCGAAAAGTTGAAGACCGTCCTCCTGGACGCCGTTTATCAGTTCAACCGCAGGCATGGCCTTTGGCTTCATGGCATTGTGGGATTGCACAAGTATTTCATGGTGAAGGCACATCTATTAAGCCCGGTCACAGATGCAAAGAACATGCTCGATTGGGGACTAAATTTTATCCCTTTCATGAAGCCGTGGGACCGGCTTTACAAGGAATCCCGGGACCTGGGTGAACCGGATATACTCGTCTTGGCCGACCCTGAGTGGAGGAGCCCGGAATATCCTTCGGGGCTTGCGATAATCGACGAGGCGGAAAACTGCATGGCCATATTAGGGATGCGCTACTTCGGCGAAAGGAAGAAAGGGACGCTCACACTTGCATGGACGATCGGCGTGCGCCACAACATGGTGGCCTGCCATGGCGGCATCAAGACGATAGGCGACAACCCGCCGGTGGCCGTTTTCGGGCTTTCGGGAAGCGGCAAGTCCTCGATCACCAACAGCCACGACCATGCAGGCACCCTGAAGCCCGACGAAAAAGTCACGGTCATACACGACGATGCTTACCTTGTCGACCTGGAAAACAATATAACAGTGGCACTTGAGCCCGCTCTATTCGATAAGACAGACTCTGTGAAGTTCGACGACCCGGACATAAAATACTTCCTTTCGGCCCAGAACGTTGCCGTCATCGGCACATCGGACGGCGAGCGGAAGCTTTTGGGCGGAGACATTCGCAACGACAATGGCAGGTGCATAAAGAGCCGCGACATGTTCAACCACGCCGATTACTGCGAGGCGCCAAAGAAGGTGATATGGCTACAAAAAGACACCTCGCTTCCGCCCATATGCCGGGTAAACTCTGCGGTGTTGTCTGTCTCGATGGGGGCGTCGCTTTCTACTATGAGGGCCAAGGGGGTGGAGAACGTCGATCCCAAGGAGCTTGAAAAGCTGGTGATCGAGCCTTTCGCAAACCCGTTCCGCGTGCATCAGCTCATCGTCGATTGCCAGCAGTTCTTAAAGCTCTTCAAGGCCGGGTGCGAATGCTACATCATGAACACTCACGCCTTTGGAATCTCGGGCGAGCTTATAGATATTCCGAAGGAGCTTTCCCTTAAGATCGTCACGGAACTTGTGCGCGGCACTATCGAATGGCGCGATTGGAAACGCTTTCATGGGCTATCGGTCCCAAGGAATGGAAATGAGCTCTTCGGGAGCGATTACGACCGAAAATACAAACCCACGCACCACACTAAATACCTTGAGTATCTAAGGGCCAGGATGCAGGACAGAATTACCTATCTTTCCAACAAGCGCGATCTGGAGCAGGACATGGAATCTATCTACATCGACCCGCTCGTGGTCGCAAGGACGGTTATCGACAAGATACTGAACCCCGTTTAGAGTCCGCCTTTCGTCTTGATGAGGGTAGAGCTTTCCAGGGAAGCATTAATCCCATATCAAATGCTCACTGATCTGTACTTACGTGACTGTGCATTATATATTCTTGGTCCGGCGGCGTCATCCTTATAATAAAAGACAGGATAATAATCCTTATGGAAATAAAAATTCTTATTTTAGTTCTGGTTTCAGGAATTATTCTCTTTGAGGTTATTGAGCATGTTGTTATCCCTGTAGTTTTTTATTTTAAAAAACGCAAGGAAAAATCTGTTACGGGTATTGAAAGTCTGCCGGGGGAAGTTGTTGACGTGAGACAATGGGAGGGGAAAGAGGGACAAGTTTTCATCAGAGGTGAACTGTGGAGAGCAGTCAGTGATGTTCCTTTAAAAAAAGGAGATAAGGCAATTATTCAACATGTTGAAGGGTTAACATTAAAGGTTAAACCATCAGGTGAGCATACATCCCTCATTTGTATTTGATTGTCAAACAGTTTTTCTATTTCGTAAGACCGCAGGCCCTGCCCGTTTTTTCAGCAGTTTTTTTAGATCACTGAATCTCTTGATATTTTTTTCTTACATGTGGAGACCCGATCACTTTTATTTTCTCTTGTTAAGTCATCATACATTTTTGTTATACCAGCCCTGCATAAGGCACAAACACCGTTTTTACAGGAGGTTTGTATGCCACACCTCACACATTTGGTAATTTTCTTAATCTCTATCACATCCTTTCTTATGGATTCTTCGACTTCTTAGATTGTTTTTTTGAATCCCGGAGCTATGGAAACTTCTAACAGATGAGAAGTAACAGAACGAACATCTACGTATCAATCCTAAAATGTGGAAGTTTCCCCAAATAAGGAGAAACTTCCATCGCCAATTAAAGTCTAACTACGTTGATTGCCTTAAGACCTTTGGGGCCCGTTTCGGTATCAAAGCTAACCGCATCACCTTCAATGAGGGTCTTAAAACTATTGCCCTGTATGGCAGAATAGTGGACGAAAACGTCTGTACCGTCATCTCTTGTGATAAAGCCAAAGCCCTTGGATTCATTAAACCATTTTACTGTTCCTTTGGTCATATCCTTTACCTCCTTACCTGTAAATTAAAATTTCAGAATGACCACAATAAAAAAGGCCCCAAAGCTAAAAGTCTTTGTGGCCTTTTGAATACAAAAACTCTGAAACTTATTTAATATTATGACATATTTCACCATATAATTCAATAAAGAACAACGATGGGGTAGTGTCAATCATTTTGTGTAAAATTTCAAACTTTGCAATAAAAATTTAACCGATTAAGACCTTCAATTCACTGCGTCTGTTTGAATGTTTAAGTTTTCTCAGTGCTTTTGACTCTATTTGTCTTACCCTTTCGCGGGTAATAGAAAGGTGTCTCCCTATTTCTTCAAGGGTGTAGTCTTTTTCACATTCTATACCAAATCTCATTCTTATTATCTTCTCTTCCTTGGGAGTTAGAGTATAAAGGACCCTTATTATCTGCTCTGTGACATTATTTCTTTCTGTATCAGAGTATGGAGAGGGACTATCTTTGTCACTGATAAAATCCTCGAGTTTTGCATCCTCGTCTCCTACCGGAGTTTGAAGAGCTATCGGGTCTTGTATTGCCTTGAACACCTCTTCGATTTTTCCCGTTGACACTGCAAGTCTTTCGGCTATTTCTTCTTTACTCGGTTCTCTCCCAAGCAACGGTATCAATTCTCTGGAAGCCTTGCAAACCTTGCTATAAAAATCCATCATATGGACAGGAACCCTGATTGTTTTTGTCTGATCCATTAATGCCCTCGTTATCCCCTGTCTTATCCACCATGTTGCATATGTGCTGAATTTAAACCCCCTTTTATAGTCGAACTTATCCGTGGCTTTCATAAGTCCGATATTACCTTCTTGAATCAGATCCAGCAGGGTTAAGCCCCTTCCTACATAATGTTTAGCTATATTGATTACCAATCTCAGGTTACGGGTTATTAATTCATTCTTCGCTTCGCTGACAAGGGTTCTTGCCTTGGTTATCCTATCCCACGTGACTTTCAATTCGTCAACCTTGGTTCCCACCTCTGATTCAACCCGTCTATACTCGTTCTGAACTTCTTTTGCAATGGCATCAAGTTTTACAGGATTGATACCTTGTTTCCTTTTTTCTTTTATTATTTTTTTCAGGTTTTTTAAAGTCCTGTATCCGGCAATCTTTCGATCTGCGTTTTCTATTTTTATCATAAGATTTTCAAGTACTTTCAGGCTCATTTCAAGGGCTTCATCTGATTTTACTTCTTCTGACTTGTTCAAGTCCTCTTCGTCTCTTCCATCTAAATTCGCTTCGAGTTTCCTGTATAACGGCAGTGCTCTCACTATCCCTTTAATAATATCTTTCCCCTCTTCCAGTCTCTTCGCAAGCTCTATCTCTTCATGCCTTTTAAGTATTGAAATATTCCCCATCGAATGGAAATATGTCTGAACAATATCATTTGTTTCTTCATACTCCTCTTCTTCCTCTGAAGCTAAGACTTCTTCCTCAGTAATGCCAGGCTCCTGATCATCTATAACTTCGACTCCCATATCATGTAAACGGTCCATGAGTTCTTCTACCTCATCCAGGGAGAAATATTCTGAGGGAACGGCATCATTTATCTCATCATAAGTGAGCTTTCCGCGCCTCTTACCTATGTCTAAAATGTCTTCAAAATTGTCTGTTTCTTTCATGGTACTCCTTAAAATAAGTTTATTAGTGTCATCTGTATAACACAAAGGTACTTACAGCTTAATATGTGGTAGTGCTCCCTTTTGATTTCCACGACTGAAAAGAATCAGATAAGATTAAATCATGAAAAAACCACGAATAAGCAATGATTTATTATAACAAAATTACTGATTTCCTGCTGAAAAATTGGAAAAGGGTCAAAGTGCCTTGAAGCAAAAATGCACTTTTTCGTTATCTCAGCCTTAACCTCAACCTATTTTTTTATTCTGTGTCCCTGTTATTTCCTTTTAATGAGTTTTATCCCTTTATTTTCGATAATAATAAGCCGTTTCTTGTAAAGAGAGCCTATCGCTTTCTTGTATGTTTTCTTGCTCACTCCGAACAAGCCATAGATGATTTCAGGCGGGCTTTTATCGGTTACGGAAACAAATCCTCCCGCTGCTTTTAGTTTATCGATAATCTTTTCAGATACCTCATCAACTTTTTCATATCCGGGTTTTTGAAGACAGAGATCTATCTTTCCGTCGTCCCTCAACTTTTTTATAAATCCTTTTATATGTTGTCCTCTTCTTAATGACTGAAACACCTCGTTCTTATAAAGCATGCCCCATTGCGAGTTGTTGATCATAGCCTTATAACCAAGGTCTGTCCGTTCGCCAATCACCAATTTCACACTCTGGCCTTCGTGAAATCCGACTGGTTGCTTATCAGGTAACTTGTCCAATACGTTATCCTCTATTTTTCATTGTGCTAACGTTAAAAGAAAAATTCATTCGACGGTTCACTTCCCTGCCAAGCTCTCTCTGTTCCTTACTTTAGACCAGTTTATTGAAATATTCCGGAAATCCGGTTTCGAACGTAAGCCGCTTACCGCTGGATGTATCACAATCCAGCCTATAAACTATGAAAATGCGCTTTGCGGACATGGAGTAGCCCTTCCGGACATAATCAATCAGTATAGCGTAGAGTGTTCGCGATTTGTCCCTTTCCGTGCCCATCGTCAGAAGGCCAAACGGCTTGACTACAACCAGTATGTCATTGTCTTCGTAAAGTATGCTGATATCTTTTGGCAAGTGCTTATTGCCCGGGCTTGATCTTTTAGGCATTAAGAATATTCAGATAGACTTGCCCTTTTTTGCCTCATTCCTGTCCTGATAAAACGCTTCTGACATGATGCCACAATTCGTCCCTGCCTTCCCCGGTCTCACTGGAATAGATGAGCGACGGAACATGAGCGGGAAGCATTAATCCTTTACGAATCGCCGCAATATGGGACGGGCGCTTGCCGCGGCTGATTTTATCCGCCTTCGTTCCAACAATGACATACGGGATATTGAGCCCCATCAGCCATTTTGAAGCATTCTTGTCATTTTTCATGGGCTCATGCCGCAGGTCAATCAGATGCACAATGAGAGCAAGCCTGTCCCGATCCTGCAGATAGTTGGTGATGAACTCTCCCCACTTCCTGTGCTTTCCCTTTGATGTCTCCGCATAACCATATCCGGGCAAATCTACCAGATATATCTGCTCATTGATGGCAAAATAATTAACAGTCTGCGTTTTCCCGGGCCGGCCACTGGTTCGTGCCAGCATGCGTCGTGCGCATAATGAATTGATAAGGGATGATTTACCTACATTGGAGCGTCCGACCATCACAATCTCCGGATACACGGTGTCAGGGTATTGATTTGGGCCAACCGCACTGATAGTGCATTTAGCTGAAATTATTTTCATCATTCTTCCTTGTCATGTATCTGAAAACCGATATCGAGTATTGTACCACGACGTGCAGGCGACCAGGAGCTAACTATCAAGTACGGTAATCCGGGTTTCGTATTAGTACGATTGACCGATACGAATTATCACAGCCCTACCTCAGGGCATCGAAAGAGATAAGTCGAACAAGATGCACTTCATCAGGGGGAATAGTATTGAATAAGTTTCTCACAGTATGCATTTCTGCATAAGCTGATAATTATCTATATTTCTTCCGATAATCTTTAAAGCTCGTAGCTTCGTTTTCCACCCTTATCCTTTACCTTTACCTTGCAACAAAAACAGCTTATGCATCTCCAGGTCAAGCCTCTGATAAAATTTATGTGAAAAACATAGGCTGAAAAAAGTTTTACTTTAGTATAAAATGCTTTTTTAAATTGCATAGGTATAAGGCTGAAGAAAGATGCATTAAATTATGTGGTTTTTATATCTTGACGAAAGTGGTGATCTCGGGTTTGACTTCGTAAATAAGAAACCGTCCAAATTTTTCACCATAACCATATTAGCAATAAGAGGCCCAGTGAATAACAGGCTGCTAATCAAGGCAGTTAAGAAAACCTTAACTCGAAAACTTAATCTAAAAAAATCAAACACTTCAGAACTAAAAGGCACAAAGACAGTCCTTGAAATTAAAAAATACTTCTACACCCAAGCTAAGGATATAAAATTTGCCATTTATGCCTTGACACTCAACAAGAAGCAGGTCTATGAAAGGCTTACCAAGGATAAAGAAAGGGTTTACAATTATATTTCACGTCTTGTGCTCGATAAAATACCATTCGAGAAAGCCCAGGAACCGGTCATGCTGATTCTTGATAAAAGTAAAACACAAAAACAAATATGGGATTTTAATCAGTACATTGTCCGTCAATTAAAGGGCCGTCTAGATCCCAAGGTGCCACTGGATATCAAGCACCAAGACTCACAGCAGTATTACGGGCTTCAGGCCGTTGACCTCTTCAGTTGGGGAATATTCAGAAAGTATGAGAAAAGGGATTCAAAGTGGTTTGAGATTTTCAGGGAAAAGGTGGCTTTTGAGAAACAATACTTTTAAAACAAAATTGAGCGTGCCTTACAGGCTTCTTGCGTCGAGGCTCGTGCCAACCTATGGAAGGGAACACCCCGAACAGCCTGAAACGGTCTTACCGCTCATTTTTAGGTTATCAACTACAGATAAGAATGTCAAGAGAATTTGGGAAATGAAAAACATAATTAGAAACAACGCCCCCAAAGTCCCCATTGTGCTTCATTGAGCACCCCATTTGATTGTAAGTGAAGCTTATGTAACTAATAAAACATTATCATTCAGTTTTATGTGTCCTTGACGGATCAAATCCTCCAATATCATATCAACTGCTTCGCATAGGCCTGCTGTCGCACGTTTGACAAATTTATTATCGGTATCACCCACTCGACTACGCGAAGAGCCATAATAGTAATAGGTACCCAGAACCTCTTGAAGAAACTGGATTCCCGCTTTTCCTCCTCGGCGGCTCCGCTGGGGCGGACGCGAGAATGACGTATTCTTATCGGAAGAATAATTTTCAGACAGGCTCCACATCCCATATCCCATATTTTATTGATCTGTATAAGATCAATATTTCTAATCATTACCTCGCAGTAGAATACTTTTTTTTGATGTGGTCGCTCTTTGCGACTACCTCGACTCCTTACATTGCCTCAGCAAACTCCGGCCGGTATCTTGCTACTCCAGATATACCCTTCATACCGGGCTCATTAAGCACCAATATCATGAAAGCATTATTCGGGACTTCCCACTCGCTTCTGATTCCATAACGGCTTGCAGGTTCAAATCCGAATCGGGTGTAGTATTCAGCATGACCCAAAACAATGATGAACGGACATCCCGTCTGTTTGAGCGTTGCGATTCCTGTCCGGACCAATTCAGAACCAATCCCCTGCCCCTGGTATTCAGGGAGCACTGCCATTGGTGCGAGCCCCATTCCCTGAATCGTCCTGCCTGCAATCTCAATCATCGAAGGACTGAAAAGGATATGTCCGATAATTTTATTGTCCGTAAGGGCCACGAGTGACAGAAGGTCGTCCTTGCAGTTCTTGCGAAGTTTGTCAACAATATTTGCCTCTTGAATCTGACCAAAGGCCAGGATATTCACCTCACGGATTGCATTTATATCATCGGGCTGTTCTTCGCGTATCATAATCATTTATTATTTACTAAGACATAACTTAACAAAGCCTCATGGTTGTCATTCACGCAAGCGAAGCGCGTCGGGAATCTATCTTTAGAAATCAAATGGTTAAAGAAGGATTCCGAACAAGTCGGAATGACAAATAATATGGCATAGTAAACGTATCCATTAGTAATTTATTAAGCCTGACGATCAGCTCAGTATAGAATTTATTCATTCATCTGTAGTTGATGAATTCAATATGAAAATCGAAATCCTTTTCTTTCAGCATCTGTATCACAGCCTGAAGGTCATCGAGCTTCTTTCCCCTGACCCGCACCTGGTCTTTCTGGATCTCTGACTGTACTTTAATCTTCATGTTTTTAATGAGCTTGACGATATCTTTAGCCCTTTCGGGAGATATGCCCTGCTGGAGGGTTATAATCTGTCTGAGCGTATCGCCCGTTGCTTTTTCGATCCTGCCGTAGACCAATGCCTTCATGGATACATTTCTTTTTGCGAGCTTGCTTTTGAGAATCTCTATCAGGCTTTTTAGTTTATAATCGTCAGTTGTATGAAGAGTGATCTCTCCATTGTCCTTGTTGAGTTCAATGCTGCTTTTGCTGCCTTTGAAGTCAAAACGCTGGCTCAGTTCTTGTGCTGCCTGCCGGACGGCGTTCGAAACCTCCTGCATGTCAACCCGGCTCACAATATCGAATGAATGTTCAATCGCCATATATATATTCCTTCCTGATATTATATCAACGTGTTATATTTTCCTTTAAAAAGCAAAGACTTCAGGTTCCGGCAGGGGCCCTCTGAAGAAAATCCCTGACAATCCCTTTGAATATCTCTGGTTCATCCAGATAACACGGATGACCGGCGCCTTTTATAATACTTATTTCAGAGTTCTTCACATGAGATTCGATGATTTTCGAGTCAGAAGGTGGTGATATCGTATCTTTCTCTCCCCATATGGCTAGCAGGGGTACGGCAATCCTGCCGAGTTGATTGCCGAGACCTTTTATCCCGACAGGTCCGACTACAACAGCCGCCCGTGCACTATAACCATGTATCAAGTATCGTAATGTAACCTCTCCGCTTATTGATGCGCCGATCAAAATAGGGTTTTCAATGGCAAGCTCCATCAACATGGCGTTTAAGAAAACAGCGTATTCATCCCTGTTTTCTGCACTGAACTTGTCAGACCTGCTCTTGGCCCCATATGGCATATCAAATGAATATACACTGTAATCTCCTGCAAGTGTATCGAACAGCCCTACCTCGATCCATGTCTCAGCAGAAAAACTGTAGCCGTGGAGCAGAACAACGGGGATACCCTCTCCTTTCTGAAGATACCTGATTCCCAGGCCTTTAATAGAAAGAACATGTTCCATGACCGATACTGAGTATTTTACATGATTTCACTGCGCAACGTCACTTCCGCAAAGAGATACATTTGTCAGGTTACCAGATGCCTGACTGTGTTCTTTCATTGCATAAGAAATTGCTTGACACCATGAATCCTTTAAACGATAATTTCGACTATCATGAGAGTGATTATCATTTTTTTTATTTCATTCGTGTCAATCTTTCTCAACCAGTCTCTCTCTGCACAAAATACTCTGCAAAAGCATACTATCCCGGATGGTTTTATTGATGTAAAAGAAGTGAACCCGGCTATTCTTTTAGATCTGAGATATTATGGGGCCCATAATTTTGTCGGGGAACGCATCGATGGATATAACGCATACAAATGCATCCTTACGAAACAGGCTGCTGAGGCTCTATCGAAAGTTCAGAACGAATTAAGTGAATCTTCCCTTTCGCTCAAGGTTTACGACTGCTACCGGCCCCAGAGGGCAGTGAACCACTTTGTTCGATGGGCTCAGGATGCAGATGATACAAGGACAAAGAAGGAATTTTATCCGACCATCGACAAGAAAAACCTTTTCGGAGATGGGTATATAGCGCGCAAATCAAGCCATTCCAGGGGCAGCACTGTTGACGTGACAATTGTCCCTGTCCCTGTACCGCAGATGGAACAATATATTCCGGGCCGGATATTGTTCGAATGCTATCTGCCTGCCGGAAACCGTTTTAAAGATAACAGCATTGATATGGGAACCGGGTTTGATTGTTTTCATGAACTTTCCGCTACAATGAATAGAGAGATAGGCCTGGAACAGCGCATAAACCGACTTGTGCTCAAAACGCTTATGGAAAAACATGGCTTTAAGAGCCTGACAAATGAGTGGTGGCACTACACACTGAAGGATGAACCGTTTCCTGATACCTATTTTGATTTTGTTATTGAATAACAACAGGGCCAGGTATCAATATCTTACATTATCCGTAAAATGCAGTTATGGAGGCAAAGTCTCAACAGCCCGTTGAGACCTGACCCCGAAAGTCAAGGTATGGCAGTTTTAAGAACCGGCAATCTACATCTATACTATGAGGTTCACGGAAAGGGCAAACCTTTGCTGCTTATTGCCGGTCTTGCCTCTGATTCGCAGAGCTGGCAGCCGATCATCGGGGAATTATCCCGGTATTACCGTGTCATAGTGTTCGATAACAGGGGAACAGGCCGAACGAGCCCCGGTGATGTAGACATAAGCATCCCTTTGACTACTGATGACTGCATCGCACTTGTCAACCATCTTGGATTTGACTCTGCAAGCATACTCGGGCATTCAATGGGCGGTTTTGTTGCCATGGATTGTGCGATCCGCTTTCCTGATCGTGTCGACACATTGATACTGGCTGCAACTTCGGCTTTCAATTCTCAACGGAATAATGCCTTGCTGTCTGACTGGGTATCATATCTTGAATCAGGCATGGACCCGTGGCTGTGGTTCAGGAACATATTCTACTGGATATTCTCGAGGAACTTTTTTGAAAATGAGGCCGCCCTCAATGAGGCTATCCGGTTAGCTATCGAATATCCCTACCCGCAAAGCAAGGAAGCCTTCAGAAAACAGGTTGAGGCTATTGCAGCATTTAACTGCCTTCAGGCCTTGCCTGACATCACGGCGAAAACGCTTGTCGTTTGTGGCGGAGAAGACCTGCTTTTTCGACCTGAAGAATGCACCATTTTATCAGAGAGGATACAGGGAGCACGATTCTCTTTCATTGAAAAAGCGGCACATTCGATTCATATGGAATATCCAAAGGAATTTGCTCAGAGGGTTCTGGATTTTCTGTCTTGTTGAGGTCTGTACCCTATCTGCGTTTCTGCCCGCTAAGGATTTTATCCTGATACATGTTGTTGTCAGCCTCTTTAAAAAGCTCATGCATTTTAAAGGGGGTTTTACTGACAGCATACCCTATAGAAATACTCAGGGTAAAATCCGGATGGGCCGAGTTGTATTCAGAGACAGCCTCTCGCGTACGAGAACATGCACTTATTACAGAAGCATGGTCTGCATTGGGAATGATCACGGCAAACTCGTCACCTCCGATTCGGGCAACGACATCTGACCTGCGGAATGACTCCTTTATAACGTGTGCAGATGCCTTAAGAATTTCGTCTCCTGCCTGATGCCCCAATGTATCATTTATACGTTTAAGGCCGTCAATGTCACAAACGACTATGCCGGCCGACTGGTAGCGGCCTTCCTCTATGCGGCTCATCTCCTGCTCAAAGTAGCTGCGATTGTAAAGCCCTGTAAGCGAGTCATGCAGGCTGAGGTAATATAACTTCTCCTCTGTCCATTTTCTCTGGACTGCAATAGCATAAATGGAAGCCAGGCGTGTTATAAGATTGAGGTCACGGTCATTATAATCCCGGTTCGAATTAGCAAGGGCTATCTGCCCGACAAGATTTTCCTCTATGAGTGCCGGTGCAGACAAAAATCTCTCGATTGGTATGTGCCCGGCGGGTATGCCCGTCGATCTGGGATCCTCGGAAGGTTTATTAGTTAACAGTGGCTTTTTGTTATCGAGTACCCATCCCCAGAGCCCGCTGAACTTCTCAAAGATTATGCTTTTGTCCGGCACATGACATTCTTCCCAGATGTCCCTCGTCAGAGTGGGGGAGACAAGGCATCCGGTAATCGGATCAATGTAGCCAACATAGCCGTATATGCTCCCGGTTAGTCGACGTGCATGTTCCAGTACAATATGCGATATATCATCAATCGAGAATGACTGTTCTACAAGTATAGCACCGGATAATTCAGCTATTGCAGCATTGACCCTGAGCTCCCAGGAGAGGGCATCTTCTATGTTCTTGCGTTCCTCTATAAGATCCCAAATAAGTCTCGCACTATGTCCGCCAATCACCTCGGCATGTGGTGGTTTTTGACTAAGCAGTTCTTCCTGAACTGCCTCGCTGGCAGTCACATTAACAATCTCATCAAGGCTTTTGTCATGAATGAAATCCCTGTAATCAGTGGCAGTCGGTATTCCCAGGGTACGGGCTAATTGTATGCCGGGAGCATCTGTTTTCGTATCAACAACACCCAGAATATTTACCGTTGCGCTGTTATAAAACATCTCAATGAGCAGTTTTCCTCCTCTGCCGGCACCGATGATGAGCATGTTCGTCTTTTCTTTTGGCATATGAACTGCAACCTCAAAGACTGGTATAAACGCCATAAATGAAGTGTCATTGCGAGGAATGAAATGACGAAACAGCCTGTAAACAACCCTGGGGATTCCCCGCTTCGCCCGGAACAGGCTCCGTAATTCCGGGAAAATGAGATTGCCACGCCCTTCGGGCTCGCAACGACAAAGCAACGACATTTAGTGCGTTATCTATAAGTATACTAACTGATTGAATATCAAATCAATGAAGACAGGGGTTCTGATGGGGTAAAAACGGAGATATCAAACTGACAGGGCTGATTTAAGGCCATCTATGAGACCGTCGACGTTCTTCATCATTATTGTTCTTGCATCAAGAACGAGATTGTCGTCTTTTATCCGCGCAATGATCGGGGGATCCCCGCTTCTTAGTCTTACCACAAGATCATTGACATCAACTTCTTCGGATTTTACAACGACGACGTATGTCGGCAGGTCTACCTCTGGCAGTGATCCTCCCCCTGCTCTTGAAAAATCAGCCATAACACTAAATGAGGCATCCTTTATTTCTCTCTTTATTCTTTTGGCAATCTCCTCTGCCCTGTCCTTGATTTCCTCCGGTTTTTGCAGGAGCATTCTTATTGTGGGTACATTCTTTTTTGCTTTTTCCTCGTCACTGTATTCCATGAGTGTGGCCTCAAGACCTGCAAGTGTCAGTTTGTCTATTCTCACGGCCCGTGTCAAAGGGTTCATCTGAATTTTCTGAACATATTCTCTTTTACCGACGATGATCCCTCCCTGAGGGCCTCCCAGGAGTTTATCTCCGCTAAACGTTGTTATAGCAACCCCTGTTTGCACGATATCCCTAACGACGGGTTCGCTGTGTATACCAAAAGGCTTTAAATCAATGAGGCATCCGCTCCCGAGATCAAACATTACGGGAACATGAAATCTGCTGCCGAGCATCACAAGGTCCTTTATTGACACCTCCTCTGTAAAACCAATCATCCTGAAATTGGACTTGTGGACTTTTAAAATAAGCGCGGTATTTTCAGTTATCGCGTTCTCATAGTCAAAGACATGGGTTTTGTTTGTTGTCCCTATCTCGCGAAGGATTGCTCCACTTGCAGCCATGATCTCGGGCATCCTGAAAGACCCCCCGATCTCTACAAGCTCACCCCGCGAGACGAGAACCTCTCTCCCCTTTGACAACGTATTGAGACAAAGCAAGACAGCAGCAGCATTATTGTTCACGACGAGTACGTCTTCCGCACCGGTAAGCTCTCTGAGGATCCGCTTGACATGGGTATACCGTTTCCCGCGTTTACCCTCCGTGAGATTATATTCGAGATTTGTGTAATTCTCCGACACCACGGTAATGTTTTCGACCGCCCGCTCGCAGAGCACTGACCGTCCGAGATTCGTGTGAATGACGACCCCTGTGGCATTGATGAGCGGGCCAAGGCTTTTAGAAGAGAACCCCCTGATGGCAGCTTCAATATCTTCCACCATGCTCTCTTTCGAAAATGCGACAGTGACACCATCCATGATCCCCTGTCTTCTTGATCCAATGATGTCTCTGATTGCATGGATGACATGTCTTCTCGGGTAGGTATGCAACCACTCGATACCGTTTGAACTCTTCAGGATTTCGTCAACTGAGGGAAGTTGAGAAAGCAACGTCTGCTTTTCGTTCATGTATCTTTCTAACATAGAATGAAAATAAGGTCAATGAATATATTTCTATTTATGGCTCATCGTGAAAGTGAGTGGGTAAAAAGCGGATCAAAATGGACTTCAAAATGGCTTGTAATAAAGATAAAAGCACATAATAGAAGGTGAAAATATATGGGAAGATTAATCT
>ENA-OSEO01002810-OSEO01002810.1-sediment-metagenome-genome-assembly--contig:-NODE-2810-length-22849-cov-4.235333_pt1 | contig 22849 bp, 21 predicted proteins | sample MGYA00237883_ERZ534232 | MGnify/ENA metagenome assembly ERZ534232
CTTTGGCGTATTCCGCCGGGGCGCCGGTCGCTCTTGGAAAATTATCTTTTTCTTCGTAAGGAATACAAGCATCTACCAGGGCAAGAGAAGTATAATAGTTTTTGTTCTTGTCAAAACATAGCGGGTCAAGCGGGGTGCTGCGCGACCGGTTGATAAACTCAATATCGGTTGCCGGCTGACAGCGGGTTGCCATGGCCCACAGCACTTCATGGATATTGGCTGGATCAATGTCGTCATCCACCACCACCACCCAGCGGCCGGCGTAAGCGCCGGCTGTGGTCTGGGCCGCCACATGCAACACCTGGCGGGCATGGCCATAGTAACGCTGCTTGATGGAAATGACGTTAAAGTAGCGCGAACCGGCCTGCTCATAGCGCCAGACGCCTTTTACTTCCGGTATTCCGGCGGTGTCCAGTTCCTTCCAGAGCAAGGCGGACCGCATCAACGATCTGAAATCAAAAGCTTTGTTGCGGATTTCATGCCGGGCCGTTAAAATAGGGTCATTGCGGTGCAGAACCGTTTTGACCCGCATCACCGGCTCTTTCCTACTGGAGCTGCCGTAATATCCGGTCCATTCCGGAAAGGGTCCTTCGGGCTGACAGTCATCCGGATAACAATAACCTTCGATTACAATCTCGGAATGTGCCGGAATCGGCAGTCCGGTTTCCGGGGCTTCGACCACTTCAACGGGTTGACCCTTCAAACCGCCGACCAGCTCATACTCACTGATACCGAAGGGGACTTCATTTCCGGCAAACAGCGCGAGGCAGGGATCCTGGCCCAAACTTACGGCCACCGGACAGGGCTGTCCCCGCTCCCAGTATTTCTGCCGAATGATATTTGCATGTTTGCCCGGAGAAATAAAGAGCGCCGCCGATTTATCATCGTAAAGCTGCATGCGGTATGTCCCCAGATTGATATACCCGCTGTCCGGATCTTTCATGATAACAACATCCGACGTTCCGATATAACGACCCCCGTCAAACTCCGAAAACAGCGGCACCGGAAATTTCAACAGATTGACGTCATCACCCCGCTGGATATTTTCCTGGACCGGTCCCTTATCGACCGTTTTGATGGGAATGGGTTTGATGTTTTCGACCTTCCGGTGGGCGGCTTTTACCAGATCGACCAGGGATTCAAACTCCAGTGGAATATCCATGGTTAAGGCCACTGCCCAGGGGGTGATCAGTTCATGGCACAACACCCGGTAGCCTTTTTCACATCCCGGAACGTTTTCAAATAACAGCGTAGGGGTTTCCAGTCCTTTTCTCGTGCAAAATAATTCAGCCAAAGTGCCTATTTCCTTATCCCAGTGTGCGCCTTGAATCCGAACCACTCTGTCCATCTTGTCTGCTTGTTCAATCCATTCTCTCAAATCTTTATGCATTTTTCTTTTCCTCCAGATAGATTTCCACGGGCTAACGCCCGCGACACATGTAAAAATTGTTGTCTTAAAAAACACATCGTCCCGGCATTATTTCCTTTCTCTTAAATCAGATAATCAAAAAACCGCAGGATCCATCGGGTTATATTGTGGACCCTATAAACATATCAGTTTCCATAGGCTTCCTTGATCAGTTTGACGACATCGGGCGGCTGGTTCAACGCATTTTCAATCAGTTTTTCACCCTCGGCGTATCCGGTATAATTGACAGGTCGTTTCATCAACTCGGCCTTTTTCAGCATTTCCGGATCATGCCATGACTTGTAGAAGGCTTGTCGCAACACCTCCAACCGATCGGCCGCAATACCCGGCGGGCCGGCAAAAGGTCGGTTAAACATCACCATGAAAAGCAGCAGATCGATAATGGGCTGATATTTTTTATCCACGATGTTTTTGAGCAGCGGATACTGTTCATAGCCCGCTACCGGTTTGTCATTGTTGAACAATGGGTTGCCGAATAGAAACTTTTCGAGATGAAAGGCTTCGGTTGTCACCCTATAATCGATACACACAGATTCGTGAAAAAAAATAATGAAGTAGCCATCAAAGCATTTTTTGATTAAACGCTTTTTTTCAGACCAACCACAAAAGTGATTCAGAGCATTCGGACTGCACAAGTATGTAACAATCATTCTTAAAAGAAAAAAAAAGCATATCCGGCAAGGTTATTCAGGGTATTCATAAGAAGCTAACTTATAGCTAATTTTTTATTTCTATATTTTTTTCATAATCGTGTCAAGCAGTATTTGCCGCAGTATTTGCCGGAACATATCGAGCGGGAGTCGCGGGCCCATATACGGAATATTTTTTTGAGAATAATCAGTTTTCAACCCAAAACCGTCAATACCACCGTCGCTGCGATGATCAATACAGCGCCGGTTACAATCTTCCAGGTTACCCGCTCCACCTCTTTGAGAATAAACACTGCGAGGATTAAAACAAAAAGGGTCGATAGGGAAGTCAGCGGCGAAACCAGTACGACGGCGCCCCGATCCAGTGCCGCAAACAGGCACCACTGGGCGGCCACCTGTATAATCCCGGAGAGGCCAAAAATGACCCATGCCATTTTACTGTGCCAAATTAATTGCTGATTCCTGCGATAGGCGACGACGAGGAAGGGTGAAAAAATCAAGGCCCCGGCATTTTGCCACATCACGGCCACAAAAGGTTCGGGTATCAGATTTATCCCCATTTTTCTCAATACGTGAGAGCCCCCATAGCATATACCGGCAGACACCGGAACAATTAAATCTTTGCCGGACCACCTTTTGACAATATCGCCGCCGGATCTTTCCCGGCTGATAATTACCGTTCCCAACATCATCAACACGACCCCTGACAGAATGGGAAGGGTCAGCCGCTCGTTTAATATGAGCATGGCTATTAACACAGAAAAAATCGGCTTGGCTTCAAACACGGTGCAGGCAATCGAGGCGCCGACACGATCGATACCTTCAAATAAAAGAATTCTCCCCAGGAAAGGTCCGACAAAACCGGATGCGATAAAAAACAATACGCCCCAGGAAAAAAACCGGTCGAAGGATGAAAAAACAAACAGGCAGGCTATCAGCGAGCAGATAAAACAGGAAAGAATTGCGATGATGGAAGCCGACAGCGTGTTGGTATATGCAAATCCCCTTTTGGTATAGACATTGGAGACGGCATATAAAAAAGCGGAAAGGATTGCGAATAAAGCGGCCATAAATTTCCGTTTATTGAATGATTGATATTTCGGATTATCACGCAGCTTCAATTGATGTCAAATCAAAAACAGCGGCTTGAGTATCAATTTAACTGTTTCTCAAATCATCGAGACCGATTGGGACCGGTGGGACCGGTTGACAAATGAAGGCGCACCCATTATGCTGTCTTTGAATTTTGAGTTGTTCCGAAACGGACGGTATCAATTTAATCGAGGATAACGTGATCATCCTCGGCCAAACGCAAACCGGAGGAAACTGAATGCATCTGTATGTCAAAATATATGAATTTGCGGCAACCGTCGGCGCTTTTGAAGGTTATGTGTATGGTAAAAGCGAGCTGAATCCCGATGAATTGTCTAACTGGGTCCGGAATATTGTCAGCGCTTATCAACACTTGCCGCCGGATGTAAAAGAAAAATTCCAGGCTTCATTGGACGGCACGCTGGGCCGGGCGGTCGGGTCGCTGGTTGCTGCGCTGGGTGAAGGCCATGAACTGGTAACGAAGCTGCGGTCGATCCTGATGAATCCATCCATTAAATCCGCAGATGATTTTCAATTCAAGAAGTGGTTCCAGGAATAATGAAAGGACGAAGACTCTTTTCCAAGGTTCAGTACTGAAATGAATGATAGCTATACGTTGACCGGCAAAATTGTGAGCGGAGTGCGTCAGGCCGCTTTTTTCACGCAACTGGACTGGGTGCAGGCGCAATGTGAGAAAAAATTGGGATTTAAACCGTATCCCGGAACACTGAACCTGGCAATCGACGATCTAAACACCGAGTGGCTTAAATCACACCAGGAAATAGACACCCTGGCCCTGGTTCCGCCCGATCCGAAATTCTGCCGGGCGCAAACGCTTCCCGTAACGATAATGGGAATCCAGGCAGCAATCATTATTCCCGCCAAGGATGTTCAAATTCATGCAACGAACATTGTGGAGGTTATGGCGCCGGTTTGCCTGAAGGAATCCCTGGGATTAGGCGACGGCGACTTTGTTAAGATAACGGTGATGAAGCCGTGACGTGGCGCATATCCTGGCGTTTTATAAAAAATGAACAACCCCACAGCAAGCTGCGGAGAATTAAACCCTAAGCGCGATTAAGGTATACCCAACAAGGAGGGGAATTCAGATGGACAAAGACATTCATGCGTTAAAAGACAGCGCCGCACGGGCGTGTCGCCTGCTGACGCTGGCGGGGCTGCTCGATTTTTCCGGGCATATCAGCGTCAGATCGCCGGGGCAAAAAACTTTCTTTATAAACCCCATGAAGCTATCCCGCGAAGCGGTTGCCCCTGACGATCTCGCGGAAGTATCCTTGACCGGTGAATGGGTCGGCGGCAAGCATGAACCGCCCCAGGAACTCCCCATTCATGCCGCCGTTTATCAGGCCCGGCCGGATGTCGGCAGCGTGGCCCACATCCATTGTCATTACGCAATTTTACCCAGCATAGCCGGAAAGGATCTGGTCCCCGTCTGTCATCACGGCAGCATTTTTGGGGCGATCGTTCCGGTTTATGCCGAGGCGGAGAAAATCACCACCTTTGAAGAGGCAAACCGAATGGCCAAAATACTGGGCGGCTCACGCGCCGTGATCATGAAAGGCCATGGTGCAGTGGTGGCCGAATCCTACGTGGAAGCAACTTTTGTCGCCTGTCTGTATCTGGAAGAAAATGCCCGCCTGCTGGTGGAATCCTCGATTCTCGGCACGCCCCGGCCGCTTTCGGCCGAACAGATCCAGCGCGCAGCCGCCAAGACCTATCTGCCCGCCGTCAGCATCAAGAAGGTGTGGGAGTACTATCTGGAAAAAGGCCGCAAGGCTGGAACATTATGGGATTAATTCCCTTCATATGAATTATCTCAACATGTCTTTGGCAGGCAATCCCGTAAGTAAAGCGGCTGTTTTTTTTCTTGACATCCCCAATGATTATAGTTACATCTTAACCATATTGTAGATAATCAGACCCTGTCAAAACGCACGCAGCCCTTCTCCGGTTTCTGCCGCTCCGCAGCTTCTCAGGGCTGTTTGGGGGGGACTAAACCATTCTGTTTTCATTTGCGACGCGAGTTTTGCACCCCTTGGGTATCCACACATGTACGATAAGCACACGTGTCGCCGATTTTAAACTCACAACAGGAGGACGTAAATGGCAAAAACAAAGTATAAAAATCTCGATCAACACCTGAAAACCTTAGAGAAAAAAGGACTGCTGATTCGTGTCAAAAGGGAAATCAATAAAGATACGGAGCTTCATCCGCTGGTGCGGTGGCAATATCGCGGCGGAATCGCGGAAAAAGACCGCAAGGCCTTTTTGTTTGAAAACGTCGTGGATGCCAAAGGCAAAAAGTATGATATGCCGGTGGTGGTCGGCGCCCTGGCAGCCAACCCTGAAATTTACTTTACCGGCATGGGCTGCAAACCTGAAGAGGTCAACAGTATTTGGGAGACGGCCCTTGCCAATCGGAAAGATCCGGTCATTGTTGCGAAAGCTCCCTGCCAGGAAGTCGTTATCAAAGGCAAAGATCTGGATAAGGAAGGAAACGGCACCGATCGCTTTCCCGTTCCAATTTCAACGCCGGGATGGGATAATGCCCCCTATTCAACCTGTTCTCACTGGTTTACAAAAGATGTTGAAACCGGTATTCAAAACATCGGCAATTACCGCGGCCAGATGAAGCAACGCCGCAAAGTGGGGTGTTTCCCCAGCGGTTTGGGACAGGATATTCAGGTACACTGGGAAAAGTGCAAGGCCAAGGGAGTTCCCCTGGAGGCGGCTCTGGTTATCGGCGCTCCACCCGTGGTTTCCTATGCCGCCGTTCAAAAGGTGCAGCGCGGCGTTGATGAAATTACCGTTGCCGGCGGCCTGGCGGGCGAACCGATCCCGGTGGTCAAATGTAAAACCGTGGATATATTGGTTCCGGCGGATGCGGAAATCGTAATTGAAGGGACGATGTCCACCGAATATCTGGAACCGGAAGGACCTTTCGGAGAGTCCCACGGCTATATGCACCCGCGCCAAACCAATCCCTATCTGGATGTAACCTGCATTACCCACAAAAAGAAGGCGACCTATGTGTCCTGGATCAGCCAGGTGACACCCAGTGAAAGCTCGGTCGTCAAAAAAGTCGGATATGAGCCGCTGTTCATCAACCACTTGAAAAATGTCTACAGCATCAAATGCGTTAAAAGAGTATACCTGCATGAACCGCTGACAAACCTGCGAAAGTTCATTGTCATCCAAATGGACAAACCCAGCGAATCCGAAGTGTGGCGGGCCATGTATGCCGCCGTCTCCTTCCATCAGGGAGTTGGCAAAATACTCGTGGCGGTTGATACCGACATCGATCCGGAAAACCTCGATGCCGTCATGTGGGCCATGTGTTATCGCATGAAACCCCATCTGGATGTTCAGATTCTGAAGGGACTTGAAAAAGGGCATGCGCCACCCTTCGGCGGCGCCAGCGTAAGCACGGACATTGCGTCTCAGCATGATCCGGCAAATGAATCCGCCCTGCTGGTAAATGCCATTTTAAAAGAGCCGTATCCGCCGATCTCTCTTCCGAAAAAGAAGTTTATGGAAAACGCCAGAAAGATCTGGGAAGAATTGGGCCTGCCGCCGCTGACGCCGCAACCGCCCTGGTTTGGATACTCCCTGGGCCAGTGGGATGACGAACTGGAGCAGGAAGCCGAGCGCGCATTAAAAGGCGATCATTTCATCAACGGTGAAAATCAGACCAAACTGCGGGTTAAGGCATAGATAGTGTTATTATAAAGGGGGTATTTTAACATACCCCCTTTTTCAATGAGACATTTTTTTACGGAGACCGTCGGTTTTTATATTTCCTTCCGGGGCGGGGCCTTCGCTATCGTTTAAATCGAATCTGCCCATATACCGGCCGGCCGGCGGCGACCTTCTCCGATTTAACCGGCCCGCTTTTTTCTCAACCGCTCTCTTTCCTGAATCAGTTCGGCAACAATGCTGACGGCAATCTCCTCGGGGGTTTCCGCCCCGATGGCCAGACCGATGGGGGCATGCACCGTCTGAAGGGTTTCTTTTGCAATCCCCTCTTTTATCAACGCCTGATAAATCGTCTCTCTTTTCCTTCTGCTCCCGACCATGCCGATGTAGGCAAATTCCCGTTTCAGGGCCTCTTTGAGAACCGCATGATCATGCATGTGACCCCTGGTGACAATGGCGATATAGGAAGAAGGAGTTGCAGCAATCCGGTCAAATGATTGTGAAAACGGCACCACCACAATTTCATCGGCATCAGGAAAACGCTCTTTATTGGCAAAATCATCGCGATCGTCGATGACAACGACGCCGAATTCCACCAGTTTTGCCAGCGAGCTGAGAAAGGTGGAAATATGACCGGCGCCGAAAATATAGAGAACATCGGCAGCCCGGATCGGTTCCACAAAGATGGATAGCCCATCGGTTTTATATTCTTGCAGCTCAGGGTCTGATACGCAAAGAAGCTTTTCCGCGTCGATGTCGATGCCGCCGGCGATGCGGCCGACGACACGCGTGCCGGAATCATCCGCAACAATCAACGCGTGCCGGTCCGGACTGTCGTGCGCGATTCCATCTGTAATCAGAGTCAAAAGCGTTCCTTTTTTATTGCCCGCCATCACGAGCGCCCAGGTTTTTCCGAATATATCTCTGTCGATCTGATTATCGGGAAATATGGGCTCCAAGAAAACATCCACAATTCCGCCGCAGAGCATATCCGTCCCGGCCACATCTTCACCCGTCAGTCGAAAATGGAGGGTAGCGGAACTGCCCGCTTTGAAAACCGACATGGCTTTTTCAATCACCTGATATTCCAGGGTGCCGCCGCCGATGGTCCCCACGATCTCACCGTTTTCGAGGATGATGCATTTGGTTCCGGTAGAGCGCGGGGCCGAACCTTTCTGATAAATGATGCGGGCAACCACCAGTTTTTTGCCCGATGTCAACAGTTTGTCCTGCTCGAGAAAAAAATTATTCATGTCCGTCCCCTTTTGTCAAAATATCATAATGTTCCATCACCGGCGGGTTTCTTAAAATGCTGCCGATGAGGATTCGGTTTATCCGTGCGGGTAATGTCGCGCGTATAATTTTTACAACTTCACGCCCGGTACGAACTTCTTCGGGACTTTCGGCCTTGTTAAAAAACAGATACCGGCGGGCAGTGCCGGGGCTCCCTTTAAAAATCCCCTCCGGATGGGTCAGGGATGTTGCAATCGCAGCGGCGGAAATCTTCCGGCCCAAAGCAAGACCGGTCAAACTTGCAAATATATCCGATCTGAAAACCGTGTGTTCGTCAAAAGTTCTCCCGGCGACATCCAACCCGACAAGCCCAATCACCCATCCGGCACTGGACGGAATGACGGGTTCATGCCAGGCCGGCGCCTTTAAAGACCTGCCGGCGGCACCGTCCGCCTCTACTAGAATCCAGTCGAACAGCTTGCGTTTCTCCAATGCATCTATAAACTCAGGGGGGTACCCTTTCAGTTTATTCTGCGAGCTTAATGTTTCAGCAGCGGCCGTAAAATGAAAGTTTTTGATACGAAACCGGCCGGCCCTGCGGATAATTGCTTCCGCTAGCGGTGAAACCACAACTTCTTCCGACTGGGACCGGTCCGGTACAAAAATTTTAGTCGTGGTAGTGGTCAACACCGACTTGCCCCCGGCCGAAAGCTCCCGGGCAAGCCTGAACATCAGGCTGGTTTTGCCGCCGGCGCCGACAAAACAGACCACGCCGCCGGTTAAAAGCTGCAGTCCTTCAGACAGGGAAATCATGAGTTAAACACCCGCAGAATCGCTTCCAGTACTGAACCGCCGATAGCCCTGGCTTTATCGGAAATCGTGTAGCAATAGCTCTTGTCCTTGCGAGGATCGATATCGCCGATCTTTAAACCTTTACTGACCCGGCTTCCGGGCCGAATCAGTCCCCGCAATACACCCTCAATGCCGGCAAAAACCTTTTCGTTTTCAACCGATCCGATGACATCGCCTGCCTTTACCAGATCGGTAATGGAATGTCGTGTATTGAAAATTCCGTCCGCCGGCGCCCGCAAAACGCGTTGCTCCATATAACCTCCGATATTTCCGGGGATCGCGGTGTTCGGCTCGGCGCTTCCGTCCGTAATGATCCTTCCCAGATGATGGCCCCTGTTTGTTTCAATTACCATATGAACATCCGCGGGCGCCGTGAACCCCGGACCCAGCCCAATGACCAGCGGAGCCTCGGCAGTGTCAGTCCCCGTATTGACCTTGGCCAGAATGGCATCGATAACGACTTGCGGGCGCATTGCGTGAATGGCCGTCCAGTGCGGATCGGCTATCACTGCCATCGCTTTTTTATTCCAGGCCGCCCGTATTCCCTCTGCGTCATCTGCTTTTCGGGCTTCAACCCCTTCGACGGTTGCAGTCCCCTTGTGAATCGATTCGCAAAAAGAAACCACCCGTCTGACCGCTAATGGGTGGGATATCTCCATCATGAAGATGGCCTTGATATTCGCCATGTAAAGGCGCCAGGCGAGCGCGCTGGCCATTTCTCCCGCCCCCTTGATTCCGACGACCAGTTGATTCAATTCGATTTTCATTTTTATGCGGTTCCTCAAGTTCACCCTGTTGATGCAGGGTTCATTTGCCGAACGGACAGACCGGATAACGACATACCTTGCAGTTCAGACAAAGGCCGCCATGGCCCAGTGCCGCAACATCGTTTTGGGTGATGGCGTCCCCGGCCAGTACGCGCGGCAACATCAAGTCCAATACAGTGGCAGTATGATAATACACACAGGCCGGCAACCCCATGATCGGAACCTTGCCAAGGTACGCATATAAAAACATGGCCCCTGGCAGAATCGGCGTTCCGTAGAATACGATCTTTGCACCGGACCGCTGGATTCCGATGCGCGTGACATCGTCCGGATCAACGGATAGCCCCCCGGTTGTTACGATCAGATTGCATCCCAGCGCCGTTAAATTCCGGATCGCACCGGCAATTTGATCCGGGTCGTCCGGCACCAGAAACTTCTTATGGATGGTTGAACCCAAACCGATGATTTTGGAGCCGACATATTTGTCAAATTCATCCTTTATCAATCCGTCATAAAGCTCACTGCCGGTAACGACCACCCCGACCTTTTTGTTCTCATAAGGTAAAACATCTATCAGCGCGTTATATTTTGCAGCAATCGTTTCCAGGCGTTCAATCTTTTTTTTCCGGATGATCAGCGGAATGATCCGGGTCGCTGCGACGGTTTGACCCGCTTTACAGGGAAAATTGTTTTTAAGGGTGGAAATGATGATGCTGCCGAGTCTGTTTATTTTTAACAAACCGTCCGGGTTGATTTTAAGAACGCCATCGGTTTCGGCAATCAGACTTGTCTTGCCTTCGCGGGGTTCGGTCCACTTGAGGGCTTTGCCGGAAACCGCCCGTGCAATCCTCAACGCCGCCGTGTCTTCGTGCACATAATGATCCGACAAGTTCAGCACATAGAGGTGTTGCTTTCCCAGCTTCAACAATTCCGGAATGTCTTTTTTTTGAACGACGTGTCCTTTTTTGAAGCCGACGCCTTTAAATTTACCGGGTATAATCCGGGTAATATCATGGGGCAGCACCATTCCAACCGCATCTTCAACTTTGACTTTTTTCATTTTCCTCATTCTGCTCCTGGATAAATCCATTTTAATCAATCACATGCGCCATAAACGGTTTGGCCTTCTGCAAAAGCCATTTCAGCCGCGCCTCTACAGTTGCCAGTTTAAATCCGTATGCCAGCCGGTTATAAGGGTCGGCCTCGGCAGCATAATGTTGCTTTATATTTAATCGAACGCTTTTGAGCAGCTCAATCTGGTCATCGACCAGTTTCTCTCCTCCCCTAAGAGAGAGATGATAAAAAAAGAATAACTTGGCCATGAATTCAACCCGAAAATCTCTGACATGGCGGGTGGGCTTATGCAGCCAACCCAGGAAAGTCTTCCTTCCTTCCGACGTAATCGTAAAGATACGTTTTGAGGGACGTGCATCCTGATGCTCAAGGGTGGATTGAAGCAATCCCTGTTTTTCGAGTTTTTTTAACAGCACATACAGCTGACTGGTCCCGACAAACCAGGTCACACCAAGCGCTTTTTCAGTAAACTGCATGATTTCATAGCCGTGTCGTGGGCCGGACATCAAGGCCCCCAGTAAGGCATATTCGCCGGAAGGTTTGGTTTTCATTACGCCAGTCCGCTTTTTATTCCATTTTAGAATATTTAAAAGTAGAATAAAAAGTCAATAAAATTATACGGAAATATCATTTTCCCGAAGCCTGCAACCTTAGCAGGCTGTTAAAGATTCCCCTTCTCCAGATATGACCGGATGACCGCCATTTCTTTTTTGGATAAATACCCCTTTTTCAACCCCACGTCAAAACACTGGTCCATGGTCACCACGGCATGAAGCTTGACATTTTCTTGAGCCAGTTTATTTTCTCCGCCTTCCAGCCGGTCTAACACCACCAGGCAATGATCGACCTTGCCGCCGGCATGCCGGATGCCCTCAATAAAGTTGATTTTACTCACGCCATCGGTGATTAAGTCTTCATACAGCAGGACCGACTGCCCGGATTCGAGCTTTCCTTCCACCTGGGATGTCAACCCGTGTCCTTTGGGCTTTTTGCGTATATATACAAAGGGTGCATTCATTTTCTCAGCAAGCCAGGCGGCAAAAGGGATCCCGGCGGTTTCACCGCCGGCGATGCAATCGATTGCAACCCGTCTTTCAGACAACAGCCACTGGGCATAAGCGGTAATGACCGTACGCAGCAGCGGGAAAGAAATCAGCAGCCGGCAGTCGATATAAAACGGACTGAGCCTGCCGGAAGTCATTTTAATGGGATGATCGATCGAGACCTTGATTGAGCCGGTTTCCCACATTGATTTGGCGATCAGTTTCGGTAAATCAGCATACATGCGGATATACTCCCTTTAATTGGTCGTAATTTGTTTATGAGAATTAGTGCGTCATGTTCAGTCGCTCAATTCGCCACATGGGCTGAAGGCGCTGAATTCCGGGGCCCCGGCCGACAACTGACATGGCAACCGGCGCAGGGTTATTTCAGTTTTTTAAGATCAACCAGATAATGCGGACCCTTATCGGCCGCACTCCCTATAAACAGTTCCTCCAGATTGAACCTTGCAGGGATCAGCCCCTGCTCGTGTGCGAACATCACCATGCTTTCCAGGCTCTTGCGATTTTCTTCAAGCCCGTACACCCAGGGATCCCGGCCAAGAATCTGTTTCTGCTCCTCCCAGTAGTGCATGAACCAGGCCAGTGACACCTTGCGCGGGTCTTCCATGCGGTGGAAGCAGATGTCCTTGGACTGCTGAAACGCCGCCTGCAGGTTTTTGGCAATCCAGGGAAATTGCGCCACCAGATCCGTGCGAATCACAACGGTGTGCATAATCGGAAAAAAGCCGGTATCCTTGAAAAAACGCTGCTCCTCCGCAACCGGATCATCAAAAAGGCGCTTTACCGCCGTGTCCCCGCGGGAAAACGACGGCAGAATATCCGGGTATATGGCGGCAGCCAGCTCCCCCCGGACAAGCATGCTGTCGATATCATCCCCCGGAGCAACCCGTTCCAGCTTTAGTCCGGTTTTGGATTTTGTCCGGACCGGATCCTCTTCCTGGGTCACCCATCTGATTTTTTTCAGGGACACACCGTAATAATGCTGTAGCATTCCCCGTAGCCAGAGACCGGCGGTATTCTGAGACGAACGCAGCCCCACCTTTTTCCCTTCCAGATCCTTGGGCTCCCGGATCCCGGCGCCAGCGTTCACAAAAATATAGGAATGCCGAAACCGGCGATGGGGAAAAACCGGGATCGCCATCAGAGGTTCACCCTTTGCTCTTGAAACCAGATACTGGCACATGGAGAGTTCACACACATCAAATTCCCTGTTCCGGATCATGCGCCAATGCCGCTCCGGCGAGGGCATGGTCAGAGATATCAATTCAATCCCATCCGGCTGCACCCTGCCGTCAACCAGCGGACGCGTCAGGTCGTAATCGCCGCATGCCAGCGTTAAACGAAGTTTTGCCATAATTTCTTTTCCTCCTGTTTTAAATCATCATCCCCGATAATGCTCAAGGGGTACAATCGCCTTGATATGTTTACCTTTGGGTTTGCCGACAATTTCACCGTCTTTCATCACGATATGTCCCCGCACCACTGCATAGACAGGCATCCCTTTTACCTTCCAGCCGTCAAACGGTGTGACGGTATTGCGGCTGTGAAGTTTTTTGCTGTCGATAATCCCTTCCTTGTCCATATCGACAATCGTGAAATCTCCATCCGAACCCACAGCGATGGCGCCTTTGCGGGGATAAAGGTTGAACAGTCTGGCGGGGTTTTCGGCAACCAGCTTCACATAAGTATTCAGGGAAAGCTTGCCGGCATTGACCTGGGTCAGCATGAGCGGCACCTGGGTTTCAACTCCGACAAAGCCCGGGGCAACTTTCCAGATATTACCTTTGAACTTTTCTTCCCTGCTGTGGGGCGAATGGTCCGTATCGATCACGCCGACCGTCCCGTCCAGCAACGCCCTCCACAAGGCTTCACCATGGTCCCGGGAACGGACCGGCGGATTCATTTTCAGAACGCCGCCCACCTTTTTCATATAGTTTTCATCCAGCATGAGATAGTGGGGACCGGTTTCTGCCGAAACATCAATCCCCCGGGCCTGGGCTTCGCGGATCATCTCCACCCCTTCTTTTGAACTGAGGTGATAGATATGCAGTTTGCACCCCGCCACCCGGGCAAACAGAATGGCCCGCTGGATGGCTTCGGCCTCGGCCACAGCTGGTCGCGCCGCGACATGCGCCAGCGGATCGGTCCTGCCGGCGGCTTTCAGTTTGACGGCCAGGTGATCCATGATCGGGTTGTTTTCAGCATGCACTCCGATGCGCAAACCCGTCTCCCGGACCAGTCTAAACGCCTGGAGCATGCCCCCGTCGTCCGGCGCCGGGACGCCCCCCACGGTTGATCCCATGAAAATCTTATAAACGTTGGCCCCTGCCTTTGCCAGTTCCGGAATCAGCTCCACCGTCTCGCCCGTAATGGCAACCACCAAACCGTAATCCACATACGCCTTGGGTTTTATCGTCTTGAGTTTTTCCCTGAGGGCATCGGGCGTTGAGCACACCGGCAAATTATTGGGCATGTCCAGAACCGTTGTGACGCCGCCGCAGGCAGCAGCCGTCGAACCGGTCCCGAAATCCTCCTTGTATTCATACCCCGGTTCTCTGAAATGGACGTGGGCGTCAATGATTCCCGGCAAGACATATTTACCGGTTGCATCGATAACCTTTTTGGCATCGGTAAAACTTCCCTGGCGGTCTATGGCGGCCACCTTGCCGCCCTTTACCGCAATGTCGTCGCCTGCATACGTTGCCTGAGATGAAACCAGCTGACCATTCCTTATAACCAGATCGAATTTCATCTAAGATTCCTCCTTTTAATACGGTTATTGGAATCCGTATCATCAAATCCCGCAAAAATGTCAATTCTTTTTTTAGACGGAAAAAGTATAAAATTTCTGCATTTGGAGGCAGTTCGAACCGTGTAATTGCAATGTTCGGCGGGCGTAACGGAACACCCCCTTAATATATTGACAGAGCCGGCGGAAGTCGGTATGAACCATAACGTCCTATGGTTCATCATGTGACGACCGTCCGTGTGTCGTAACCGAAATTCCGAACCGTACCTCATGAAGTTTGCACCATTTTTCAGCACAATTGACATTGTCTAATGAATCAGAAGAACGGCAGGCAAACGCACATCATCACCCGACCGCATGACAATCCCTATAAAATTATCACAGAATGTCTGAGCGATGGAAAAAGTGACCTGAAGAGCTTCTATTTCAAACGGGGCGCCAACTTTTATGTATTCAGTTATGAGAATGAAGGCATCCGGCGACATACATTTATTGATACCGGAGACATCCGCTACCGCAATCGTATCCTGTCTATTCTCCGTGAAAACAACATTGAACCTCGCAACATAGAAAGGATTATCGTCACCCACCGCCACCGCGACCATTGCGGTGGAGTCGATCTCCTGTCAAAAGAATCGGACTCGCAAATTCTGGTCCATGCAAATTTCAAAAGTTTTATCGACGGCAATGTCAGCATGCTGGAAAGGAAGTTCCTGGGAATCTTTGACCTGTCTTGCCTCCGGGAACATGCGGTGACCTATCTTTCGCCAGTCGATATAGATTTTTCAATTTCAATCGCCGACGTTAATTTCCTCCTGCTGACCGAACCGTTTAAAATTGGGGGCGCCGGCTATCTATACATTTTCGCCTGTCCGGAAAGTTTCCCGACCCATACGCCGGACCAGCTGGTGGCTCTCTACTCTCCCCGACCTCGACCGTATGCACTTGAACATGCACCTGGCGATTTCCGCCCCACCGATGATATCATTTTCGCCGGCGATCTCTGGTTGATGCAGGGCCCCCTTCGATCTAAAGATCTCAGATACCTGTCCCGCCGGCTAAGATTTGCCTACTTGCACCTAAAAGGCTTTCTATCAGGCGCCAGCATGCGCCGGAGCGATTATCGCGAACAGGATATAGCGGCAAAGGAAGCGCTTAAACGCGGGTTCTCCCTCATCCGAGTCAAGCCGGGACACGGAGAAGAATTTCTGGGAACCCGGATTATTCCCTTTGGGCTGCTGGCTGAACGTGATATCTTGTCTCTTTTGGGATATTCCCAATACGACGATAAATCCCTTCTGAAAACCGACAGCCTGCTGGCAAAGGTTTCGGATATACAGGAAAAATCCTATGCCAGTTTTGTTCAGGAATTACGGCTCTGGATTCGTCAGGGTTACACCACCGATGAAATATCTGATTTTCTCGTTCGTATTTACCGGGAACAAAGTGGCGGTCCTCCCATAATTGCAGAAGACCGACGGGAACGCAGATTAAGACTCAAGCAGATACTGGCCCGATTAAGGCATGAAGCCGCTGAAACAGACGCACTTATGCAGATAGCCGCAATGGCCCTGTTGAAATTGCCCGAATGAGTTCTTTGAAATGCTCTCTAAGGACCGGCCCATTAACACCGATGATGAGAAGATCCGCATCCGGATCATGCCCGATTCTCCCCTGGAATTTGGAATTATGTATTGCATAGTTTATTCTTTATGCGTTAATATAGAAATTTGGTAACAGTTTAGTTGTTTGAAAAAATACGATAAACCCAATCAGGCTTGATAATTAGAGAAACAGCTAAATTGATACGATAATTGTAAGTTGCCTGACCATTTCACACCAACAGGTCGAGCCGATGAAAACGACTGACAAACTGATCATTTGCGTAGCCCCCGTCGGGAATATTATCGGAAAAGATGCAAATCCAAATATTCCGATCCAGCCGGATGAAATTGCAGAGGAAACTTACCGTGCCTGGAATGCCGGCGCCTCAATCGTCCATATTCATGCCAGAGACAAGGGCGGAATAGCAACCACCGACCCGGATGTCTTTCGCAAAATTGGGGTAAAAATCCGAGAAAAGGGATGCGACATTATCATTCAGTACAGCACGGCACCGGGCCGCAACAAGCCGGATGCCCCGGTCGAGGATGGCCTCATGAGCCTTGACGCGAATCCTGAAATGGCGACTGCGGATATCGGTGCCCTTGTCGGCATACGGGGAGGGCGTGAAACGATTCGGATGTGGACACGCTCATTTATTGAAAAGCTGCTCCGGGCGATGCTGGAAAAAAACATTAAACCCGAACTGGAAATATACACGCCAGGCGGGATGGAAGAAGTAAACGTGATGATAGAAAAGGGGCTGCTCACGAAACCTTACTGGATCAGCTTTGCACTGGACATGTATAGGAGAATTCAGAATGTAGTTCGATATACCCCAAAGAATATGATGCATTATGTTGATCTACTTCCCCCAGACGCCATGTTCAGCGCATTCGGAGTAGCAGCGGCCGAACTCCCCGTAGCAATTCAATCGATCCTCCTGGGCGGCCATGTCCGGGTTGGGTTTGAGGACAATATTCGCTATTCCAGCGGGGTATTGGCAAACAGCAATGCGCAGCTGGTGGAGAGGGTTGCAAGGATAAGCAAAGAACTGGGACGGGCGCCGGCCTCACCGCAGGAAGCACGCCAGCTTTTAGGCATGCCGCCGCTGCAACAATTAACGCAATAACCTCCCGAAACTCTTTGATCGATAGCGAGGAAAGAGATTATAATGTTTGGGTTATCTGGATTTTTGTCATTCGTATTTGTTTCGGATTTTGTGCTTCGGATTTAGAATTTGGTTGTCAGGACGCCATTTTAACCCCCTTCAAGGGGGGACATCTGAGGCCACCCGCTCTGCGGGTGCGAGACTCACTCCAATCCATATGGGGTCCCTTAAATCGTACTGTTAACGAGGTGAAACGGCGACAGTTCGTCTTTGTCCCAAGATTGGTAATATTGAAGCATATAGGGAAGAAGTTTATTGCCGAAATCCTCATCGTCTTCTGGGGCGGGCATACGGATACTTTTTTTAAGATTTTGTATGATCTCCTTGGGCTGGAGTTTAAGATGTTTCTTTCCCTGGTAAAGAATATCGCCATCTACCATCACGGTGTCTATCGCGCTGGTGTTTCCCCGATAGATCAGGGTATGTATGGGATTTTGGTGCGGCGCAACATAAGGTTCCGTGAAAGCTTTTGCATCCAGCAAGACCATATCGGCACGCATCCCCGGCTCCAAAGCGCCTGCAAACTGCCCCCATCCCAGAACGTTGGATCCGTTCACGGTGCCTAAGCGGAAAATCTCTATCAACGGAACCGGTTTTGAATCGACTCCGGGAATCCTCTGAAGATTGGCACAGAGTCGCATTTCTTGCAGAAGGTCCGGCGCATCGTTTAGGGCGCTGCTATCGAGACCTAAAGCGAGTGTAACCCCGGCGCCGTGAAGCATCGGTATCGGCGCAATCCCGCATTTTAATCTTAGATTGGAGCTGGGGTTGTGAACGACGGCGGTTCCCCGCATTGCCAAGACGGCTGCGTCTTCCTGATTGACCCAGACACCGTGTGCAAAGCTGGTCCGGGGACCGAGAAAGTCCAATTCATCCAACCATCTGACTGCGCTTTTACCGTAGGTTCGCAAGAAATAGGAGCGCTGGTATTTGGTTTCGAGTACGTGCATTTGTATTCCCAAATTTCTCTCGTCCGCCTCTCTTCGGATCGCTCTCAGGAGATCTTCGGTGCACCACTGCGGGCCTGCCGGCGTAAGAAAAAGTCGGATGCGTCCATCGCTGTCTTTGTCAATGCCGTCGGAGAGACGGCCGGCGATGTGGAAATAATCTTCGGGACTGGCGGTGCGGGGTTTGGTAAATTCTTCACGCGCCCTGTCCTGCAGCTTCTTGGGCAGGCTGAAGATGAATTTGTCGTCTCCATAAACGAGATGGTTGCGGTTTCGGATGTCAAGGCCGAAGGAGATACGCAGACCGGATTTGCGGTAGGCCCGGAGGCGATCTTTGATATCAGTCGCGTAGGTCTTTGGCCCCCGGCTTGAATTGAAGTGCATGCAACAGGTTACGCCCGCCTCTATCATTTTCAGGCAGCTGTAGAGCGTATCAAAATAGGTATCGACCTTGGCGTAAGGACCGCCCGATACCCGGGAAAGCTCAAAACAGTCATCGATGCCGCCAAGTTGATAATTCGTGAGTCCCTTACCGTGCTGATGCGCACTGACAAAGCCCGGCGTCACCCAAAAACGGGACGATCCGATAACCGCCGCATTCGGATAGCTTGCTTTGAGATCTTTATAGGGAGCAACTTCAACAATTTGCCGTTCGGACACATAAACTGCTGCGTCAGGCAGGATTCCCTGATCCCCGTAACGCCGGCTGTTGGTTAAGATATATTTTCCCCGTACCAGGAAATCCATACGCCTTTTCCTTCTATAAAAGCAGGGTCGACATTCCGGGATGACTTTACTTCCACGGCGGCAGTTCAAGCGTCCCGATGACTTCGTTGATGGAGGCAATGCCGTTATCCAGGCAGTAACGTTCAAGATCCCCGACAATGTTCAGTGCCGTGCAGGGATTGACAAAATTCGCGGTCCCCACCTGCACCGCCCGGGCGCCCACGATGAGAAACTCAAGGGCATCCCGATAGTTCATGATTCCACCGATGCCGATCACCGGGATGTGAACCGTACGAACCACCTGGTGCACCATATGCAGCGCGATGGGACGGATGGCGGGACCGGTCAGCCCGCCGGAAATGTTAGCCAGTTTCGGCCGGCGCGTCTTTATGTCCACGGCCATTCCCGTGGGAGCGTTAATCAGGGATATCACGTGTGCGCCGGCCCCTTCGACGGCCCGGGCCATTTCCCGAATGTCGGTCACGTTGGGCGACAACTTCACGATCACCGGCTTGTCCGCATGTTTCAGAACCTGTTCCGTCACCCGGGCCGCAATGGCCGGGTCGGTTCCGAATACCATCCCGCCGCATTCCACATTGGGACAGGAAATATTGACTTCAAGAGCGGAAACCGCATCGATCCCCTTAAGACCCTCGGCCACCGCGCGGTATTCGTCAACGGTGTGACCGTAAATGTTCACAACGACCCGGGTTGTGAGTCCCGCCAGCCACGGCGCCACTGTGTCCACAAACGCCTTCAGCCCCATATTGGCCAATCCGATGGCATTGAGCATGCCGCAGGATGTTTCGACAATCCGGGGGGGCGGGTTGCCGGCTCGCGGACGGACCGACAGGCCCTTGACCACTATGCCGCCGAGCAAATTCAAATCAAACAGCTCGCTGTATTCCCGACCGTATCCAAAAGTGCCCGAAGAGGTCATCAGTGGATTTTTCAGCCTTAAAGGACCTAAAGTGACCGACAGATCCGGTTGGGTTATACTCATAAAGTCTCCCAATCGATGGCCCGGGCCGGAAATATCGGCCCGTCCGTGCATACCAGGTAGTAGGTTATTGGGTCCGGAACCGATGATTTCACCGCACACCCCTGACAGGCCCCCAGGCCGCAGGCCATGTTGGCTTCCAGGGACAGCTGACAGGGAATTTGGTTTGCAAGGGTCAGCGCAGCCACCTTTTTGAGCATGGCCGCCGGTCCGCAGGCATAGACGCACGCCGAAGCGTTATTTAACTGGCGGATATGGGTTTCCAGCAGATCCGTAACGAAACCATGATGCCCGGCGCTGCCGTCGTCGGTTGCAATCAAAAAGTTTTCATCCGTCAACCCGAATTTGTCCAAAGGGATCTTCTCGGCTTTACGGCGATAGCCGGCAAGGAACAGCGGCTTGCTGACCGAGAGGGTTTGAGCCAGAAACATTAAAGGGGCGATACCGATTCCGCCGGCTGCCAGTATCGGCGTTTTTCCCGGTTGAGGCAGGGAAAATCTCCGGCCGAGAGGGCCTAGAACCGTCAGATGGTCTCCCTTTTCGGCAGTTGCCATGAGGGCTGTGCCCCTGCCCACGACTTTATAAAGAATCAGGAGCAGTTCACCCTGCAGGGTCCCTCCGATGGAGAATGGACGCCGCAAGAGCGGCTCAAGTGCAGGGCCCACCCGGATCATAACAAACTGTCCCGGGGTTGCCGCTGAAACGATCTCAGGAGCTTTTAAGCCCATCAAATAGCTGTCGGCGGACACCTGTGTGTTGAATGCGATTTCAATATCCCTGTCTATCATTTTTTATTCAGTCTCCAGGAAAGCCCCAGCAGGAGTTATGCATCGGTTTTATCAATTGTTTTTCGTTACCATCCGTTCCCGCTTGCTGTCAAAACTTTTTTTTATTATACTCTCGGAACTAAAAACCCAGTAATAGTTTAGCTATTTCAAAAAAAATTGAGAAACAGATAAATTGATGCAAAACCCAAAGTTTCGGGGAGATATCCCGTGAAACCCAAAACACCAACGGCAGGAATCATTCTGGCCGCCGGCCTGTCCACCCGCTTCGGCAGACCCAAACAGCTCACGAATTTAAAAGGCAAACCGCTGATCGAATGGGTCGTGGATGCGTGCCTCGGCTCCCGACTGGATAAAATCGTTGTGGTTCTAGGGGCTAACGCTCCGCAAATAGCGGCTCACTTGTCGCTGAGATATCCAGACCGGCGCATCACTGCGCTCATCAACCCGCAATACAAGGAGGGTATGAGCGGCTCCCTGCGCACGGGGCTGGCTGAAGTACTCACAGACTTTCCCTCGGTCATGTTTTTGTTGGGAGATCAGCCCCTGGTGGGTTCAGCTCTAATTGACCGGTTGCTGGCAAAATTCCGGGAATCAGAGAAGGATATCTGCATTCCCGTTCACATGGGCCGGCGCCGGAATCCGACGCTTTTCAGCAGCAAACTCTACAAAGACTTGTTGAACGTGTCCGGAGATATCGGCGCCAGAGAAATCATCCGGAACCATCCGGAAGCCGTCCTGTCGGTGCCGGTTGAAGATCCCCTGCCCTTTCTTGACGTCGATACCGAAAAGGATCTTGAAGCGCTCATCACCATCCTGAAAACTGGTTATCCGTGATTATTCCACCAGCCACCTTGCAGCCGCCAGCAAACACCCCGCCACTTCCCGCGGCGCTTCAATATGGCCATAGTGCGTCAGGGGCATATCCAACACCAGGATGCGTATATCGACCCCGGGGTTATGCCTTCGAAACTGATCGGCAATGGTCAGTTCCCGCGCTTTCTCGGGCGATTCTTTGTGCCAGTGCCCCTTGTCCCATTTTCCCACCACCCAGGCCATTTTCCGGTATCCGTTCAGCAATGAATGGTTGGCGCTAAACAGGTCCGCCTGAATATCCGCCCGGGTGAGCTTAGATCCGGTTCGAAGCAGGACATCCGTCAGTTCATCTGCCAGTTTGGGCAGCAGCTCCACCATTCCGGTGTGCTCCACATCCTGCAGAACCTGTTTAAAATTAGGCCGCCGCCGCCCCTCCAGCGAAAGCCATCGTTCGGCGACCTCTCCGTCACTCATGCCGGTCGCTTTACAAGGATTTAAAGGGCCGATGTACCCGGATCGGAGATAATTGTCGGCATTACGACCGCGAACCTGCCACAGCGGTGGATATTTTGATACCTTTTGCACCGACGCTTCTCTAAAGCCTTGTTCCTCTTCCCAGGCTTTACGAAGTCCTGCCGGCCCGCCACTCCCCCACCCCAGAAAGCGGCCCTTCAATCGCTCGTTTAAAGCGGCTGATCCTTTTGCCAGATAACCCATTTCACCTGAGGTGGAGTGCCCCGCAATCAGGACGTCGCCGTCTGTATGCCCCAGAAGCAGCCGCTCCAGTCCCTCCAGTATCAGACGGTTCGTAAAAATCGAGTTTCGCACCCATACCTCATCGGAAGGAAGATCCCGATCCAGCAAGTATTGCGGGCTTCTTTCTGAAACCGGTTCAGTCCAACCGCCGTATTTAAAGTTACCCGGTATCGTGACCAGCAGGACATTGGCTTTCTGCGCCAGATACTGTCCCAACCCCGGCCGATTAAGCGGATCCATAAAGAATTCGTAAAAGTTGGCTGAACCGCCGTTTATAAATACCAGCCATGGCAAGTGCGCGGCGGCATCCCATTGACTCTCCAGCCGCAGACCGCTGATATCCCAGTCGAAGCCATAAAACGGAAAACGGATAACCGCCCAATCCGGCTTGTAGCCCAGTTCGGACGGCGAAAGCGTTT